>OGXA01002535.1_pt1 | contig 12949 bp, 9 predicted proteins | sample 1576171 | NCBI WGS metagenome assembly OGXA01 (sample SAMEA3541587, study PRJEB24748) | human gut metagenome | biome: human gut; feature: human-associated habitat; material: faeces | place: China | collected 2012 | reverse complement strand
GCCTGCTGATTATCTGCCGGTATTCCTGGCTCAGAAATTGCCTTATGCCAAGGCTGGCGCTACTCAGGTAGTATTGTACAAGTATTACAATGGTGAAAATACTTCTGCCATTGCAGATGAATACCTCCTGGGTACTGAATGGGCATTGAACAATAACATTGTAACTCGTGAAAAGGAAACCTTCCTGCACAACGGTGAAAAATGGTTGTTCGATCCGACGATTACCGTTTCAATGACAGCCGATGATTACCAGTATCTGGTAGACTGGGTAACTGAAAACAAGTCGGCTTATCTGGACAGCTCTTATCCTGATAATACAGAATGGTGGTTTGGTGCTTCTTCTCATTACAGAAACTTCAATGTAATGTTGATTAAGCGTAGAAGCAATGACCCGGAAGGCTTGGTTGACAAGGAAGATGAAGAAAAGGCAATGGCTTATCTGATGCAGCAGATTCAGGTAGCTTGCGGAATGGTACTTTCTCACAACTATCCGGATGCTCCGACTCAGATGAACGGTGTGGATTTGTATTATAAGGTACAGGCTATCGTTTACGACGGATCAAACAATCTCTATGAGTTCCGTTACAAGAGTTTAGGCAAGGGTCAGTTTGAAGTAGCTGGAGATCCTGTAAAGCTTTGATTTGAATAGATTAAAAACATAATTTAGGGGGATTGGGTATGGAAATTTATTTTCATATTCAATCCCTTTTTTTACCTAACCTGAGAAAAATATGATGAAAAAAAGTACATTGATTATCTGTTTTCTGCTGTCTGCTTTCGTTGTCTGTGCAAAAGGCAAGAAAGAGCAGCTGTATGGAGTTGCCTTTTACAACCTGGAAAACCTGTTTGATACCCGTCATGACGAAGGCAAGAAGGATTATGAGTATCTCCCCGACGGACGGAACAAGTGGGATGATGAGAAATATCAGGCAAAACTGAAAAACATGTCTACCGTATTGTCGATGCTGGCTACTGACAAATTGCCCGAAGGTCCGGCGGTAATCGGTATGGCCGAAGTAGAGAACAACCGTGTGTTGCAGGACTTGCTGAAGCAGCCCGCATTGGCAGACCGGGGCTATGAGATGATTCATTACGAAGGACCCGACGAGCGAGGCGTAGACTGTGCATTCTTTTATAATCCCAAAATCTACACTCCGACTTCTTCCCGGCTGGTGCCATACCGTCTGATGCAGCCAACCGACCGTCCTACCCGCGGATTTCTGGTAATTGATGGAAAACTGGCAGGAGAACGGGTTGCCTTTATCATTAACCACTGGCCTTCGCGCGGTGCTGCTTCCCCTTATCGTGAGCATGCCGGTGAACAGGTCAGGGCACTGAAAGACTCCTTGCAGTCATTAGACCGCAAGATCAAGATTGTCATCATGGGAGATATGAACGATGACCCTATGGATAAGAGCATGGCCGAAGCATTGGGAGCCAGACAGAAGAAAGAAAATGTGGAAAAAAGAGGATTATTCAATCCCTGGTGGGATACCCTGGCTTCAGGAAACGGTACATTGAAGTATCGCGGAAAATGGAACCTGTTCGACCAGATTGTATTTACAGAGAACTTCCTGAAGAAACGTACCCGTAAGCTGTCATATTCTTCACACGAAATTTTCCAGAGAGATTTTATGCTTCAGCAAGAGGGAAAATACAAAGGATACCCCAAACGCACCCATGCCGGCGGCAAGTGGATGAATGGTTACAGTGACCATCTTCCGACAATCGTCTATTTCCAGAAGGGGAAATAAATACAGGGTGTACATTTCTGAAAACGGTTATTGTATTTTCTAAAAAAATGCATTGAAGGATATTCTGGGGGATATGTAAATTTCTTTTGTTTATAATCCGGCATTCCCGGAAAAAACGCTTTAAGTGATAGGTTTGTTTTTTACAAATGTAATATCAGGCATTATTTTATTAAAATCGTATGTTTCAGAGATGAAAAAAATGATATTAGTCGTATATTATTTGTATTTTTTTTTATATATTAGCACTGTAAAGCAAAATTATTTAATATGCTCAACATGAAAACAAGACTAATTTATGGGTGCATGCTGTCGATGTTGATTTTCCAATCGTGCGAAAACAACCTCTCGCAAGATGCAATGAATGAACAAACGAAGCCAATAGCTTTCAGTTCAGTGATTGATAACGAAAGCTATTCAAGAGCAATGGACGCGGTTTGGGAACGGGGTGACCAGATCGGAGTTTTTATGATGGCTACTGGTGGGGATGCGGTGATAAAAGGTAACGTTCCTTTTGTAACAAATGTGGGGGATGGATATTTTGTAGCCAGCGGTAATCCCTTGTATTATCCGGAAGATGGCAGCAATGTGGATTTTGTTGCGTATTATCCTTATGATGCTGCATTCACTGATCTGACACAGGCGAATGTGGATGTATCCAATCAGATAGCAGACACTGCTCCCGACCTGATGGTTGCCAATAATCTGACCAATTGCAATCACACTACAAAAGGCAGTCTGGAGTTTACCCGTCTGATGTCTAAAGTCGTTTTGAACCTGAATTCCAGCAACAATACTTCATTGGTTGGTATTTCTGCCAGCATTCCGGGACTGAAAACCCAGGCTGTGGCCAATTTGAAGGAAAAGTCTTTAAGTCTTGTGGATAATTCAGTAAAGGAAGTGGTCATGCATGTCAACGGAGATGCAACAGCAGCAGAGGCTATCCTGCTTCCTCAGACTTTTTCAGGAAAACTGAAACTGAGTCTGACACTGAATGGAGCAACTAAGGTGGTTGAAACCGGAATTACAGAAAAACTGGAAGCCGGAAAGAAATACGTCTTCAATGTAAACATCTCTGCTTCGGGAGGTGAGATCACTCCTGACCCGGAAGCCAAATATACGAAATGGTTTGAGACTCCGGTAATTTCCGCATCGCTTCTGGAAAAGCCCAATATGCGGTATATCATACACAATACCGGATTGCGCTACAGCGGGGGTACTTTGAATGGAATTGATATCCGTAATTATACGATGCTTTATGACACCGATGCCAAGTTTGCTTACTGGGTAGCTTATCCGTTGTGCGGATGGTATCTTGAGGGAAATGTCGGACGTACTGACGATTGGGGGTATGATCCGGAACTGAAGCAGAGTGAGCAGCCCAATATGAAAAAGGGTATTGGCAACAACTATGACCGCGGACACCAGATTCCTAGTGGTGACAGACAGCGTAAAGACTGTAAGATGAATAACCAGACCTTCTATTTTTCCAACATGACTGCCCAGTTGGGAAAAAAATTCAATCAGGGAATCTGGGCTAATCTGGAAAATAAAGTCCGTTCCTGGAGTACGGGTGTCGATACGTTGTATGTAGTGACAGGTGCCATGCCTACCACAGCTACCGACCAGACACTGAAATATGCATACGATAACAGTGGTGTACAGATGGTAGTACCTAAGTATTATTTCAAGGCACTGGCCAGAAAGGTTGGCGGTTCTTACCAGACCATTGCATTTTATCTGGATCATAAGGATTATTCCGATGCAGGCAGTTATATGAACTATGCCGTATCTGTAAGCGAACTGGAAAAACGTACCGGATTTACGTTCTTCCCCTCTTTGGATGCAAGTGTGAAAGCTAACTTGGATTTGAGTCAATGGAGATAACAATTATTTTTTTAATTATATGATTATGAAAATCCAGAATTTGATTTACATGGGTATATTGTCTACCCTTGTTCTTGCAGGATGTAAGACCAATGATGACAATAGTACGTGGTCTGGCAGTGACGGAATTGTGTTCAATTCTTATATCGGAAGTCACACTCGTGCCAGTGGCAGCTCTTGGGGTAATGGCGATGAAGTCGGAATTTACATGACAGGTGCCGGTGCAGGCATTGATGCCGCAACTGCAGTCAATAAGAAATATCTGGCTCAGACCAATGGTATCCTGACTCCGGAATCTAAAACGGAGGCTATCTATTATCCGGAAACGGGTAATGCGGATTTCGTAGCTTACTATCCTTATTCTTCTTCGGTAGCAGATAATATCGTTGCTGTAAATGTAAGCAATCAGAGCAAACCGGAGGCTATCGATTTGCTGTATTCAAACAATGCAAAGAATATTGCAAACGGAGCTACTGTAAGTCTGGGATTTACACACCAGTTGTCTTTGGTAACCATTGACCTGAAGAATACTGACGGTACCATACCTTCTTTGAACGGAACGACTGTTTCTATGGGCGGTATGAATACGCAGGCTTCTTTCGACCTGGACGGTGGGGTGCTGACCGTATCTCCTCAGTCGGCTGAACCTACATTGGATATGTATATGGTGGCTGGCCAGGACGGTGCTATGAAGGCACAGGCCATTGTTCTTCCTACAAAAGCTACAGGAAGTTCACAGACTCAGATGGTACTGACATTCAAATTGGATGGCATGACATTTGAATATACTGTAAGTGATATCAGTGCCTTCGAAGGCGGTAAGGAATACCTGTATACAGCTGATTTGTCTATCAACAACGGAAAACCGACTGTGAAGATGGGTAACGCAACCATCACAGACTGGGTGACTGTTCCGGGTGGTGACATTGACGTGGACTTCGACGGTGGTTCTACAGAGCCGGGTGAAGAAAAGGTATTGCTTGATGAAAGCTTTGCGACAAGTCAGGGTCAGTTTACTATCGATAACAAGCAGTTGCCGGACGGTAGTACTTATGTATGGAAGCATATGGCTGAGTATAAATATATGAAAGCAAGTGCGTTTGTGGGAGGTGGTCCTAAAGCTTCTGAATCTTGGTTGGTTTCTCCAGATTTGAATTTGGCGGGTGCTAACTCTGCTTTGTTGACTTTCGAACATACTCATAAATTTGCCGGTACTCCATCTGAAGAACTGACTTTGTGGATTACAGAAACTGCTGCTGAAAATTGGGCACAGCTGACAATTGACAAATACGGAACAAACAATGATTATAACTTCGTTACAGCATCAGTAGACTTGTCTGCATATTTAGGTAAGACTGTTAAGTTTGCATTTAAATATGTAAGTACGACTTCTGCTGCCGGAACTTGGGAAATCAAGAACGTGAAGGTAGTAGCTAACGGTGACGGTACAGTAGATCCGGAACCGGAACCAGAACCGGGAGTGAATCTGCTTACTAATCCAGGTTTTGAAGATTGAACAGCAGAATTGCCTGTTGCATGGGACAATAAGACTTATAACACTGGAGAGATTGTGAAAGAAACTTCTATCAAGCACGGTGGTAATAATTCGTTGAGACAGACTTCTACAAGCGGAACCAATAAGATTCAGCAGGAAGTTGCAATCACTGGCGGAAAGAAATATCGTATTTCATATTGGTTCCTGGATAACGACACCAAGGCTTCCAGCAGATATTGGTTCGCATTGGTAGGACCGGATGGAAAGACTATCAATGATTTGAATAAGCAGATTCAGCAAAGCGATTATTCTACAGATTCTCCTGAATGGAAAAATGTAGTGATTGAGTTTACTGCTCCGGAAAATGCAGTGAAATTGCGCTATGAGGCTAGAACCTACCGGAATATGGACTCCAATGAAGCGGGTGGATACATTTATTACGATGACATGGAACTGACAGAAATCCAATAATTGGACGTCATATCATAACAGGCTGTTTGGGGCTGTTATGCCCCAAACAGTTTTATTATTAATAATCATCCAATATTTTTTATTTATGAAACACAAATTACTGTTCATCTTGACATTCTTGCTTCCTTGCATTGTCTTTGCGCAGAACAATGTGACTGTAAAAGGAAGTGTAATCGGAGCAGTAAGCAATGACCCTGTTCCGGGGGTCTTGGTAACTATAGAGAAACTGAACAGACAGGTGAGAACGGATGCAGACGGATTCTTCTATATCCGCAATATCCAGCCGGGAGAGTATGTCCTCAACCTGAACTCTGTATTGATTTCTCCGAAGAATGTCGTTGTAAAGATTGAAGATTTAGGCGATACTGAACTAGAACCTATACAGGTTACAGAATTAAATGCAACTGAAGACATTTCAATGGTCGGATTCATTGATGCCGGCCTGCTGGACGACGATGTGGAAAGTTCATCACAGGACGTGAGTGCAACGGTACTGTTGTCTAACGATGTGTACTTGAACAAAACCGCTTACCAGTTGTCACCGGCTCGCTTCTCTCCTCGTGGTTATAGCAGTACACAGGAGTTGAAGTATATCAATGGGGTAGTATTCAACGACCAGAATCGTGGTGTGTTCAACTATTCTTCAGTGGGTGCACTGAACGATATGACACGAAATGGTGATGTCACTAATTTCACTTCTCCTGCCAACTTTACTTTCGGAGCCCTGGGCGGTGCCGAAAATATCAATATGCGCGCCAGCGGTTATGCACCGGGCGGAAAACTGACCATGAGCTATACCAACCGCAACTATTACCTGAGAGGTATGTTTACCTATGCTACAGGAGTGAAAGACAACGGATGGGCTTTTGCTACTTCCGTAGGTGGAAGATACTCTCATGAAGGAAATATCGAAGGAACCTTTTACAACAATATTTCTCTGGCTTTCTCCGCAGAAAAACAATGGAACGGAGGAGAACACAGCCTGTCTATGGTAGCCTTTGTTTCTCCGGTACGCCGCGGACAGCAGGGAAGTTCTTATAGAGAGGTATATGAACTTACTGACAATTATCTGTATAACCCGAACTGGGGATATCAGAACGGTAAGAAACGAAATGCAAAGGTGGTTACTGCATTCGACCCGACTGCAGTGATCTCACATATCTGGAAGATCAATGACAATACTACATTGACTACCGGTCTGGGTACACATTATGCCCGCTACGGTAATACGGCCTTGAACTGGTACAATGCACCCGACCCGCGTCCGGACTACTATCGTTATCTTCCGTCGTATTTTGACAGTCCGGAAGCAAAGAATGCTTATACGGAACTCTGGCGTTCAAACCGTACGGAGTATACTCAGATCAACTGGGATAACCTCTACCTGGCCAATGCCAACAGCGTACGCAACGGTAACGGAGCAGCTGTATATATGGTGGAAGAACGTAGAAGCGACTTGTTTGAGACTTCTTTCAACAGTACGTTGAATACCAAAATCAACCGTTATTTCAACATTACGGCCGGTGTCGGTGCCCGCTATACGCTGTCAAGACAGTTTAAGACCGTAGATGACTTGCTCGGTGCGCAGTATGTGCTCGATATCGACAAGTTTGCCGAACAGGATTTCTCCGGCGACCATGACAAGATACAGAACGACTTGAACCGCCCGGACCGCAAGGTATACGAGGGAGGTATCTTCGGATATAATTTCAACCTGAACATCTATTCTGCCGATGCCTGGGTAATCAATAAGTACAGATCCAGATATTGGGATTACTACTATGGATTCAAGTTTACGTATACCAACTTCTGGCGCGACGGTAAGATGATGAACGGACGTTATCCTACTTCTTCGTATGGCGAAGGACAGCATCATGAGTTTACGGATGTGATGCTGAAGGGAGGACTGACCTATAAGTTCAACGGACGTCACATGCTGACTGCCAATATCAGCTACGGCAGTGAGGCGCCGCTTCCAAACGATGCTTATGTTTCTCCGCGTATTACCGACCGTACAATCAGTAATATCAAGAGCGGACGGGTGTTCTCGGCCGACTTGAACTATGTATTCTCTTTGCCGCAACTGGCAGGACGCGTGGGAGTGTTCCAGACTAATTTCTATGACCAGATGGAGCGCAGCAGTTATTACGACGGTATCGAAGGTACTTTCATCAACCACGTACTGTACGGAGTGAACCGCATTCACCGTGGTGTGGAACTGGGAGCTACTTATAAGCTGAACGACCAGTGGAGCTTCGACCTGGCAGGAACGGTTTCCGAATATTACTACAGCAACAATCCGAACGGTATCAAGAATTCCGAAAACGGAAAGATCGTACAGGAAGAAAAAGTATATATGGAGAATGTGTATGTGGGCGGTATGCCGCAGATTGCCGGTACGTTCGGTATCCGTTATTTTGTGAACTACTGGTTCCTGGGCGCGAATATCAACGGTTTTGCACGCAACTATATCGAAGCGGCTCCGTTGCGCCGTCTGGCTTCCAACTACGCTTCTGTCAGCCCGAGCAGACCTGATGAGTTCGAGGCTTATCAGAAACTGACTACACAGGAACGCTTCCCGGCAGCCTATACCATCGATTTGTCGGTAGGAAAGATTTTCTATATCAACCGTAAACAGTCGGTGAACTTCAACCTGTCTGTAAACAACCTGCTGAACAAGCGTGATATCTGTACCGGAGGTTATGAACAGGGACGTTCCGACTTGTCTTATCCCGACCGTTTTGGTGGAAAGTACTACTATATGCAGGGCATCAACTGCTTCCTGAATGTGAGCTATCGTTTTTAAGTAACTTATTATAAATACAGAATTTATGAAACTCTTGAAAAATATTGGATTAATGCTTCTTGCATCAGTGGCATTATTTGCTTGTGAGCGTGAATACGATGCACCTCCTTTGAATGAGCCGATATACAACGGACCGGCTGCGAACATGACCATTGCCGAACTGCGTACTCAGTGTGCTGCGGCTACCAAGGATGCGCCGGTTAACATTACTGAGGACTGGGTGCTCAAGGCAGTGGTTTCGGCTAATGACGAGTCGGGAAACATTTACAAGAAGATTTACCTGCAGGATGAGACAAGTGCCATCGAAATGCAGGTGGATCAGGGTAGTGTGTACAACTATTATCCGGTAGGTCAGGTGGTTTATGTAAGCCTGAAAGGACTGTGTGTATCGGTATATGGTGACGAGCAGCAGCTGGGTCATCCAGACGGATACCTGTACCGTACTCCTTGGGTGGATTTCCAGGCAGTGGTAAGCAAGGACCGTTGGGCGGATGCCAACAACATCCAGCCGATTGACGTAGAGGATATCAGTCTGATCAACGGAGCGGTTGACCAGTACAAGTTCAAGCTGGTGAGACTGAAAAATGTGGCTTTCAAGAACGGTGGAAAGAATACCTTTGCTCCGAGCGACGGATATGGTGAGGAATACATTACCGACAAACAGGGTAATACGCTGATGGTAAGAACCAGCAATTATGCCAACTTTGCGGGCGACAAACTGCCTGAAGGACGTGGTGACGTAGTAGGTATTCTGGGCCGTTTCAACGGCAGCTGGCAGCTGACAGTGCGTACACGTGACGATGTAATGAACTTTACCGGCAGCAGCGAAGGCGGTGATGAAGGCGGTGAAAGCGGTGAGACAGTGATTTTCTCTGAAACGTTCGGAGAGCCTCAGAAGTCAGGAAACTACTGGCCTTACGTAAAGGATTATACTGGTTTCGATAATCCGGCATCCATGTTCAAGGATGAGTCAGGACAGGCTTCTGTGCGTATGCAGGACGGACTGAGCAATATCTGGTTCCCGGCAAATAAGGATATTACGTTGCAGATTTCAGGCATTAATGCCGGAGATGTGCCAGGATGAGCGTGGATTGATGTGGATCGGGACCTGCGACGAATTCCAGGTGGGTGCCAACCTGTACAATAAAGGTGAGTCTATCGACCTGGCAGTGATGAAGGTGAAATGCAACGGTAATGCCATTACGATTCCTAGCAAGGTGGTGAGCAACGACAAGGGTGAATCTAACAAGCCGTTCAAGTTCACGTTCAACGACGTGGCAGTTTCTGCCAATACCGTATTGGAATTTACTACAGAAGCAGCTACAAACGATAAGGGATTGCGTCTGTACAGCGTGAAACTGTATACAGGCGGTTCTTCTGCAGGTGAAGGTGACGGAGGTACAGTAATCGAACCTCCATTGGTTAACAATTAAATGGAAGCCTTATGACAAAACGTTTTTTCTTGTCCGGATTCTGGTTCATCGTGTTGTCCTGCATGTGTGCGGGGCTGTCTGCACAGAACAAGGTACGTGTGTATGCGGCAGCCTTCTATAACCTGGAAAACCTGTGGGATACGGAAGATGATCCGAACAATCGTGGGGACGATGACTTTACGCCTGACGGCCAGTACAACTGGACCGAGGCCAAGTATCAGCAGAAACTCAAGAACATTGCGAAGGTAATTTCGGAACTGGGACGGGACTACTGTCCGGCGGGACCGGCCATTATCGGAATATCGGAAGTGGAAAACCGGAAGGTGCTGGAGGATCTGGTGAAGATGGATGCCATTGCTGAAATCGGCTATAAAATCGTGCATTTCGAATCGCCCGACCACCGTGGTATTGATGTGGCAGCCTTGTATAATCCAAGGGTTTTCCGCTTTACTTCGGCTACGGTTTATCCGTTCCGTAAGCCCGACCAGCCGGATTATAAGACACGCGACCAGTTGCTGGTCAGCGGAATGCTGGCAGGAGAGCCTTTCCACATGATTGTCAATCACTGGCCTTCACGTTATGGAGGTGATGCCTCTTCTCCTTTGCGTGAGTATGCGGCTAGCATTACCAAGCACATTGCCGATTCGATTCATGCGGACAATCCGAAGGCAAAGGTGCTGATTGTGGGTGACTTGAATGACGATCCGTATAACAAGAGCTGCAGCGAGGTGCTAGGAGCCAAGCGTAAGGCAAAAGGAGTGAAACCTTATGAATATTACAATGCGACGTGGGCCTTGTACGACAAGGGAATCGGCTCGCTCTGTTATCAGAACAAATGGAACCTGTTCGACCAGCAGATTATCTCGGGTAATCTGCTCGGACAGGATAAGAATACGCTGAAGTTCTGGAAATCGGAGGTATTCATCCGTGATTATCTCATTCAGCAGGAAGGAAAGTATAAAGGGTATCCTTTGCGTACCTTTTCGGGAGTAACCTTCCAGAACGGTTTCAGTGACCACTTGCCGACGCTTACTTATTTTGTAAAAGAAGCAGAATAACGTTCTCCCTTCTGTGGAGATCGATGAACAGCGCGGTGTAAACCGGCGATTTCGCCCGGTTTACACCGCTTATTTTATTGAAAAAAGATTTTTGAGTGTTTATTTCTGAAGTTGAATATTTTTAGATTAATACCTGAAAGTAGGTATTGATAAATAGCTCTTTTCTGTTTTCATTTGTATTATCTTAAAATATGTATTTATGAAACTGAACTATTTATTTAATCTATTTTTATTGTCGGTATTTTGTATCAGTTGTTCTGATGATATAGAATTTGTAGAACAAAAAAACGCACCGGTGATTTTATCAGAAAAAATCCCTGTATATCGTACAGAAGAGAATGCTATTATTGAAGTGGAATCTTTTATTAAAGGGAATGAAAATTTCTCTCGGTCAGAATTACCTCATTATTCTATAGGAAGTGAAATTTATTTTTGTAGAGATACAGTTACTAATCAGGAGTATCCATCATTTTATATAGCGAATGCAGATGGTGAAAATGGTTATGCAATAATTTCTGCTAATCCATATACGACTCCTATTATTGCTTATTCTGAATCGGGAAATCTTTCTTTGAATGACACGCTTCAGTATAAGGAATTATCTTTCTTTTTTAATATGATTCATAACTATATTTCTAACACTTTTAAATATAAAGTTGACATTGAAGAGGATGGTGATGATCTTTTGGATGTGCTTCAAACAAGAGGAAGGAGACTTCCCCTTTATGATGCTAAGCCGGGAGAATGGCAGGAGACGGCAAGAGTTCCTCCATTGATTTCTGTTAAATGGGGACAAAGGAATCCCTATAATAATGCTGCACCTTATATAAAAGATGGACAAAGAGCTCTTACGGGATGTGTTGCCACTGCAGTTGCTCAGATAATGGCATATCATGAAAGACCTTCTGAATATGATGGTGTATTTTACGATTGGACTGACATGAAAAAGAATCCTTCTATGCCGGAGGTTGCTCACTTATTTCGTTCTATAGGTGATTTAGTTAAAATGCAATGGGGGCTGGGCGCAAGTGGGGCTTATATGAAAGATATTCCACAGTGTTTTGAAAAAATGGGATATAAAAAGATTACCAATCCTCAGATTTATAGTCAATGGGATGTTATAACATCTATTAAAGCCAAATGTCCAGTTATAATATCTGGAAATTCAGTAAGAAAGAATATTCTTGGTATTAAATTTTATCGTAATGGACATGCGTGGGTCGCAGATGGTTATTTTCACAGGGAGAGGAAAGTTGATATGTACAGAAAAGGAAAAGATAAAATTCACCATTCATACGTAGAGAAAGAGGACTATCTGCATCTTAATTGGGGTTGGAATGGTATTTCTAATGGATATTATTTGGCAGGAGTGTTTAATGGAGGGGATGGACCGGCTTTTCCATCTTCAAGGGCGGCTGGGAAAGGTAATTATCCGTATAATATTGAAATAATCTCATATATAAATTTAATTAAATGAAAAAATCTTATTTTATTTTTCCTTTCCTTTTTTTATCATTACTATCATGTAGTAGAGGGATTCTTGGCGATGCAGAAGACACAATAGGTTTGGAGAGAAGGGAGGTTCTATTTGCGTCTGGAAAAGATTCTATAGAATTACGTACTACGAAAGGAGATGACTGGTGGTTATCTAGTATTTCTACTTCTGATACTACATACATAAATCATTCCGTTAAAGATATAATCATGGAAGGAGGGGGGCTCTATGTCAAGAAAACTGGCAGAAAGTCCATATTTATTAGGGTGGAATCCAATAAAACAGGTATGGAAAGAAGATTCAGTATAGTCATTCAAGCTGGAAACTATTTTAATTCTATTGAAATAAGGCAGAAGACCGGAGATTAGATAATATTGTAATTTATAATCTGGAGCAGATAAACATACGTATCTGAACATTATCAAAACCAGACATCATAAATAATTGCTAATGAGGATAAAACAAAGGAGAAAATTTTTCTTCTCCTTTGTTTTTCCAGTAAGTTTCCAATTTTAGGGTGTCCCCTTTTAGACGGGCGCCAGCAGGCACCCGT
>OGXA01002531.1_pt1 | contig 12961 bp, 9 predicted proteins | sample 1576171 | NCBI WGS metagenome assembly OGXA01 (sample SAMEA3541587, study PRJEB24748) | human gut metagenome | biome: human gut; feature: human-associated habitat; material: faeces | place: China | collected 2012 | reverse complement strand
GCAAAACTTCTTCTCTCCTTCTGTCAAAACGATGAGTGTTGACTGGAAACAGCGCGCACGACAGATGGAAAAAGGATATACGTTCGAACAACGTTATACTTCGCTTACTTATAAACCAGTAGACGACAGTTTCGATTATTTGAGCGAAACAAAAGACGAAAAAGAAACTATTCCAGAAGTGCTTGATTGGGTTGCATTTAAGAATCAGTATTTCTCATGTGTATTTATGGCAGAGAAAAACTTTGAAAATGCAACGCTTGAATCGAAGATGGAACAGAAAGGAAGCGGTTACATGAAGAACTATACTGCCGAAATGAAAACTGCTTTCGACCCGACAGGTGCGCAACCTAGTCGTTTCCAGTTCTATTTTGGTCCTAATCATTTCAAGACTTTGTTGGCAACTAATGATTTATCTTTCAAGGATAAAGATCAGGAGCTTGAGGATTTGGTATATTTAGGTTGGCCTATCATTCGTCTGATTAACCGCTGGTTTACTATTAATCTTTTCGACTGGTTGTCAAGCTGGGGACTGAGTATGGGTATTGTAATTTTGCTGATGACTATCATTGTCAAGATTCTGGTATTGCCTACTACTTGGAAATCATTTATCTCTTCAGCAAAAATGCGTGCGTTAAAGCCTTATGTAGATAAGATTAATGCTAAATACCCGAAGCAGGAAGATGCATTGAAGAAACAGCAAGAAACTATGGCTTTGTATAGCCAATATGGAGTAAGCCCTATGGGAGGATGTTTGCCTATGCTCATCCAGACTCCGGTATTTATGGCTTTATTCTTCTTTGTGCCTAATGCAATTGAGTTACGTCAGCAGAGTTTCTTGTGGGCAAGCGACCTTTCTGCATACGATGATCTTATAAGCTGGAGTACTCATATTCCTTTGTTGGGAAATCATTTAAGTCTGTTCTGTCTGTTGTTTAGTGTGACAACAGTTCTGAACCAGATTATTATGATGAAACAGCAAGACATGGGTAATAATCCTCAGATGGCTGCCATGAAGTGGATGATGTATATCATGCCTGTAATGTTCTTCTTTATTTTCAACGAATATGCATCAGGTTTGAGCTACTATTACTTCATTTCTGGTTTGATCGGTATTATTACCATGTGGATTATGCGTCGTATGACCGATGAGAAAAAATTATTGGCACAGCTTGAAGCCAATAAGAAAGCTCCTTCAGAAAGAAAGACTAGCGGATTGATGGCTAAGCTTGAAGCGCTGCAAAAAGAGCAAGAACGTCTTCAGAAAGAACGTCAGGAACGTATGAATAAGAAATAATACAATTCCTGTACATAAATAAAAAGATCGCCGGTAAATCGGGATAATTCAATTATCTTCAATTTACCGGCGATCTTTTTTGTTTCGCTTTATTCGAAAGAATACAGCTCTGAAGGAGTAGTTCGTTTCAATGGGATAACTTGTACCCCATTCTCATCAAGAGCGATTCCATGCTGTTTAAAAGCAGTTTCAACCGTCTTATATGCCAGCTCCGGATGATTGTTGTCTTTGCTCAAATGACAAAGCCAGAGATATTTTAAACCAGCCGGAAAATGTTCAGCAAGATAATTAGCCATCTCGCTGTTACTCATATGTCCGTTAGGACTGGCTATACGGGCTTTCAGATGTTGAGGATAAGGTCCCATCTGCAACATGGTTTCATCATAGTTTGCTTCGAGAATCAGATAATTGGAGCGCTCAATATATGCAGCAGCAGTGTCCGTAATATGTCCGATATCGGTTATGAAAGAAAAGGTCTTATCCCCCACGCTGATGCAATATCCTACGTTGTCCGTTGCATCATGAGGCACTTCGAAACAAGTAATGCTGAAATCTTCTATCTGGATAGTTTCTTCCTTGTTGATAAAACGCCGGTGGGCATTATCCAGTTTTTCGGTCATGCAATAACTCCGATTGATGCCTGCGTGCACTTCCGGTGTAGAATAAATGGGTATGCTATGCTTTTTTGCCAAATGTCCGACAGCTTTAATATGGTCGGCATGATCGTGGGTAATCAAGACGGCACGTATTGTATCCAGGTTCAGTGCATAATCTTTGAAAATCTTCTTTATGCTTCGTATACCGATACCTGCATCTATTAGTATCCCACAAGTCTTTGTTGCCAGATAATAACAGTTGCCACTGCTACCACTGCCCAAACTCAGAAATCGTACTTCCATATATGTGTTTCTTATTTTTAAAAAAGGAACACAAAAGTACAAAAAAGAAAGGAGCTTGCCAATATAGCAGGCAAACTCCTTTCCACAAAATGATGCTCTTTATACAAATTAGAATTCGAAGAATTTCTTTGCGTTATTGTAGCAGATATCTTCTACCATTTGCTGTACACGTTCCATTTCGCATGCTGGAATTTCTCCATTTTCAACATCATTACCCAGCAAGTTACACAATGTACGACGGAAATATTCATGACGCGGATAAGACAGGAATGAACGAGAGTCGGTAAGCATACCTACGAAACGGCTTAACAAGCCCAACAGTGACAACGCATTCATCTGTTTTTCCATACCATCTTTCTGATCGAGGAACCACCATCCTGAACCGAACTGAATCTTTCCTGGTATAGAACCATCCTGGAAGTTACCCAACATAGTAGCGATAACTTCGTTAGCACATGGATTCAAGTTGTAAAGGATAGTCTTAGTCAGCTTGCCTGAAGTATTCAGCTTATCCAAGAATTTAGCCATAGCTTTTGCAGTAGTAAATTCACCGATAGAATCAAAACCTGTATCAGGGCCTAAAAGCTTAAACATCTTAGTGTTGTTGTTACGGATAGCACCGTAGTGGAACTGCTGAGTCCAGCCAGTTTCCCAATCCATTTCAGCAAATACAATCAGCATAGCCGACTTGAACTTCAGGATTTCTTCTTTTGTCAGTTCAGTACCGCCATATACTTTATTGAAGATAGCTCTGATTTCTGCATCTGTATAATCTTCAGCATAGAACTCTTCGATACCGTGGTCAGACAACTTACATCCTTGTTCAGCAAAGAACTCGTGACGCTTACGCAATGCAGCAACCATATCGTCGAATGAAGAAATTGTTACTCCACTCACTTCAGACAGTTTTTCCATGTAAGCACGGAAATCAGCAGGTACTTCTACTGCCATAGCCTTGTCAGGACGCCATGTAGGCAACATCTTGATTTCGAATCCGCTTTCACGAGTAGCGATATGATATTCCAGTGAGTCAACAGGATCATCAGTAGTACAAACTGTTTCAACGTGATAACGGCGCATCAGGTTGCGGGCAGTATATTCAGGAGTTGCCAGCTTAGCATTACATTCGTCAAAGATTTCACGAGCTGTAGACGGATTCAAAATCTTGTCAATACCGAAACAAGTTTTCAATTCCAGATGAGTCCAGTGATATAATGGGTTACGGAATGTATAAGGAACTGTTTCAGCCCATTTTTCGAATTTTTCCCAATCGGTAGTATCCTTACCGGTACAATAGCGTTCGTCTACACCGTTGCTACGCATTGCACGCCATTTATAGTGGTCGCCACCCAACCATATTTCTGTAATTGACTTGAACTGGTAATCGTCTGCTACCATTTTCGGAATCAAGTGACAGTGGTAGTCGATAATAGGCATTTTAGCTGCATGGTTGTGGTACAATTCCTGCGCTGTTTCTGTTTTCAGCAGGAAGTTTTCATCCATAAATTTTTTCATAAAGCTTCGTTTTTAGGTTTATGTTTTTTGTTATGTATTTTCATAAAAAGCAAATCCCGCAAAAGGAATTTATGTTGCTTAACATGTATTTCGTTTTATTTGTCGTTATCGAACACGAAAGTAGAAATTTTATTTGGAATAACAAAATATTTCGTATATTTGCAGCGAATATTTAGTAAAATTAATCTCTGAAAAAGAGGAAGAAAACGTTATTTGTAAATATATATTACTATTTTATCAACTAGTTTTTTCACCTTTATACCTTTCTTATAAAGAGAGAAGCAAAATTGTAAAAATACGGAACTTAAAATATACAAGTATGAAAGCATTAAACAAAGAAACTGCAAACAAGACAGTTCGTCCAGAAAGAATCATTCAGTTTGGTGAAGGTAATTTTTTACGTGCATTTGTAGATTGGATAATCTATAATATGGACCAGAAAACAGATTTCAATAGCAGTGTTGTAGTAGTACAGCCTATCGATAAAGGTATGGTAGACATGCTGAATGCACAAGACTGTTTGTATCACGTAAACTTGCAGGGACTCGACAAAGGTGAAACTGTAAACAGCCTGACTATGATCGATGTTATCAGTCGTGCCTTGAATCCTTACACTCAGAACGCTGAATTTATGAAACTGGCAGAACAGCCTGAAATGCGTTTCGTAATCTCAAATACAACCGAAGCTGGTATCGCTTTCGATCCTTCTTGCAAGCTTGAAGATGCTCCTGCTTCTTCATATCCAGGAAAATTGACTCAGTTGCTGTATCACCGTTATAAAACATTCAATGGCGATATGTCAAAAGGTTTGATCATTTTCCCTTGTGAGTTGATCTTCCTGAACGGACACAAACTGAAAGAAACTATTTACCAGTACATTGAATTGTGGAACTTGGGTGACGATTTCAAGAACTGGTTTGAAAAGGCTTGTGGTGTATATGCTACATTGGTAGACCGTATCGTACCGGGATTCCCACGTAAGGAAATTGCCGAAATCAAAGAAAAACTGCAATACGATGATAACTTGGTAGTTCAGGGAGAAATCTTCCATTTGTGGGTTATCGAAGCTCCGCAGGAAGTTGCTAAGGAATTCCCAGCAGACAAGGCTGGTCTGAATGTATTGTTTGTACCTTCTGAAGCTCCTTACCACGAAAGAAAAGTAACTCTGTTGAACGGTCCTCACACTGTACTTTCACCGGTTGCTTACCTGTCAGGTGTAAACATTGTTCGCGATGCTTGCCAGCATCCGGTTATCGGCAAATATATCAATAAAGTAATGTTCGACGAATTGATGGAAACTTTGAACCTTCCGAAAGAAGAGCTTGAAAAATTTGCTCATGATGTTTTGGAACGCTTCAACAATCCGTTTGTTGACCATCAGGTTACTTCTATCATGCTGAATTCATTCCCGAAATTCCAGACTCGTGACCTTCCAGGTTTGAAAGTGTACTTGGAACGCAAAGGTGAACTTCCGAAAGGACTGGTATTGGGTCTTGCTGCTATCATTACTTACTACAAAGGCGGTGTACGTGAAGACGGCGCAGAAATTGTTCCAAACGATGCACAGGATATCATGGACTTGTTGAAACAGCTTTGGGCTACAGGTGATACTCAGAAAGTAGCTGAAGGAGTTTTGGCTGCCGAATTTATCTGGGGCGAAAACCTGAACAACATCCCGGGACTGACTGCTGCTGTAAAAGCTGACTTGGACAGCATTCAGGCTAAAGGCATGCTGGAAACAGTAAAATCTATTCTGTAATTAATTGTTAGAAATTCCATAAGAGGAGGAAAAATATCCGCTCATGCAACGGATATTTTCCTCCTTTCTTGTTTTTGTATAAAGAGCTATCTCTTTCCCTTACTTCTGCCATAATTCACTTTCTTTTCTCTTCAGAATAATAAGACTTGTCGAGCAACTATTCATACTTGCAGTCGCTCAAAAAAACATGCTGAAGAAAAAATTTTTTTCGTACGAATTTTTAAAAAACATCGAGAATAATTTCCTAAAAGATGCTGAAGTTTTTTACTGAAGAATTTGAATGTATTATTCAAACTCCAAATACCTTTCTCTAAACCTCTCATAAACTTGAGCATAATACTCTGGCAGACATTGTATCATCGTATCCACAAAGTCCTCAAGAGTTACTGCACTTAACTTGTAAGCATACTCTGGCTTCAGATACTCTGTAACTGATCTGATCTCCTTTTCTGTTGACGGATGCTCCTTCGGAGAAAGTACCACAGAATATGAGTCTTTCAAGTTTTCGACTTCTCTGTACCGCTCTGTAAGTAAAAGATTTCTGTAGATCTGTGTTAATTTTATTTTATTTGCTATCAATAGCCCTTCAAATTCCGCATAGAACAGTCCGGTATCAATAAGCATTTGTTTTTGTTCTTCGCAATTATGTGCTTCATTTAATCCGAGTATATCTGTATATTTCGTTTCAATAGCGATTATATATTTCTCGCCATTGTTATCTTGAAATTGGATATAGGCATCCATGGCCGACTTATCTTTTGCGTATTTCTCAATTGGTGTCGGTATAAATTCCAATCCGATTTTTGTTACCACAAATACTGGGATATTTTTAAAGATAGATCTTATAGCAAGTGTCACCTTTTCAGGGTTTTCTTCTAAAAGTAACATCAGAGGATGAAATAGGTTGAATGCCATTGGCATACTCGAAAGCAGATTGTTGAATAATCGAAATTCATCTATCGTTTCATTATCCTTTCGATTTTTAACCCTTTTCTTAGCATACTCAAAAGTTTCTTTCATCAGAAAATTCTTTCCGGAAATTTCACCACCACTAATCATATTACCATATTTTCGTTTGGAAGTTTTTGTCGGTCCAACACCCTCCTCTTCTCCTATTTTCACTCGGTACATCGACTGAAGCAATCTAGCTTTTTTAGTAAAAGCGTTATCGCTTTTACATTGATTTCCCAAATTTAAAATACTTTCCATATGATGATATTATTTTATGCAAATAAGCTTATTTTACCGGAATGCGGATAGTTCCAGTTTTTATTCCTTTGGCAGTAGCCTGAAGTTCTATCTCACCAGTTTTTTCTCCCGACTGGACTATAACAGTGAGCATACCTCCGAACGCATGCATTTCCGGCTTGTGGAATAAATCCAGACAAGTAGGATCTCCGTTTGCAGAAGCACGGTACTTACCTGCCCCTTTTACTTTGAAACTTACCAGATGTCCGTCATTCGGGCACAAGTTGCCGTCCTTATCAACAATGCGGAGTGTAACATATGCCAGATCCTTTCCGTCTGCCTGAAGAGAGCTGCGATCTGTAACAAGTTCTATATGATGCGGCTTGCCTGCAGTACGAACAGTCTTTTCTGCAACAGGATTCCCCTGTTCGTCGTATGCCACTACTCTCACCTCGCCCGGCTGATAAACTGTGTCATGCCACATCAGACGATAACGGTTTTCTACTGTTCCGTTCTTGTGTTTAGTCTGACGTCCATAGCTTTTTCCGTTGATGAACAATTCTGCCGAAGGATAGTTCGTATAAACAAAAACTGGAGTCTTTTCACCTTCACGTCCTTCCCAATTCCAGTGCGGCAGGATATGCAGTGTTTCTGCTTCTTTATTCCATACACTTCGGTACAGATAATAACGGTCTTTGGGGATAGATGCCAGATCGATGATACCGAACATTGAACTATGATTCGGCCATGCATTGGTGTCATACGGGCTCGGCTCGCCTAGATAGTCGAATCCAGTCCACACAAACTGTCCGATTGTCCATTCATGATCTTCGGCACGTGCAAAATCAATATCAGGAATGTTAGACCAGTTGCAATATTCCAGATCATATGAAGAAGACTGATGATCATCATACATAGCTCCGGCCTTACGTTCCACCGGGAACTTATATACTCCACGAGAGCTGACAGTAGACGATGTCTCCGAACCTAAAATAATGTTTTGTGGCAAACGTTCGTAAGCTTCATCATATAGGTGAGCACGATAATTCAGCCCCGGAATATCAAGCATTGCAGCAAATCCGTTTGCCAGTACACTTTTCACTTGATCCATACCACAGGTTACCGGACGTGTAGGGTCTTCCCGATGACAGATATCCTGTAAGAACTTTGCTACTTTATATCCTTCCGGACTCCATTGGGTAGGAACCTCGTTGCCGATACTCCACATTACCACACATGGATTGTTCCGATACTGTCGAAGCATGTTTACCATATCCTTTTCCGCCCATTCATTAAAGAAGCGGTGATATCCGTTGTCACACTTGGCGATATCCCATTCGTCGAACGGCTCAAGCATCATCATGAATCCCATTTCGTCGCAAAGTTCGACTAGTTCGGGAGCAGGCATATTATGCGATGTACGGATGGCGTCACATCCCATTTCTTTGAGTAACGTCAACTGATGACGGAGCGCTGCAACGTTAATTGCTGCTCCCAAAGGTCCCAGGTCATGATGATTGCATACTCCTTGAAATTTACGTCGCTTTCCGTTCAGGTAAAAACCTTTGTCGGCTATATATTCAATTGTACGAATCCCGAAACGTGTGGAATAAGTATCGAGAAGCGTATCACCTGAATAGATTTTTGATACAGCCTTATATAGGACTGGAGTTTCGGGCGACCAAAGCTTAGGTCGTTCTACGATAAAATTCTGAGTAAAAGGTTGGCCGTGATTGATGACTCCTTTGTTCGTTTTGGTTGAAACCACCTGTCCGTCAGCATCCATAATGTCCGTTACCACAGTCAGCTCTGTTTTTTCCGCATTTAAAATCGTTGTACGAAGACAAACAGAAGCATATTCGTCCTTCACGCACGGAGTAGTAATCTGAGTTCCCCATACCGGAACATGGATTTTTTCTGTTGTTACTACATGTACGTTTCGATAAAGTCCCGCTCCCGGATACCAACGTGATGATTGTGGACGATTTTCCAATCGTACGGCAAGTGTGTTATTTTTACCATCTTCATTTACTAGAGAGGTAACGTCACAATAGAAAGAGTTATAGCCACAGGGCCAGAAACAGGCTTCTTTTCCGTTGACAAACACACGAGCCTCGCTCATTGCTCCGTCAAAGATCAGGGTTGTCTGTTTTCCTGGAGTAGAATGAAATGTTGTACGATACCATCCTATGCCTACGTATGGCAAACCACCCGTACGTCCGGTTTTTAAGCTAGCCTGAGTTTCAAAATTCTGTGTGACAGCTACATTTTGTAAGTCGTTGTTCTTATCGAAAGGTCCGAAAATAGCCCAGTCATGTGGAATGTCTACAGTTTCCCATTTAGCATCATTGAATGCTGGCATTTCAGCATTGCTAACCTCTCCTTTGGTAAATTTCCATCCTTTTTCCAGCAGATATTCGCCTCGCTGTGCATGGAGATTTAGAGCTAGGCAAAATCCCATGGTCATGAGATAAAATGTCTTCATGTGTGTTTCCCTTAATATTATAATGTTAATATTTTTTGTATCAAAACCCTTAGTTATCTAATGGAGGTCAAGTATTTCAGAATACTTATATCTTCCTATCTTTTCCGCCATCAGATTATAAGGATTTAACAAAGATACAATTTCTTGACAGAAGACAAAGTATCGTTTATAGAATATTGTCACAAAAGTTTTACCTCATAGAAATAGAATACTCATTTCTGGCCATAAAAATAAGCAGCTGTGGCTCCTCCATCTACCAAAAAATCAGCTCCGGTAATAAAGGCTCCCCGATTACTCATCAACAATTCGGCAACATTTGCCACTTCATCTGCTGTTCCCGGACGATGTGCCGGACATTGAGCAAACATCTTCTTATAAAATTCTCCACGTACACCGTTGAACTCATCAAGAGCCAATGGGGTAACAATGATGCCCGGAGAAATAGAATTAATGCGCGCTCCTCTTCTACCCCATTTTACGGCTTCCGACATAACACGTTTTACATTACAACGTTTAGCCAACTGGTATGCATGGAGTGTATCATTGATATGTTGTGGTTGCAAAACTTCGAGATCCAATAGTCTTTCAGTTGGCGTACAAGCCAGCAGCTCATCGGTTTCCGCACCAAGTGCTGGCAGACGATGTCCGGATTGACTGGAAATTGTAACGCCTGTACCTCTCCGCATGATGACTTTTCCGACCTCTTCCAACAATACAGCCGTGCCATACAGGTCGACTTTCAGAATAGTTTCTATTGATGCTTGTGAAGGAGAAACTCCCGCAGCATTGACCAGCATGGCTATTTCTCCATATTGCTGTGCCGTGTCAATCAGATGTAGAATGGCAAACACTAATGGGGTTCTTTACGGCATTAGTTGAATTTTTTGTGATAGAATGTGTTGAAGTAGGGTTTCCAGCAATATACCTATAACCTAATCTAGAGTGGTCTTACAAGTAAACTATGTATTCAGCAAATGAAACTTATTACAGTGGCACACAGAGTTCTTTCACTACCTGCTGCTACTTATGCCGGGCACCGCACAGTAAAGGCGACAGACTTTCTGTCGAGAGAAAGAAGAAGTATTTTGCAGCAGAACATCTTGGTTATTGTGGAGAAACCTATCAAGCACTGCGTGGAGGAAAAATCGACTGTATATACAAAGCCGTTTGTGTTCAGCGTTTCTTCGCAAGATATTCATGGCATGCCTTCTTGCGGCTAAAATCGGCTATGAATATTGCAAGAGTCAGGTTACTTTTGAGAGGTATGAAGAAATTCCTCCGTTTTTACGGTTATTGATTACATTCTGCCTCCTTAAAAGTTTCATTGCTGGACCTATGGGAAACCGAGCGTAAAGGGATAACCACAAAAGATAATTTCTGCTAAAAAAGATTGAGAGGAAATTTGATGGAGATAATAAGTGTCCTGTTATGTACTTATAATGAACCACTGAAATATCTAAAACTTAGCATAGAGTCAATACTGTCTCAAACATACACAAACATTCAATTGATTATTGTAAATGACAATCCAAAGCGAGCAGATATGGCAGACTTGCTTGCTGCATATGCCAGAGAAGATTCAAGAATAAAATATATAGTCAACCCAAGCAATATTGGACTTGTTAGTTCACTTAATGCTGGATTGAAGGACGCCATCGGCGAGTATATTGCAAGAATGGATGCGGATGATATTGCAACAAAAGATCGCTTAGAAAAGCAGCTCGAATTTTTACAGGTAAAAAGCTACGATATGGTAGGGTGTAATGCTATAAAAATAGATGAAAATGGGAAAGAAATAGGATATTTAAACGTCCCAACCGCTCATGAAAAAATCAAGGAATATCAATTATATGGAGGCTGTGTCTTACATCCAACGTGGCTTGGAAAAAGAGAAGTATTCGAAAAATTAAACGGATATAGATTAGTTTATGCTTGCGAGGATTTTGACTTCATTCTCAGGGTAATCCAAAATGGGTTTAAAATAGGTAATATGCCTGCATATGGGTTGTATTATAGAATCCGTACAGAGAGTGTTTCAAGTAAGGCAAATATCCGACAAAAGCTGACAATGTACTATCTTATTGACAATGGAGCCTATCAAAATGTTCCGTCTGTGGAAATGCTGGAGAAATACTTGAATTCAGTCAAATATAAAGATGATTTTGCAACTCTCGAAATGTATGAATTTGTAAAGGCTAATATGAAGGCTAAAAAATTCAATTTAGTCAGAATATATGATTTCTTTCGAATTGCTAGAAACAAATACTTTTATAGGAATCTGATTGAGCATCTAAAAATGAAGGAAAGAGAGAAGTATGTTACTATTCGAAATAATATAAACTAGGTTGAACAAGGCAAATATAATACGAGCTATCATAAAATGCCAACAGCCTGCTTTGCGGCAGTATTTAAATGATTGGCGATTAAACATAAGATACTTGACGCTGCCAAAGGGATTGGATTCTATTCTATTATAAAGTGAGGAGGTAACCACATGGAGAATAAAATTGTTATACCAACAGGATATATGGGTTCGGGGTCGTCCGCTGTAACAGATCTTCTGAGTGAGGTAGATGGATACTCTTGCTCCAACGGAAACTTTGAGTATGTTTTTATGCATTGCCCTAACGGAGTATTTGATTTGGAAGACAAACTCTTAAAAGGAAACAATGCTTTTCGCAGTGACGAAGCCCTTCATGCATTTTATAGTTGTATGAAAACATTATACACCAATAAATATTATTGGGTTGCTGATTATAAGGATAAGGTTGGTTCTGATTTTATGAGCTGGTGCGTGGAATTCATCAGCTCGCTCATGGATGAAAGGACTAAGGATGTCTATTGGTATTATCAAGAAAACCCTAATGTAAAAATATATATAGAGAAAACCTTGGCTAAGATCATAAAATTATTATCGTTTGGAAAAGTGGTACCAAAGCCGGGTCTAAGGTATGAGGAAATGTGGCTTTCATACACGACTCCGTCTGAGTTCTATTCGAGAGCAAAGATTTTACTGGATAAATTTTTCTTGCAAATGGGAATATCGAATTCAAATATAATATTAGATCAGCTTGTTTTGCCGCATAACCTGTATCGAATAGAGAATTACTTTGAGGATAATTGTAAGGTGATTGTGGTTGATCGTGATCCAAGGGATGTTTTTCTTCTGAACAAATATTACTGGAGAAAAGCGAATGCGACTGTTCCATATTCATTTGATGTAGAGAAATTCTGTAGCAATTATAGTAAGATGAGGCAGGCCGAAAAACAGGTGGAAAATAGAAATATATTAAGAATTCACTTTGAAGACTTGATTTATAATTATGATAGTTCTGTTTTTCAAATTCTTTCTTTTCTTGATATTCCGAAAACCTTGCATAAGGACAAGCTGACTAAATTTGTCCCGGAAAAATCAAAAAAGAACACACAAATATTTAACAGGAATATGGAATATTCTGACGAAGCACACTATATTGAAAGCAAATTGCCGCAATATCTATATAATTTTCCTTCAGTAGAACGTGAAAAATTTTCTGTGGACAATATGATTCTGTAAGAGAATTTGTAAAGGAAATGGCTGTAACACATGAGAGAAAAAATCAAAAATATTAAGGATCGAATATTTAAGAGTCACCTTGCCAGAAACTTCTTGCTGATTTTTTCTGGCGAGGGAATAAGCTCTGTATTTGGCTTTTTGGCAACCATATTTATAATTAACGCAATTGGTTCATATAAACACGGTATCCTTGTTGCCGTTCAGACATATACGAATTTGTTTTATGGCTTGTTTTCGTTTAAAACGTTTCAATCCTTAATTAAGT
>OGXA01002529.1_pt1 | contig 12970 bp, 9 predicted proteins | sample 1576171 | NCBI WGS metagenome assembly OGXA01 (sample SAMEA3541587, study PRJEB24748) | human gut metagenome | biome: human gut; feature: human-associated habitat; material: faeces | place: China | collected 2012 | reverse complement strand
TTAGACAGTAAAGTATTAGTAAGTTAGATAAGACAAGTATTGGAGAATAAAAATGGCTAAGATTAATTTAACGCCCAAGAAAATCTACGAACAAGAATTTAAAACAAGCATGCGTGGCTACGATAAAAAAGAAGTTGATGAGTTTTTAGATGATGTAATCAAAGATTACGGTGTCTATATTGCTCTAGTTAAGGAATTGCAAGAAGAAAATGCAAAACTTAAGGCTAAAACTTCTTCAGCTCCTGCAAGTCGCCCAGCATACGCAAGCGCGACAAGTGAGCCATCACGTGCGAATGCCAATGTTGCTTCGGCTTCAAACTATGATATTTTAAAACGTATCAGTCGTTTGGAAAAAGAGGTCTTTGGAAAACAAATCGTCGAATAAAACTGGTTTGTGCAATTTTTGGATAATCGCATGGTTGCTAGTCTTCCATGAGGAAAGTCCATGCTAGCACTGGCTGTGATGCCAGTAGTGTTTGTGCTAGGTGAATTAATAAGCCTAGGGACTTGATTTTCAAGTTACGGCGAGTGAACTGGCTAAGTCTTCGGATAGGTTTTAGTAGCTCTGAAAGTGCCACAGTGACGGAGTTTTTAGGGAAACCTAAAAAGTGGAACGCGGTAAACCCCTCAAGCTAGCAACCCAAACTTTGGTAGGGGCATGGGATGGCTGGAAACGAACGGACCATCCTGACTGCTTTGCAGTAGACAGATGATTATCGAAGGAAGTGGTACCTAGTCACTTCTGGAACAAAACATGGCTTATAGAAAATTGCATATAGGTGAGGCTGGGACACATGTCTCAGCCTTCTTTTAGCAAGAATTCTCTCTTTTACAACTATATCTTCTAAAGAAAAGAGTGGAAAAATAAGCCACCAGTTAAAAAAGTTTGTACTCGTAACAATGAGATAAAAGGATGACAATGAAAGAAACATTTACATTAGTAGCAACTGCTGCAGCAGGTCTTGAGGCTGTGGTTGGACGTGAATTGCGTGAGTTAGGTTATGACACTCAGGTTGAAAATGGTAAGGTGCGTTTCCAAGGCGATGTTCGTGCAATAGCTGAAACTAACCTTTGGTTGAGAGCAGCAGACCGTATCAAGATTGTAGTGGGTGAATTTCCAGCACGTACCTTTGAGGAACTCTTTCAGGGAGTTTTTGCCTTAGACTGGGAAAATTATCTTCCGCTAGGTGCAAAGTTCCCAATTTCTAAAGCTAAATGTGTGAAATCAAAGCTTCATAATGAGCCATCTGTTCAGGCGATTTCCAAAAAAGCTGTCGTTAAGAAATTGCAGAAGTATTTCCACCGTCCAGAAGGAGTGCCTCTTCAAGAAACAGGAGCGGAATTTAAGATTGAAGTTTCTATTTTAAAGGATAAGGCTACGGTTTTGATTGATACCACAGGTGCTAGTCTCTTTAAGCGTGGCTATCGTACTGATAAAGGTGGGGCCCCTATTAAGGAAAATATGGCGGCTGCTATCCTTGAACTTAGTAACTGGTATCCGGATAAACCGTTGATTGACCCGACTTGTGGTTCAGGGACCTTCTGTATTGAGGCTGCAATGATTGGTATGAACATTGCGCCAGGATTTAATCGTGATTTTGCCTTTGAAGCATGGAATTGGGTAGATAAAGATTTAGTACAGTCGGTACGTGATGAAGCAGATAGCAAGGCAAACTATGATGTTGAGTTAGACATTATGGGTTGTGATATTGATGGCCGTATGGTTGAGATTGCAAAAGCCAATGCTCGTGAGGCAGGTCTTGAAGATGTTATTAAATTGAAACAAATGCGTTTACAGGACCTGAAAACAGATAAAATCAATGGTGTCATTATTTCAAACCCTCCTTATGGTGAGCGTTTGTTGGATGACAAGGCTGTGGATATCTTGTATAATGAAATGGGTCAAACTTTTGCGCCACTTAAAACTTGGAGCAAGTTTATCTTGACCAGCGATGAACAATTTGAAAGCAAATACGGTATGAAAGCCGATAAAAAACGTAAGCTTTATAACGGGACACTCCGTGTTGATTTGTATCAATATTTTGGTGAGCGTGTTCGCCGTTCTGAGGCTAGAAAGGTAAATTAAACGTGTCAGAAGATAAAACACAAAATGGCTATGAAGGTAGCCAAGAGCTAGATTTCCAAGATGCCAAGGAAATGACAGTCGGTGAGGCTGTCCGCAAAGAAGCTGAGATTAATGCTGGTGTAACAGAAACAGATAGCATTTTGGATAAGTATATCAAGCAACATCGCGAAGAAGTTGCCTCACAAAAATTTTCAAAGAAAATTGAAGCTGATGGCGACACATCACCTTTGGATGCTTTTATTCAAAAGCAACGTCAGGAGTTTGCGGATTCAGGTTTGATTGGTCAATCAATGGCTAATGAGTCAATCAACTCAACAACAGCTACTGAAGAAGTAACACCGGTCACATTTGGTTTTGGTGCTACAGATAACAAGGTTGATGAAACTCAATCTCATATTGACAAGCAGTTGCCAAATGCTCCTGTTGAACCTGAGGTTATTGCAGAACCAGAAAGTCAAAGTTCTGAAGTTATCATTACGTCAACGAATGCTGATCGTTTCATCACGTCAGAAACAGAAAAATTTGACCTTGGTGATGCACTTGCAGATTCAGCTACTTCAACTAATCAGCCAACGCCAGCCTATAACGATGCATTGGTAGATAATATTGATGATAACAATCCTTTGATTGCTAACATCGATGATCCAGAACCACAAAATCCTGTTGTTGCCAATATTGACGATACTGAGCAACAAGCCTCAAAACCTTTGTTGGATGATGCTGCTATCTCAGACACTATCGATTTGGCGGCTATTGCCTCAACAGTGGCAGGGGTAACTGGAGCAAAAGCTGACGAAGAAAAGACAACACCAAAAGTGTCTATGGCAGTTAATCGCCCATCTGCAGAAGACAGAATCTCTTCAGAGTCTATTTCACCATCGCATAAGAGTGCCTTTGATGGTGATATTCCAGTTTACCGTCGTAAAGGTGTTGTTATCGGTGCTCTAGCAGTTCTTGCTTTAGCTATTATTGGTGGTAGCTATGCTCTTTATAAAGGAACACATAGCCAATCAGCAAAACCAACAAGCACAGCTTCTTCAGCAGTGACATCATCATCAAGCAAGGACACGGCAGCTGCTGATAATAAGGCCTTCGAAGAAATGTATAAGAATTTCTTCACAGATGACGAGCAAACAAAACTCGCTAATGATCAATTTGGTAAGCTATCAGATTTGGAAAAACTGCTCAAGAAATTGGAGAAAACCAAGTATTATGATGCAGCTAAGAAAAAATATGATAACTTGAAGAAACAAATTGAAGCTGTACAAAAGATTAACAGTCAGTTTGAGTCAGATGCTCTGGTAGATGGTAGCTATAATGCCTCTATCGCTGTTAAATCCGATGCCAACTTTAATAATCTGCCAGAAAGTGTAACAACAACTGGAAATGCGAGTCTTGATAGCACTATCCAAGAAGCGATTAAGGGTGGTAAGACTCAGCTTGAAGAAAAAGCTAAGGCTGCGAGCGCAACATCAGCAGCGACAGCTGCTGATAGCGCCAATACTGCTAGTCCTGCTGCACCTTCAGGTGATAACACGTCTGGAGCAGCTTCTACTGGTGGTGGTGCGGCTGCGTCAAATACATCTGGAGCGCAAAATGGAGCAGCTAACTCAGGTGCAACTGGTTCAACTGGTGCGACTGGAGGAACTACTGGTGGCTCAGCTGCAGCTTCAACAGTTGTAACACGCGGAATCACAAATTATAACCCATCAATCCTTCAACGTGACCGCTCACGTGTGCCTTATAATGCAAACGTAGTAGCAGATACAAGTAACCCAGCTTGGACTTGGGCTGATGGTGTTCTTGATAAGATTATCGAAACATCACACTCACGTGGTTACTTCTCAGGAGATAACTTCATCCTTGAACCAGTTAACATCATCAATGGTAATGGTTACTACAACTTGTACCTTCCAGATGGAACTTACCTCTTCAGTATCAACTGTAAGACAGGTTACTATGTTGGTAATGGTTCAGGTCACTCAGATAAACTTGATTATTAATAATAATCTGCGACACTCCCTAGGGAGTGTTTTTTGTTTTATCTTGGTGAAGGCCTAGTTTATAAGGATTTTGTGCTATAATAGAGGGATAAGATAGGGGTGAATACTATGGCAAAATTGATGCCGGGTAGAGTCCGTAATGAGGGTATTGAACTTTTTGAAAAGGATCTCATTACCATTCATCAGGTCTCAGAAACTCAGTTGGATACAACAGTTGACCAACATCATTTAATTTATGCACTCAATGATTCTGAAATCACGTGTGACTGTGATTATTTCGCTCAAAAAGGCTATTGTCCCCATTTGGCAGCGGTTGAGTATTATCTAAAAAATGATAAAGAAGGCCAGCGTCTCTTGGCAGAACTGGAAGAGGAACAAGAATCCTCTCAAGGCCAAGAGCGAGGTCACTCTTTTGGTGGTTTATTTTTAGAAGGGCTTTCCCTGAATGAAGATGATACCGTTAGATATAGCTTGATGGTAGAGGGAGAGGAATCTACCTTTGGTTCAGAGATTTGGTGGAGTATACGTTTACGTCGCTTACCAGATGAACGTTCTTATGTTATTCGAGATATTCCTGCCTTTCTCAAACTTGTAGAGGCTGAGGGTTATTATCAGATAGGTAAGAACTACTATGAACCCCTAACACTTATTCAATTTGACCAGGCTTCACAGGCATTTTTAGACTTCCTAGGACGGATGATTCCAGATGAAGCCAAGACTAATTTAGACTTTATTTTACCGAATAATGCACGTCACCTTTGTCTCCCTTACGGTTTTTTTGAGGAAGGTTTGAGACGGATGCAAGATTTGGATGGCTTTAGGTTTGAATGGGAAGGAACCGAATATCGCCAACTTTTGGTCGAGGATTTGACTGCTGATGCTCAGCTCTTCTCGTTTGATATTTGTGTCGAGCCCAAGATGATTGAATTGACTGTCGCTGAGAAGAATAGTCAGGCGTTTTTTAATAATCGTATTCTCTTTTATCAAGGTGTTTTTTATCGTCTGAATCGAAAACAACAAAAACTTTTGGTTGGCTTACGCTCTCTTCCAATCGGAAGTGATTTGAATAAGCACGTCAGCTTTAATCTCGATGAACAAGCCATCTTGGCTGCTAGTCTTTTTGATTTTAGGACTATGGGGCCAGTTAAGGCACCAAAAGCTTTTAATATCAAGGATTTCACACCGAGATTTCGCTTTGATCTGAAAGGTGACAGTAAGATTATTCTTACATTAGCCTTTGATTTTGATGGTTTCTTGGTACATGATCGCCAAGAGTTGAGTCATTTAGGATTTACCAGTAACTATCGTCATGAGCAGGCTGTTTTTCGTTTGATGTCTAAGCATGGATTCACCCCTGATTTTCAGTCATCTAAACGATTAAGTAGCAGTCAAGAGCTCTATGATTTCTTTACAAATACTCTACCAGATTTTGAAAATGCAGGAACGGTTCTGATTGGACAGGAGTTACGTGACTTACGGGTTGAGCAGAGTCCACAGGTTCAGGTAGAGCGTCAGGGAAATTTATTAGATATTTCCTTTGATTTTTCAAGTCTTGACGACGAAGATGTGGATCATGCTTTAGCAGCCTTGATGGAAAGCTCGCCCTATTTTATCAATCGTAGTGGTCAGTTGATTGTTTTTGACGAAGCGACGCATCGTATTAGTGAGAGTCTCAAAACTCTGAGAGCTCGTTACTCAGGAAAAGGTCACCTAGAACTCAATCAATTAACTGCCTATCAATTGATGGATGCTCTTTCAGAAAGTGATTCTGTTCGTTTTTCAAAAGATTTCCAACTCTTAACGCAACATTTGAGTAAGCCAGAGACCTTTGATTTGCCAACCTATAAGGTAGAAGCTGGCCTTCGTCCCTACCAGGAAAAAGGTGTTCAGTGGCTATCGATGTTGCATCACTATGGTTTTGGCGGTATCTTGGCCGACGATATGGGGTTGGGGAAAACCTTGCAAACTATTGCCTACCTCTCTGCACATTTAGAAGAAGGACAACGAGTTTTGGTTTTGTCACCATCAAGTCTGATTTACAATTGGCAGGATGAGTTTAAAAAGTTTGCCCCTCAGTTAGATGTAGCGGTTTCTTATGGACTCAAGCCAAAACGTGATGACATCATTGCCGAAGACCACCAGATTATCATTACAAGCTACGCTTCCTTCCGTCAGGATTTTGATGCTTACAAGGCTGGCAAATATGACTATCTCATTCTCGATGAGGCTCAGGTCATGAAGAATACACAGACAAAGATTGCCCAATATCTACGTGATTTTTCTGTTCCACATTGCTTAGCACTATCTGGAACGCCTATTGAAAATCATTTGTTGGAGATTTGGTCTATTTTCCAGATTATTCTACCAGGACTTTTACCAGCTAAGAAAACGTTTCTTAAGTTAACACCTAAGGAAGTAGCTAGGTATATTTCTCCCTTTATTCTAAGACGTAAAAAAGAAGAGGTCCTTCCTGATTTACCAGATTTGATTGAAATCACTCACCAAAGTGAATTGTCAGATGCTCAAAAGGCTATCTATTTAGCACAATTGCAACAGATGCAACAAGGATTAATTTCAGCAAGTGATCAGGAAATCAACCGTCGTAAGGTGGAAATCTTGTCAGGAATTACCCGCTTACGACAAATCTGTGATACCCCAGCTCTCTTTATGGACTATGCGGGAGATAGCGGAAAATTAGATAGCCTTAGAGAGTTGCTTAGCCAAATTAAGGAATCAGACCATCGTGTCCTTATCTTTTCACAATTTCGTGGAATGTTAGATATTACAGAGGGGCTCTTACAAGAATTAGGGATTTCCTCATATAAGCTAACAGGGTCAACGCCATCTGATAGTCGTCAGGAGATGACCAGAGCCTTCAATCAAGGAAGTCGAGATGCCTTTTTGATTTCTCTGAAAGCAGGAGGAGTGGGACTGAATCTAACTGGTGCTGATACGGTTATTCTGATTGACCTTTGGTGGAATCCAGCGGTAGAAATGCAGGCTATTAGTCGTGCTCACCGTATAGGTCAGGAACAAAATGTCGAAGTTTACCGTTTGATTACAAGAGGGACTATTGAAGAGAAAATTCTTGAGCTTCAAGAAGGCAAGAAAAACCTGGTAACAACCGTCTTGGATGGCAATGAAAGCCGTGCCAGCATGACAGTAGAGGATATTAAAGAAATTCTTGGTATTGCAATATCTTAATTTGTTATATTTGATATTGGAATACTAAGAGGTGAAAATGCTACTAGGCAAATCTTTTGAATTAGGCTATAATAGGATATTGCAAGACGTATCTTCCCATTCCCGATTATTTATATTAAGATACGCATCATCTCGAAAATGAAAGGAAGTCTTTTATGCATCGCCAAAGACGACAATTTCCGCTGATTCCAGACGGGGAACCTTGCTTGCAAGAACCGGTCTCTATGCGCCTATACGAAAATGAAGATTTAATCACAAATATCCGTGGCCCTTACCAAGATAAGGACTACAATGATTTGTTGCCGAACTATGATTTCTTGTCAGCTAAGCCTAGCAATCGTAAGCAGGCTCCAAAACGAGTGGAGACACAAGAAGCTGGCATGACTTATGCTGAGGAAGCCCGCGAAAAGGCTAAGCGTGATGTACGTGAGAAACGCCAAAAATTCCTCCGCCAAGAAGTTCAACAAACCAAACATACTAATAGCCGTCAACTGACTGCTAAGCCTAAGGTAGAAGCTAAACCAAGCTTTGAGGCCACTGTTGAGCCAGCTGCTGTAACAACGGATAAAGGACCAGTGACAGCCTCTATCTTGGGAGCTCCTGTAAGTGCTATCAAGCGAACTTTAGCGCCTAATGGGAAGCACTCAAAGATCCATCACTTGGCAAATCGTCTGCAACAAGATTCTTACATCTTGGCAGAAGTGGCTCCAACCTATCAACAGCCTAGTAACCCATCTCGTAAGAACGTCAAGAAAAATAGCTATGACTTCTTGAAACGTAGCCAGGTTTATAATTACCCAGAACGTCAAACTTACCGTGAACACCGAGTTGCTCAAGAATTAAATTTGACGCATTTAGAAGACGCAAACTAATCGCAGTGCGATTGTAAGGAGAAACTATGTCAAAAACTTATCATTTTATTGGAATTAAAGGATCTGGTATGTCAGCTTTGGCTTTGATGCTCCACCAAATGGGACACAAGGTTCAAGGTTCAGATGTGGAAAAATATTACTTCACTCAACGTGGTCTTGAGCAAGCAGGTATCCCTATTCTTCCCTTCGATGAAAAAAACATCACAGAAGATGTTGAATTGATTGCTGGAAATGCCTTTCGTGAAGATAACAACGTTGAAGTTGCTTATGCGATTAAAAATGGCTACAGCTTTAAGCGTTATCACGAGTTCTTGGGTCACTTCATGGATCAATTCACTAGCTTTGGTGTGGCAGGTGCACATGGTAAGACTTCTACAACAGGTCTCTTGTCACATGTTATGAAAAATATCACCGACACGTCATACCTTATCGGTGACGGAACTGGACGAGGTTCTGCTAATGCGCAATACTTTGTCTTTGAGTCTGATGAATATGAACGTCATTTCATGCCATACCACCCAGCATACTCAATCATCACTAACATTGACTTTGACCATCCTGATTACTTTACAAGTATCGATGATGTGTTCTCTGCCTTTGATGATTATGCTAAGCAAGTGCAAAAAGGACTCTTTGTTTACGGTGAGGATCCACACCTTCGTAAGATTACAGCCAATGCGCCAATCTATTACTATGGTTTCGAAGAAAATGATGACTTTATAGCAACAGACATTGTGCGTACAACGACAGGGTCTAATTTCAAGGTGAAACATGATGGACAAATCCTTGGAGAATTCCATGTGCCAGCCTATGGTCGTCACAATATCTTGAATGCAACTGCGGTTATTGGGAACCTCTATGTAGCTGGTTTTGACATGGACTTGGTTGCGGAACACCTTAAAACTTTCTCAGGTGTTAAACGCCGTTTCACAGAGAAAATTATCAGTGGTACTGTTGTCATCGATGACTTTGCCCACCATCCAACTGAAATTATTGCAACGCTTGATGCAGCACGTCAAAAGTACCCATCTAAAGAGATTGTTGCTATTTTCCAACCACATACCTTCACACGTACCATCGCCCTTCTTGATGAATTTGCTGAAGCTTTGAGTGAAGCAGATGCTGTTTATTTGGCGCAAATTTACGGTTCAGCGCGTGAGGTTGACCATGGTGATGTTAAGGTTGAAGATCTTGCTGCTAAGATCAATAAACCTGCCAAAGTGGTTACAGTTGAAAATGTCTCACCTCTCCTTGACCATGACAATGCTGTTTATGTCTTTATGGGAGCTGGGGACATCCAACTTTACGAACGCTCGTTCGAAGAGCTCCTAGCAAGCTTGCAAACACACATGTAATATATTAAGGGCTGTAGCGATTTCGCTCAGCTCTTTCTCTTAATAGAAAGGAATTTGATATGCTTATTCGACATGCCCGAGAGGATGATTGGGCTGATGTTGTTCGTATCGAACAAGAAAATTTTTCGCCTGAAGAGGCTGCAACTCCAGAGGCTATTGCAGAGCGTTTAGAGACGATTTGTGATACCTTTCTAATTGCTGAAATTGATGGCGTTGTAGCTGGTTACATCGAAGGACCTGTGATTGCGGAACGTTATCTCACAGATGACCTGTTCCATAAAGTGGCTCCTAATGCTAGTCAAGGAGGTTTTATTGCAGTGACTAGTTTGTCTATCTCCAAAGACTTTAAAGGGCAAGGTATTGGAACAGCCTTGATTGCAGCGCTTAAAGATCTGGCTATTGCTCAAAAACGCCAAGGTATTAGTTTGACTTGTCATGATTACTTGATTGCTTACTATGAGATCAATGGTTTCACTGATGAGGGAGAATCGGAATCAAATCATGGTGGAAGCTCTTGGTATAATATGGTCTGGGAGAACCCAGAAACCCATTGATTTCAGTGTTACGTTACTGTGACAAAGGACCAATTGATTTGCATTAACTGACTTTTTAAGATATAATGGCGTTTGTTACTATAGAGGAGGTATGCCTTGACGGACAAGTTTAATGAACACTCGGAAGCTTCTGAAGATAGCCTAAGCTTCAAAAATCAGATTCTCCGAGACTTACAAGAAGCGACACGGCTCCGTTCTCTTCGTGAGGAGGAGCATAATAAAAGTGCAACTATGCCCGAGACACCACTTTCAACGTCAGCTGAGAGCGCTACAACTCGTAGTGATTCAGTGTCTAATAAAGTAAGTAACCAAGATTTTAGTTCACATTCTGTTTCTCACAGTGCCTTTGCTAAATCTATGACTTCTGAGACAGCCCGAGATTCTCAACAAGATAGTCTTGGCTTGTTTTCAGATTCTCAAGCGGAGTCTTTAGTATCTGATGCTCATTCAAACCTAGCGTCTATTCCTAAAGAGCCAATTGAGGAGGAGACAAAGGTAAATATTCCTCAGGAGACTGAAACGTCGAAACGCCGTTTTAAACGTCCAGTTTGGGAGACTAGTCTTAACGAAGCATCTGAAGAGGAGTATATTCCTGCAGATGTTGCCAAGGAGCTCATTGAAGCTAAGTCTAACGAAGCTATTTATACAGACCCTAAAGAATTGGAGGCCAAATTGACCTCAGAACGTCAAAAAGAAGCATTCTTGCAGGAACATCATGCAACAAGTGACCAAGCGTCGCAAGAAAAGGTTCAATCAGAGCTAGTAGCTGATGGTAATGAGGATGATGAGAGTATTGCTCTAGAAACCTCTGGAAAACCTAAGAAAAAGAAAGGCAAGAAAGTGAAGAAGAAAAAGTCTTCACCAAAAGATGGTAAACAGGCTGACATTGTCGACGAAGAGCCGATTTCACGTTCTAACCGAAATCACAAACGCAATAAAAATAACCGTCGTGCTGGTAAAATTGCAAGAAACATTATCATCTTCTTGCTACTTATCTTGTCAGTAGCTACATTCTTTGGTTATCGCTATGTTAGTGATGCTGTTGGCGCAAAAGATGTTAATTCAACTAAGTTTGTTAGTGTTGAAATTCCTGAAAATTCAGGTAGCAGTTATATCGGCCAACTCTTGGAATCAGCTGGTGTTATTAAGTCTGGTAAGGTCTTTAATTACTATACCAAGTTTAAGAACATCTCAAATCTGAAAAGTGGTTACTACAACCTTCAGGCTAGCATGACCATGGATGAAATTATTGAGGCACTTCAGAAAAAAGGAAGTGATAAACCTCAGGAGCCATCTCTTGGTACGGTCTTAGTCAAAGAAGGATATACCATTGATCAAATTGCCAAGGCAGTTGAGGTTAATTCTTCAGCTAAAAAAGGCAAAAAAACATCAACTGGACTTAAGGCGAAAGATTTCTTGAAATTGATGAAGGATGATGCTTTCATTACTAAGATGAAAGCGAAGTATCCAACCTTGTTGGCAAACCTTCCGAATTCTACGGATGCTAAGTATGTCCTAGAGGGTTATCTGTTCCCAGCGACTTATAACATTCATGATGATACGACGGTGGAGTCTTTGGCAGAGGAAATGTTGTCAACGATGGATACCTACCTATCACCTTACTATGCGACGATTTCATCTAGTGGACACAATGTTAATGAGATTTTGACCCTAGCTTCTCTTGTTGAAAAAGAAGGAGCTACAGATGACGACCGTAAAAATATTGCGAGCGTCTTCTATAATCGTCTAAACTCAGACATGGCTCTACAAAGTAATATCGCAGTTCTTTATGCTCTTGGAAAACTTGGTCAGGAAACGACCTTGAAAGAAGATGCAACTATTGACACAAACATTGACTCCCCTTATAATGATTATGTTCATAAGGGGTTGATGCCAGGTCCTGTGGACAGTCCTAGTCTGTCTGCGATTGAAGCGGTTATCAATCCATCATCTACCAAGTACATGTACTTTGTGGCAGATGTAACCACTGGTAATGTCTATTTTGCTGAAAGCTATGAAGAGCATCAGCATAACGTTGAAACTTACATTAACAGCAAACTAAAAGATAAATAGTCTGATTGGCTCATTAAAACCAAGCAAACGAATAGTGATTTTGATGATGCAGCCAACGGCTCAAAAAATAGAAAAGAGAAAAAAATGGCAGAAAAAACATATGTAATGACACAAGCAGAGAAAGAACAACTTGAAGCGGAATTGGAGGAGTACAAACTCGTCCGTCGTCCAGAAGTTGTAGAACGTATTAAGATTGCACGTTCTTATGGTGACCTTTCAGAAAACTCTGAGTATGAAGCAGCCAAAGATGAGCAGGCTTTTGTTGAAGGTCAAATCTCTAGCTTGGAAACAAAATCCGTTATGCAGAAATCGTTGATAGTGATGCTGTTGCCAATGACGAGGTTGCAATTGGTAAAACTGTTGTTGTTCAAGAAGTTGGTACAAACGACAAAGATACTTATCATATCGTTGGTGCAGCCGGTGCTGATATCTTCTCAGGTAAGATTTCAAATGAAAGCCCAATTGCTCAAGCTTTGATTGGTAAGAAAGTTGGCGACAAAGTCGCTATCGAATCACCAGCAGGTAGCTACTCTGTGAAAATCCTTAGTGTAGAAAAAACAGCCTAAGCGACTGTTGGAATTAAGGTGTTCAATATTTGAAACTAGTGGGAGTGAGACAAAACAGTTGTTCTGTCGCACTCCCTTTTTGGTTGCTGGCGTTATTAGGAGTTAGGCTAGTCTGAATTAATCTATAAGAAAAGCACTCTTGGTATTTGCCAAGAGTGCTTTGTAGCTTATTTACGATTTTGTTTACCAGCGTTACGATTTTTTGGGGGTTTATTTGCAATTGCTTGGGTATTTTTTGGAGTGACATCTTTACGCTT
>OGXA01002523.1_pt1 | contig 12994 bp, 6 predicted proteins | sample 1576171 | NCBI WGS metagenome assembly OGXA01 (sample SAMEA3541587, study PRJEB24748) | human gut metagenome | biome: human gut; feature: human-associated habitat; material: faeces | place: China | collected 2012 | reverse complement strand
TAGCTGTTGGACTTGGTGGAGTTAGCGTTGCGGGTCTCGTCGGTCAGCAGGCGGAAGAAGATGGTCGCGACCTCAGCACGGGTGATGCCGTTCTGCGGACGGACGGTCTTGTCGGGGTAGCCGACGATGTAAGCATAATGATCGTCACCGTTCAGACCGGTCGGTACGTCATCCGGAATGATAACGGTAGGCTTGCGGCCGCCGCCGCCACCGCCGCCGGAGGATTTTTTCGTAAAGGTCCAGACGCCGTGCAGCGTAAGGTCTGCGGTCAGCTGCTGCTCACCGGTCAGAACCGTACCGTCATCCTTTTTCCATCCGTTGAAGGAGAATGTACCGTTCACGCCGTCCTTCGAGCCGAACACACTGGCCGGAACGTCTGCAACGGTATAGCTGCTGCCAACCAGCATACTCTGCGCAGTAGGTGCGGTATAACCTTCCGGAAGATCACCTGTTACGTTATAGGTAAGAGTAAACAGTTGAGCATGTGCAGCTTTCAGCGCAATCGTACCTTTAAAATTCTCTACCGGTTTAAAGATTTCATAATATATTCCGGTTTTATAAGTCAGTGCTCCGTTAGCCACCGTTGCATCGATATCCAGTTCACTGTATTTTTCGCCCCAGCGATGTCTGGTATTTGCATCCTTAAAACCGTCATAATACCAATCGGTAATCGGAAAGCTGTCAGAGGACAGAATCAGGCCGCCGCTCATTTCTGTTACAGCTGGAAGATTCAGTTGATTGCCACTGCCAGAATAAACATCATCGCCGATGGTCTCCGCGGTATTATTGTACAGGGCGCTGTTCTTTGCAAGCTTGACGGTAACATCCTTCAGAGCTGCAATACCGCCGCCATTACCGCCGCAGTGGTTATCGGTAATTGCGACACCTGCTGCAACATTCAGAACTTCTTCCTCAAGCGGATTATTTGTAAGATTGACATTTTCGATATAGATTGCACCACCGTGTATCTTTGCGCTATTGCCGGTAATGCTGCCGCCGTTCAGCGTAATACCGCGCCAGTTTTTGCTGAAAATTGCACCGCCACAGGAATTTTCAGCGACATTATCAGTGATAAAACCGTCGTTCATGATGAACCGGGAGCCATTACCAATCAGATATACGCCGCCACCGCCATTTGTTGTGGTGAGAGTTTTCGCAGTATTCGAGGAAATCTCGGATTTTCCGCTCATGGTAAAAGATGCAGTTATATGCATATCCTTATACTGGTACATCGACGCACCCATACCGAGTGCTCCACCAACATTCGCGGAGTTGTTGTTCAGCTTTGTATCTACGATTTCACAGGCGCAATTATAATACCCGTCAATTGCCCAACCGGATGCCATATAGATTGCACCGCCGCTGTTGCTAGCGGTATTATCGTGGATTTCAGAGCCTTTGATTTGAACATTCGCAGAACCGCTGATGTTGATAGCGCCGCCATTCACAGCGTTGTTTTTCGTAATATTACATTTTTCCAGAAGAATTTCACCACTCTGGATATCCAGACCACCGCCATTCGTAGATTTGCCGCCGGTGACAGTGCCGTCCTTGACGGTTACGTCTATATCTTTGCCCGAAATGGAGACAACCGTTGTCGTGCCATCACCCGACAGCGTAAACCCGCCGAGGTCGAGCGTCAGAGACTTGTTAATCGTGATATTTTCCGTAACATTACGGAGCAGCTCAATGGTGCCGCCCGACTGTGCTGCATCAATCGCGTTAGAAACAGTCGGATACTCGGTATCGCCGATCTTTGCAGCGTTTTTCGGTGCTTCCGGTTCTGTCGGAGTTTCCGATTCTGTCGGTTTCTCCGGTTCTGCCGGAGTCTTCGATGCGGATGTGCTGTCTCCTGCAGTGGTGTTCCCACCTGCAGGTTTTACGTCCTTAGAAGGCTGACCGCCCTCGGAATTTGTGTCCTTAGGAGACTGGCCTTCCGTCTTAGACGCTTCGGAGTTTGTATCCTTAGGAGACTGACTTTCCGTCTTAGGCGCTTCGGAGTTTGTGTCCTTAGGAGACTGATCTTCCGTCTGAGACACTGTGGGATTTGCGTTCGTTTCATTTTGAGCAGCAGACTGAACCTGCTCCTGCGTTGTCATTTCTTTCTGCTCCGCTGTATCCGCTGCTGCAAATGCGAACGGAGACATCGTCAGCATCATGGATGCCGCCAGAATGCTGGCTAATAATCGCTTGTTCTTTCCTGTTTTCATCATGAAAATCCCTCCTTCAGTAGCAATAGACTACTATGAAGAAGCTGCATTAGGAAACCGGCTGCCATGCGGAATACCTTCCGTTTAGGCCCTTGGCTTTGCGACACCGGCTTTCACCGGTGGTGCCCTTGTCTGTACAACTTACTCCTTACCGAGTAGCACAGATGGTTGGTTCTTTTGGAAATGGCTGTTGGCAACGCAGAATGGTTGTTCAGTCTCCAAATAAAATACCCCCTTTACAGCGCGCATAGCTCTGCAAAGAGGGTAACGAAATACCTATGGCAGCCGGCTGCCATGCGGAAGAAGGTCTTCCGTTTAGGCCCGTTTAGCTTTGCGACACCGGCTTTCACCGGCTGTGCCTTTGTCTGTACCTGTACCCCTTCTAGAAGTCATGCACAGAATTTTACGATCTTTTCTGTTGGCAGATACGCCGGACTGCATACACAGCCCTTTGCCCGCGCCGAACAGAAATCCTCCGGATCCTTTTCTTCAGTATACCATAAATGCCCGCAAATAACAAGCAAATACCTATAAAAAGCAAAGAGGGATTCCAATCCGGAATCGTTTTTTATGCAATAAATCGCCGCTGATCGGACATAAACATATCCAATCAGCGGCGATTTGCATACAAAGTAAAACGGAAACGTGTTAAGCCGCAGCTACTGCAAGTGCATCGCTGGTGTTGGTGTAGGTCAGCGGAGATACACAGTCATGCAGGTTTTTTGCGTTCTTCACGCTGCGGGTAACCGCGTAGGTCAGGTCGATCTGATACCACTTGCCGTTCAGGTTTACCTTGTTCCAAGCGTGGTAGCTGGAGCCGGCGTAGCCCTTGGTCAGTGCACACGGGATGCCCTGGCTGCGGCACATTGCTGCAAACAGCGAGGAGAAATCGTAGCAGATACCGGTGGTGCCCTTCAGGGTAGCGGCGGTATCCGGGATGTACTTGGTGATCTTGCCGCTGGTGATCTCATTCGCCAGCTTGTTATCATAAGTATAACGGCTTGCCATGTAGTTGTAGATGGCGATAACCTTAGCCTCGTCGGTCTTGGCGTTCTTGCAGAGCTCAGCAGCCTTAGCGGATACCGTGTCGCCCTTGGAGAACTGAACCTCGGAAGTGGAGACCAGATACGGAACGTAGCTGTCCTTAACGGTTACATTCATGGACTTGGACTCAACCTGCTGATAGGACGTACCGGAAACGTTGCGGTACAGCGTTACGGTGTACTTGCCGTTGCCCTTATCGAGAGAGAAGGAAGCATCCTTGCCGCTCGGGCAATCGTAGAACACGGTCTTGCCGCCGTTGTACTGAATACCAACCTTGAGCCTTGCACTCGAGGAGTAGTTTACGGTAACATAACCGTGGGTGGAATTACTCATATCCACAACATCATTTACTGCTGCTGCGGTAACGCCCATCGAGAGGGCAGCTGCTGCAAAAACTGCGCATGCAATACGAAAAAGCCGCTTCATATCCGGCGATCTCCTTTCGGTAACTGGCTGCCAGCCCTCTCGATGAGGGGTAAGGCCCTATAGCTTTGCGTCGCCACCTTTCGGTGGGTTTGCTATTATCGTTTGAGATGCGGTCAAAGCGACTGCATCATCTTCTTTTATCCACACTATAGCGCATCTATCGTGTTTTGTCAACAGGGTTTGACAAAAAAAGAAGAAATTATGACACATTGCCGCAGATTTACCGAAAATATTACATTTTTTCCGATTTCCCCGCTCTTATTGCAGCGCTAAACAGACGGCGGCAAGGGTATTCCCCTGCCGCCGCTTTCCATCGGTTGATTTGCTTATTTGCTGCCGTACAGTCTGTACAGAAACGTGACGATCTGTGCTCTCGTGCAGTTGTTATGCAGACCGAACAGACCGTTTCCGATGCCGCCGGTGATGCCCTTCTGCTCTACCCATGCTGCCGCATCGGCGTAGTATGCGCTGTCGGCCACATCAGTAAATGCCGATGCACCGACCGAAGCCGTCGCCTTGGCCGCACGATACAGGAAGGTAACGCCGTGAGCACGGGTACAGATGGTGCCGGGTGCAAACGCTGTATCGCTCGTGCCCTCGGTAATGCCATTCTCAACCGCCCACGCAACCGCCTTGGCGTAGTATGCATCTGCCGGAACATCCGCGAAGCTGCTCAGCGTCTTCGGTTCAGGCGAACCTGCCGCGCGCCACAGGAAGGTTACAATCTGCGCTCTGGTGCAGGCAGCGTTCGGAGCGAACAGCGTGTCGCTCATACCGCCGGTAATGCCCTTCTGCGCCGCCCAGAGGACTGCGTCATAGTAGTAATCCTCCGCGTGAACGTCGGTGAAGAAGTTGAGCATGGTGTTGTCATCCATAAAGACTGCCTTCACCGTGACCTTGCCCGCCGGCATGACGAAGATGTACTTGCCGCTGCCCTTGTCGGTCAGCGTGAGCGCCTTGCCGTCCTTGTCCAGCACGGTCAGGCTTTCAAGAACGTAGCCCTTGTCGGGGGTTGCCGTGATGGTCACAGTGTCGCCCTTGGACGCGGATTTGGGAGATACGGTGACAGTGCCGTGCTTTACATCATCTACAGATACCGAATAGCTGGGTGCGGAGAAGCCTCCTCCTCCGCCGCCACCACCGCCGCCGCCGGAGGTGGAGTCTGTGATGCGAATGATAATCTTCTTTTCCACGATCACATTGGTGTCTGCGTTGACCGCAGCACAGATCAGGGTCATCGTGCCATCCTGATCACCAAAGCTGAGTGTATTTCCGCTGATAACGGCGTGCGTATCATTCTTTTCCAGCGTCCATCGTACAGAAGCCGGATAGGCCTCCAGCTCTTCCGGAGTAAAGGCCTTGCCGAACTGATCGAGCGTCGTTACCTTAACTGCAGACAGATCCAGCGTAGTGTTTTTCCGAACGGACGACGGAATTCCGTCTGCGGTGATCGCAGTCAGTCGTCTCGGGGCATTGACCGTCAGCGTAATGTGGTTACTCTCGATGTCGCCGGAACGGGCATAGATCTCGGTAGAATCTTCTTTCAGTGCCTTGAGTGTTCCGTTTTCGAGCGAAACCACATCCGGCTTGGAGGTAACCCATTCAAAGCTGCCGCCGGTCATTTCTCTGCCATACTGATCGTAGCCGGCAGCGGTAAACTGATCTGCAAGAACCGCATTTTCATCCAGCCGCAGGACAAAACCGTCCTTCATGTCGGCGCGGATTGTCTTGAGGGTCGGCTGCTGCTCGACCTTAACAACGACATTCTTTGCAGTCTTGCCGGCAGAGGCAGAGGAGGCTTCCAGAATCACATCCGCATAGGAAGCATCCGGGACACTGCCAACCGCAACGAGCAGTTTTCCGTTTTCAATCGTGGCATTGGTCTGATTGGTGTCTGCCAGTGTCCACTCGATGTCCGACGGAATTCCACAGGGATTGCCGTGCTGATCGCGCGCCAGCAGCGGAATGCGGGACAGATCATACTCTGCGCCCTCTACTGCGGCGGGAGCGCCGTCATTATAATACAACTCATTCAGATACGGCTTTGCCGTCACCTGTACGGGCAGCGGCTGTGCCGTCCGATAGACCGTTTCGCCCTGCTCGTCCTGTCCGACCGGATAATACAGGGTAACCGTATCCGTGCCGACTACAAGACCGGTGATTACGCTGCCGCTGATTTCGGCATAGCCCTTGTCCGTGGCAAGCCGCCACTCGAACAGGCTTTCGTCGAGCGTCATGTTCTCGCCATACTGATCCTTGGCCTCCACATCGAGCGTGCTCAGGTCAAAGGTGTTCGCCGTATCATCATTATAGATGAGATTGGGAATCGTGCCGTTCACGGTCAGCGTATCGAGCTGCCGTTCGGGCAGAACCTGCAGCGGTACACGGTTGGATTCCGTGCCGTTCACTACGGCATAAATCTGATAGGTTCCCGGTGCGGTAAACTTGATGCTGCCCGTGGTTTCGTCAACCGTAATGTCATCGTTTGCTTCTGCATACCACTTGACCTTGCCGGTTACATCAAAATCGTTGCCGTCCTCGTCCAGCGCGGTCACAGTCAGTGCGGAAACATCGGCGGTGTTGCTGCCGTCGTTGAAGTAGAACGGCTCAAAGCTGCCCTCTACCGTAACCGAGGAAAGCACAACGGGCAGGATGGTCAGTTTAATCAGCTCGCTGTTGAAATCATCCGTTGTTTCGATCGTATCCTTCGGCTGATAGCGCAGGAACAACTGTGCTCCGTCATTCGGCTTGAGCGCATTCAGAACAGGGTAGCCGTTGCGGTTTGTCGTGACCTCGGCATACTCCGAAGCGTCGTTCAAACCTTCGTCCACAACCGTCCATTCGCCGCTCAGGCGGGGATTGAAGCCGTACCAGTCCACGTCGTGTTCGTTCTTCGCCTCAACCTTGATGCTGTCCAGACGCAGGCTTTGCTGCTCGTACAGAGAAACCTGTTCGGTATCAGGCACCAGACGATCGAGTGCATAGATTGGGTACACCTTCTGCGGGGTGATGACGGTGTTCTTGGAGGTGTAGTGGAACGAACCGAAGTACGGCGCAACCGGCTGACCGGAGCACAGCTGATCGGCGGCCGTCTTGAATTCGCCCTGATACAGGCTATTCATATCCAGACCGTCGGGGTCGTAGCCGGAGACAGTCCGGTTCTGGATGCGGGCATCCAGATCCTCGATCGCACTTCTGCCGTTCCGGCCGAAGGTATACTGCTTAAACTCCCGTCCTTTCCAGCTGTCCACCGAGACACCATTCCCCTTGGTTCGATGATAACCAGTAACCGAGAGGAGCATGGTCTTATACTTGATGTACACCGCGCCGGTATAGGGGATGGTCGTTTGCAGGTCGGTCACATCGACATTGATGTCAATGCCCGTATGTGCCGGCAGCGGTACGGAGATGGTATCCGTAATGGACTGCGCGTAGGACTCCTCCTTGCTGCTCTCGTAGGTCTTTTCCATGCCATAGGAGTAGGAAAAGCTCTGCTCTACCTTGGCAGTGGGCGAAAGCGCGGCCAGAACGGGCACGCTGAATTCGACGCCTACCGTGGTCTCCTCGGTCCAGTTCTGCGAATAGGTATTGGAGACCGTAGTCGAGGTAGTGGTGCTCTTTTCATAGGTATAGCTCTTCTCGACCGTGTTTTCAAAGTCGTTGCGGTTTTCTGCCGTTACCTTGTAGCTGTCCGAGCTGCCGCCCAGATTAAACCGGTAGCCCTTCTGTTCGAGCGACGCCGTTGTGTCATCCGTCTCGATGGAAGGCGTTTCAAACCGATTCGCAATACCCTGAATTTCAAAGTCGTAGAACGCCTGCACATAGTAGCCGTAGCCGGTACTTACATAAGAGTGATGGTCATCGCGTTCCTTCTCCGCTCTGGTAGAGACATAATAAACCGGGGTTTCTTCTTCCGGAAGGCTGTTCAAAACACCCGAGCCGCTCAAAATCGCACTCTGGTCAACGACGCTGCTGACAGCATCCCGCAGGCCCTTGGATGTATACTGTACCTTTGCGTAATCTGCCGCAGTCAGAGCGGTATACGGCTCATGATAGCCGTGTTCATTGTTGTCGTTATAGTACGTTTTTGGCAAAACATTGTTTGCAATGCCCGCCCACTGCTCCGCAAATTCGGGGCTCTTGATCATCTCCTGCAAAATCTGCTCCTGTGTGCCCGGCAGATTGTAGGTGTCTGAGGCATCAAAGATCTCCCAGTCGTTTTCTGCCGTCACGGCTGCCCCGGCTGTTGGGGGCAGCACCCCTATACACATCGCCATCGCCAGCAGGCCGCACAAACCTCGCCGTCGTATCATCTGCTTTTTACTCATGCCATTCTCCTCCTTTTCTGTTTCAGTGCTCCTGCTCGGCCATGGAAAACAGCTCGTTATGGCTCATCTCCACATCGCCGAAGCGTACAAAAATGCCGTTTGTCACCGCGCTGTTCCACACCTGCGGGTCGGAAAGTGACCGGAATCGGAATTTATCCAGATAGGGCTTCATATCCAGCAGCAGGCGGCTGCCGGAGATAAAATCGACCTGCAGAACGTGGTCGGTCAGCGGCTTGACCGACTGAATGTATTTCCGGTCCAAATGCGTGCCTCCTCTCGCCTACACAAAATAAAAGGTTCACCGTACCTATAGGATACGGTGAACCTTTCAAAAAAACCATTCACAAGTTGTTAGTTTTTATCCGCAAGCAGGTCGAGCAGCAGCTTGCGCTTTGCGCGCGGCTCTCCTGCTATCTGCAGTTTGGTGTAAATTTGATTCACATACTGCCGAATACTGCCCTCGGACAGATACAGCTTTTCCGCGATCTCACGGTTGTTCAGCCGCTGTGCCATCAGCCGGACAATCTCATATTCCCGCTCGGTCAGCGCAGACAGGGCTTCCGGACGGTCAAATCCGGCCTTTCGCCGCTCTGCGGCTTCTCCCAGTTCGATGATCTGTGCAACCGTTCCGGTTTGCAGCCGCTCTGCCAGCAATGGCTTGAGATAGCGATAATTCTCCGCAAACGGAATGACAAAGCCGTCCGGTTCCGCGTCGGTCAGTGCCCGATCGAGCTGCGCCTGTGCCTCCGCGTGCTTACCCAGCATTTCATATGCCGCTGCCGTCTGGATACGGATATGCAGCGCGACCAGTGCGTAGTGCATGCCTTCGCACACAGCAAGCAGTCTTTCGCTCCGGCCGACAACACGGGCGTAGTCGCCCTGTGCCAGACCGACCTGATTTTCGATCATCTCGATCATCGGCTTGCCCGGTGCAAGTGTATGCACGGTTGAAAGCCTGTGCGCGCGGAAAACCTCCGGAATCTTGTCGGTTTTGCCAAGCAAAGCGTAATAATACGCCGCAATCGCGTTCCATAGGTTCAGCCAGGAAGCATTGTGCTGCCGCAGCAGCTCCGCGTGCCGCTCGGCAAGCGTGCAGTGATACTTCATCTCCGCAAACAGCGACAGCCGCCACGCCAGAAAATCACAGCACAGCGCCATATTGGCCTGCCCGTTGTCCTGAATCCGGGCGCACGCGCTTTCGAGTTCGATATGTGCATCCGTTAAGCGTCCCTGCAGGAACGCCGCCTCGGCACGCATGATGGTCTCGGCACCCTGACCGTGATTGCCGGTGATTTTATAATAGTGCGGCATGCACTCGTCCATCTCGGCAAGCTCGCTCTGCAGCTCGCCCGGTGCGCGGTAAAACATCATCAGCACGGACGGCGAGCCGAAGGTCCAGCCGCCGCCGGACTGGATGCTGATCGCCTTCCGCGACATCTGCGCGCTGGCACTCCGGTGCAGGCGGCTCATGGCGCTGATATCGTTGTAGCAGAGGAAGCTCATGATCAGGTCGCATTCTCCCCGCAAATCGCCTTTTTCCTGTGCGGAAAGCGCTGTATTTTCGGAAATCGCCGTCAGCAGCAGCTCCTTCAGCTCCAGCATTTTCGGGATATTGCGCCAGTTGAACATACTCCGCATAAGCACCAGAATCGCCAGCGGATGGCTTGCGAGCACCGCTGCCGGGCATTCGTCCAGTGCTGCCAGCACTGCCTTCGGGTGCAGCGAGGAAAGCAGAATGCCTGCATCCTTCTGCAGCGTGCGCAGCATCGCATCGTAATCGCCGTTTTGCCGGTACTCGATCATGGCATGCAGATACAGCCGATGATCCTCATACCAGATGCCGAGCCGCCCGCGGTAGACGGTCTGCCGCTCCTTCGGCATGGACAGGAAGGTGTGCAGCGCGCATTCCTTCATCATGTGATGAAACCGGTAGGTCACGCCGTCCGGCAGACGCTTGACAAACGCATTCTGCCCGGTCAGCGCGGCAAGCAGGTCCTCGGCATGCGCGTCTGCCATGACGAACTGCGCCATTTCGACCGTAAATTCGTCGGCAAGTCCCATCACCGCAAGAAATTCCCGCTGCTTTTCGGGCAGCGGATCAATCATCGCAGCCGTAAAGATGGATGAAATATCCGAATTCGGGTCCGGCAGCACACCGTGCTCGGAAAACATCCGCAGATTCAGATAAACCGCCGAGAACCAGCCCTCGCTGTAATACAGCAGCGTATCTATCTGCTCGTCGGAAAGCGCGGTTCCGCACCGATTGGTATAGACCGTCAGCTCGGTATGGTTAAGCCGAAGCTGCGCCGTGCCGATCTGGTACACCTTTCCGCCCAGTCGGACAAGCTCTGCCGCCGGCAGGAACAGGTCACGGCTGGCTAAAATCAGATGAACATTGGGCGGCAGCCGTCCAGCCAGCGCACACAGGAATCCGGGTGCGCGCTTGTCGGTCAGCAGGTGAAAATCGTCAATAAAAATATAGCAGGACTTCTCACCGGTCAGCGCATGACACAGATCGTCGATCAGAAGTCCACCGCTGGCTCCGTCGGTCGGACAGTCGTATTCCCGCAGGAAGGCAAAGCCTGCACGCGCAAAGGCGTCCTGCACACTTTTCCAGAAAATCGCAAGATTGCCCGAGTACACACTGATACGCACAATGTACGGCGCTTCGGCTCTGGCACGTTCCGCAAGATACCACTCCACCGCCGTCGTTTTGCCGTAGCCCATGGGTGCAACCACGGTCGTCATGGCACAGCGCGAGATTGGCCGCAGGCTCTCCTGCAGTCGCTCGGATATGTAAATCGTGTTCAGATTCCATTTCGATTTTGGCATGGCACACCTCCGAATACTGTAATGTGCTCTCCTGTCCGTTGTACTGTCTAAATTATACTGGATTTCAGAGCGGGTGTAAACCGTGTATACTGTTAAGGCAGCGTGCATATATGCCCTCAATTTGCGCGTCAAGCCGCTTTTCCAACCGGCAGTGTTACCAGAATTGTTGTTCCCGTATCTGCGCTCTGTTCAACGCGCACTGTGCCGCCATGCAGCCGGACAATCTCCTGCACGAGCGCCAGTCCCAGTCCCACGCCGCCCATTGCGCGGCTGCGCGACTTATCCACGCGGAAAAACGGCTGAAAGATGCTGTCCCGGTACTCCTCGGCAATGCCCGGACCGGTATCCCGCACGCGGATTGCCGCCTGACCGCCTTCCCGCTCGACAGACACTTCCACCGAACCGCCCGTGCGGTTGTACTTGATCGCGTTCTCTGTCAAATTGAACAGCAGCCGATACAGCAGCACATCGCTGCCGATAAACTGCACGTTTTCGCCGGTCTGCGTCAGTGTAATACCGTTTTTCTGTGCCAGCGGTGTCAAATCGACCAACACCTCCTCAACCATCGGTGCAAGGTCGATACGGTCGGTGCGCGGCACCGACCGCAGGTCGCTCATCTCAAGCAGGGTACGCACAAGCGCACTCAGGCGCTCGACCTGCTCCTGCTGAAAATGCAGTAATTTTGCGGTTTCTTCGCTCATCTGCCGATGTTCCGCCGCAAAGAGCTCCAGCCTTGTCTGCATCAGCGCCAGCGGTGTCCGCAGCTCATGGGCGGCGTTGCCCGTAAACTGCCGCTGTGCGTCGAACGACTGCGCCAACCGGTCCAGCATACCGTTCACCGACTCGCTCAGCTGCCGGAACTCGGCAGTCGTATCCTCCGGCAGACGGGTGTCCGTCAGGCTTTCTTCGTTGATCTGTTCGGTCTGCTGTGCAAAATCCTTCAGCGGCTTCAAAGCCTTTCCGCTGAAGAAATACGCGATAATGGCACTCAGCAGTGTCACCAGTGCGGTGATGTACCAGCCTATGCGCTCAAAGCGCACCTTTTCTTCATTGACCTGCTGCGAAAAGTCACTGAAAAATGCCTGCATATTCTCTTTGGGTATCTGAATGGTCATTTCCTGCTGGTTTTCCGTCTTGTATTCCACCACAAAGCCGTTCAGCGCATCCATGCTGCCCGAGCCTGAGTAAAACAGCAGCAAATTCAGGCTCACACACGCCGCCGCGATGAGCAGCGCGGTCAATATCGTAATGCGCCACTGGACAGAAATTCGTTTGCTCATTCGCCCGCTCCTATCTCGTAGCCCTGTCCGATCTTGTTGCGGATCGGGTCGTATCCCAGTGCCGCACGCAGTTTTTTCCGCAGCATGGAGATGTGTACGCGGATGGAATTGCTGAAGCTGTCCACGCTGCTGTCCCAAACGTGCTCGATGAGCTCCTCCTGACTGACCGGCCGCCCGCGATTGAGCAGCAGATATTCCAGAATGCCGCTCTCCTTGCGCGTGAGCGACAGGGCCTGTCCGTTCGCCGCAGCGGCGCGGCTGCGTGTGTCAAATGTCAGCCCGCCGCACCGCAGGCACACATCCTGCTGGACGAACCGGCGGCGTGTCAGGCTGCGTACCCGCGCCTCCAGCTCCTCCAGATGGAACGGTTTGGACAGATAATCGTTCGCGCCGGCATCCAGTCCGTCCACCTTGTCGGAAATTTCGCTTCGCGCCGACAGGATGAGCACGCCGGTTTCCTGATCGTGCTCCCGCAGGGTTCGCAGAACGGTCATACCGTCCACCTTGGGCAGGTTAAGGTCGAGCAGCACCAAATCGTAGCGCTCCACCGCCAGCAGCTCAAGCGCCGCCTCCCCGTCAACACAGGTGTCCACCTCATAACCGGACAGGCGCAGTTTTTTCGCAATATCTTCGCACAAATCACACTCGTCCTCTATCACCAAAAGCCTCATGAGCTTTCCTCCTTTGCATTTTCATACCTTTATTATACCAGACAGAGATAAAATTTGTGTTAATGAAATCTGTTGCAAAAAATTTTTGTTTTTTAAGCACCTTAAGGCAACACCGCACAATTAAAGCGGCGGTGCTTTGCGGAAATTTTGTGCCCTGACTTTGTTGCAGTTTCACGGTAATACATCAAGTATTACCGCAAAAC
>OGXA01002516.1_pt1 | contig 13020 bp, 13 predicted proteins | sample 1576171 | NCBI WGS metagenome assembly OGXA01 (sample SAMEA3541587, study PRJEB24748) | human gut metagenome | biome: human gut; feature: human-associated habitat; material: faeces | place: China | collected 2012 | reverse complement strand
AGCATGCAAACCTGGGAATCAGATCTGAATCAGGCTATCCGTATGAAACCGGAACCGCTGTCGCCCCGCGGGGTCACGGTGCGGGTGCTTAGGCAGTGCCCGCGCACCGGGGCCGTGCTGGTCTATGTATACCGCCCGGCCCGTGTGGCCAGGCTGTTAGCAGTGCCGCACATGCTGGACTTTCTGGCGGGGGAGGGCTACACCCCCGGCACCGCAGACGAGCTGCTGGACCAACTGGCCGAAAGGCTCTGCTGCGAGGGAGATTTCCCGCATGAGATCGGCGTTTTTCTGGGCTACCCGCTGGCGGATGTCATCGGGTTCATCCAAAACCGCGGCAAAAACTTTACCGCGTGCGGCTATTGGAAGGTCTACACCGATCCCACCGCTGCGCAGGCAGAGTTTGACCGCTATAAAAAGTGCGAGCGCATCTACGCCCGCTGCTATTACAACGGCACCCCGATCAGGCGGCTGACAGTGGCCGCCTGACGATGCACCATAAAAATTATAAAAGGAGTAGTTATTTATGAGCAAGATCGCAGTTATCTATTGGAGCGGCACCGGCAACACCGAGGCCATGGCCGATTTGGTCGCCAACGCAGCTGCCGCCGCCGGCGCTTCTGTTGACAAGTTCACCACCTCCGAGTTCAACGTTTCCTCCGCCGGCGACTACACCGGCTTTGCGCTGGGCTGCCCCGCCATGGGCGCCGAGCAGCTGGAGGAGAGCGAGTTCGAGCCGATGTACCAGGATCTGCGCGGCTCTCTGAGCGGCAAACCCGTTGGCCTGTTCGGCTCCTACGGCTGGGGTGACGGCGAGTGGATCCGCACCTGGGCCGAGGACGCCGAGGACGCCGGTGCCCGTCTGATCGTTGAGCCTGTCATGGCCAACGGTTCCCCCGACGGCGACGCCGAGACTGCCTGTGCAGCCCTTGGCACCGCTCTGGCCAATGCCTGATTTTCTCCATATCCATCCATACCGGGAGGGGCAGCGATGCCCCTCCTTCTTTGTTTGCGCGGCAGGAGCCGGGCATGTGCGGCCCCTGCCGGGCAGTATCAAAAAAGATACCTCTTGACAAAAAGCAAAGCAGAAGTTAGTATATTCTAAGTCAAATTAGAAAGTACTAACTGGGAGGTTTTTTATGGCAAACGTCATTATTGTTCTGATTCTGGTGGCTGCCGTCGGCTACGGCATCTACAGCTTTATCCACCATCTGCGCCACGGCGGCGGCTGCTGCGGTGAGCATGACGCCCCCGCTAAAAAGGTCAGGGCGGCGGACACCAACAAGAGCCACTATCCGCACCGCCTCGTCATGGGTGTGGACGGCATGACCTGCCAGAACTGCCAGCGCCATGTGGAAAACGCATTGAACACCTTGCCCGACACGCTGGCCGAGGTGAACCTGAGCGCCCAGAACGTGACGGTCTGGACGAAGGCCGACGCCGACGAGGAGGTCATCCGCAAGGCCATCCGCGACGCAGGCTACCTGCCGCTGCGCACGAAAGAAAAGGTGTGATTTTTCGGGTATGGCCGGCCCCTACCGCACTATGTAAAAAAGGAACAACCGCTTATGATGATCAACAAACGCCTGATTTCGATGATGGGCGACTCCAAACGGTACATTGCGTGGAATGTTGTGCTGCAATTCCTTGCGCTGCTGGCCAACATCGTGATGATCTTCGCCGTGTCCCTCTTTCTAACGGGACTTGTGCGCAGAGAGCCGGACCTGCCCACCGCACTTCTGTACATTCTCGGTGCGCTGATCGTGCGCTTTTTCTGCACGCGCGGCGCGGCGTCGGCCAGCTACAACGCCAGCTGCACCGTCAAAAAAGCGCTGCGTGCCGCCATTTATGAAAAGCTGCTCCGCCTGGGCGGCAGCTACACCCAGGCCGTGCCCACCGCGGAGGTTTTGCAGCTGGCAGGCGAGGGCGTCGAGCAGCTCGAGACCTACTTCGGCGCGTATCTGCCGCAGTTTTTCTACGCTATGATCGCACCGGTCACGCTGTTTATTGCGCTGGCCCCAGTCAGTCTGCACGCGGCGGTCATCCTGATGATCTGCGTGCCGCTGATTCCCGTTTCCATCGTAGCTGTGCAGAAGTTTGCCAAAAAACTGCTAGGCAAGTACTGGGGCCGGTACGCTGCGCTGGGCGACAGCTTTTTGGAGAACCTGCAAGGGTTGACCACGCTCAAGATTTATCAGGCCGACGGGGCCCGCCACGCGGCCATGAACCGTGAGGCCGAGCACTTCCGCAAGGTGACGATGAAGGTGCTGACGATGCAGCTCAACTCGATCATCGTCATGGACGTCATCGCCTACGGCGGCGCGGCGCTGGGCATCATCGTGGCCGCGCATGAGTTCAATGCAAACCGCGTAACATTGCCGGGCGCTCTCTGCATCATTCTGCTGTCGGCGGATTTCTTCCTGCCGATGCGCGCGCTGGGGTCGTACTTCCACGTTGCCATGAACGGCATGGCCGCCAGCGACAAAATTTTCAAGCTGCTGGACCTGCCCGAGGGCAGCGCCAGGACCGCCCAGCTCGGCGCGGACTGCGCGATTGCCTGCCGTGACCTGCACTTTGGCTACACAGCCGAGAAAGAAACGCTGCATGGCTTAAATCTTGACTTCCCGCAGGGCAGCTTCACCGCGCTGGTGGGCGAGAGCGGCTGCGGCAAGTCCACGATTGCCGCCGTGCTGACCGGGCGCGTATCCGGCTACACGGGGCATGTGACCATCGGCGGGCAAGAGCTTTCCGCCGTCAGCGAGGCCAGCCTGCTCAAAAATGTAACGCTCGTCAGCCTGGGCAGCCACCTCTTTAAAGGTACGGTGGCCGACAACCTGCGGATGGCCGCACCCGACGCAGACGACGGTGCGCTGTGGGGCGCGCTGGAGCAGGTGAACCTGGCGGACTTCCTGCGCTCGATGGACGGACTGGACACACCGCTGACCGAGGGCGGCGGCAACCTGTCCGGTGGCCAGCGGCAGCGGCTGGCATTGGCCCGCGCACTGCTGCATGACAGTCCTGTCTACATTTTTGACGAAGCAACGTCCAACATCGACGTGGAGAGCGAGAACGACATCATGGCGGGCATCCACCGGCTGGCCGGGCGCAAGACGGTCATCCTGATTTCCCACCGCCTTGCCAACGTGACAAAGGCGGACAATATTTACGTGCTGGATCACGGCCATCCGGCGGGGCAGGGCACGCACGTGGCACTGCTGGCGCAGGGCGGGCTGTACGCCGACCTGTGGAACCGCCAGCAGGCACTGGAAAACTACGGGAAGGAGGCACAGTGATGGAAAACAAACGTACCCGCGGCAATTTCAACGTCATGTATCGTCTTGTAGGGCTGGTACGCCCTCTCGCCCCGGTCATGGTCTGCGCCGTTCTGCTGGGCGTAGCGGGCTTTCTCTGCGCCATCTTCATCCCGGTTCTGGGAGTGTATGCGCTGCTGGACAGCCTGCATTTTTCTGTGCCCGTTGTGCTCAAAACCGCCTGTATTTTGCTGCCGATTCTGGCCGTTGCCCGCGGCGTGCTGCACTACGCGGAGCAGGGCTGCAACCATTTTATTGCGTTCAAGCTGCTGGCGCTCATCCGGGACAAGGTCTTTGGCGTGCTGCGCCAGCTGGCCCCCGCCAAGCTGGAGGGCCGCGACAAGGGCGACCTGATTGCCGTGCTGACCGCTGACATTGAGCTGCTGGAGGTTTTTTACGCGCACACGATCTCGCCCATCTGCATTGCCGTCATCGTAAGCGTCGTTATGGCGTGCTTTATGGGAAGCTATGCACCCGCGCTGGGGCTGTACGCGGCGCTGGCCTATGCGGTCATCGGCATCGGCATACCCGTGGCAGCCGCCAGAGGTGCGCGCAAATCGGGCGAGAGCTTCCGCGCGGAGTTCGGCGCGCTGAACGGCTTTGTACTGGACAGCCTGCGTGGCGTGCGGGAGAGCCTGCAATACAACGACGGCGCGCACCGGCTGGCGCAAATCAACCAGCGCACCGACGCGCTGGCCGGTCAGGAGCGCCGCCTGAAGGAGGCCGGCGGCACGGCACAGGCCGTGACCGGGGCCATCATCCAGCTGTTGGACGCCGGTATGCTGGCGCTGGCTGGCAGCCTGTTCATAGCGGGATTTCCTGTCACAAGCATTCTCGGACTTCATCTTTGCAGCCTGTTCATGGCGGGTGCCATCGGGTTTGACGGTGCGCTCGTCAGCGTTGTGGCACTCATGAGCAGCTTCGGTCCGGTCATCGCGCTGGCGAATCTCGGCACCGGGCTGCAAAGCACCTTCGCCGCGGGCAACCGCGTTCTGGATATTCTCGATGAGCAGCCCGCTGTGCGCGAGGTCACCGACGGCAGGGACATTGTGTTCCGCGGTGCCGACGCCCGCCGCGTGACCTTCGGCTACCGCGACAGCGAGATTTTGAAGGAGGTCAGCCTGCACATCCCGGAGCACGGCATCGTGGGCATCACGGGCCGCAGCGGCAGCGGCAAATCCACGCTGCTCAAGCTGCTCATGCGGTTCTGGGACACGGATTTAGGCCGGGTCGAGATCTCCGGCGAGAACATCAAGGGCATCAACACGGCGTCGCTGCGCGCAGCGGAGAGCTTCGTCGAGCAGGACACCGTGCTGTTCCATGACAGTATTGAAGAGAATGTCAAAATTGCCAACCGGAACGCGACCCATGAGCAGGTCATGGCAGCCTGCAGGAAGGCGTCCATCCACGACTTTATCATGACGTTGCCGCAGGGCTACGACACGCCCGTCGGGGAGCTGGGCTATACCCTCTCGGGCGGCGAGCGGCAGCGGCTCGGTGTGGCGCGGGCATTTCTGCACGATGCACCGTTCATTCTGCTGGACGAACCGACGAGCAACCTCGACAGCCTGAACGAGGCCGTCATCTTGCGCAGTCTGGCCGAGGAGCGGGCCAGCAAGACCGTGGTGCTTGTATCCCACCGCGCCTCGACGATGCGAATTGCTGACACGACGTACTCTGTGGAAAACGGGAGGATGAGCTGATGGCTGTTACGAACACTGTAGGGGGCGGCGTCCCCGACGCCCCGGAGAAGAAGCGCCAACAGGAAAAGGCCACTGTCGGCCTGATGATTGAGCTATACTGCCGCGGCCATCACGGTACGCCCAATGGCCGGCTCTGCCCCGACTGCGCGGTCCTGCGGGACTACGCCGACGCGCGGGTGGACCACTGCCCGCATATAGCGACCAAAACGTTCTGCAGTGTCTGCCAAACGCACTGCTACAAGCCCGAGATGCGGGAGCGCATCCGCCAGGTCATGCGCTGGAGCGGTCCGCGGATGCTGTTCCACCATCCCGTTTTGGCGGTGCGGCATCTGGCAGAGACGCGGAAGCAGAAAAAGGGGCAATAAGATATTGAATATGCCGGAAGGGGAGAGAGGTCCCTCCGGCTTTTTTGCTGTCTGTAGAAGCCGGGCACGCCCGGCCCTCGGCCTTCCCGCAAGTGCGGCGTTACGGGTAGGCTGCGGGCGGGGCATGCCCCGCCCCTACCGGGTGGTTTCCGTAAGTGCGCATCACTGCCCGGCTTCTGCCGTGATGCTTTCACAATTTGTTCAAAGCTGCACAATTTAAGTTAGCAATAACTATCTACTTTTCACAAACCTGTTTGGTTAGCCTAACTTCCGTATTGACATCGGGAGTTAGTGGTGGTAAACTACCATCGTAAGCGGTTAGAGCGTTCTAACCGCATGCTTTTGCTCCAAGCGTTAGCATAGGCTAATATATTGCAGAATCGCAAAAGGGGAGTGTGTGGAATGCCTTTAACGATGACTAAAGCAGGCGATACCGTTACCATCCGAAAGATTACCGGCAAGGATGAGGTCCGCCAGCATCTGGCCGAGCTTGGCTTTGTCGTGGGGGAGACCGTTACCGTGGTCAATGAGATCAGCGGCAACCTCATCCTTCAGGTCAAGGAAGCGCGCATCGCGCTGGATAAGACCCTGGCCATGCGCATTATCGTTGCGTAAAAAATTTGGAATCACAGCCCCTCGGCTGATTGATTGATTGTACCAAGAGGAGGAACGAAGTATGAAGACTCTGAAAGATGTACAGGTCGGCGAGACCGTCACCGTTGCCAAGCTGCACGGCGAGGGCCCTGTCAAGCGCCGCATCATGGACATGGGCCTGACCAAGGGCACCAAGGTTTACGTCCGCAAGGTCGCACCTCTGGGCGACCCGATGGAGCTGACCGTCCGCAACTACGAGCTCAGCGTCCGCAAGGCAGACGCCGAGATGATCGAGGTTGAGTGATTGCATTTTAAGAAAGGGGTATAACCAACATGGCAATTAAAATTGCTCTGGCAGGCAACCCGAACTGCGGTAAAACCACCCTGTTCAACAGCCTGACAGGTTCTAACCAGTATGTCGGCAACTGGCCCGGCGTTACCGTCGAGAAGAAGGAAGGCAAGCTCAAGGGCCACGATGACGTCGTGATCCAGGACCTGCCCGGTATCTACTCTCTGTCTCCCTACACGCTGGAGGAGGTCGTTGCCCGCGGCTACCTCGTCAATGAGAAGCCCGACGCCATCCTGAACATCATCGACGGCACCAACATCGAGCGTAACCTCTACCTGACCACCCAGCTGATCGAGCTCGGCATCCCCGTGGTCATGGCCGTCAACATGATCGACCTCGTCCGCAAGAACGGCGACAAGATCGACCTGAAGAAGCTGTCCAACGAGCTGGGCTGCGAGGCCGTCGAGATCTCCGCCCTGAAGAACGAGGGCAGCGAGAAGGCTGCCGAGCTGGCCGTCGCCGCTGCCAAGAAGGGCAAGGCAGGCGAGCTGCCTCACGTCTTTACCGGCAGCGTTGAGCATGCCATCGCCCACATTGAGGAGTCCATTCAGGGCAAGGTCGATGACCGCTTCCTGCGCTGGTACGCTGTCAAGCTGTTTGAGCGCGACGACAAGGTCCAGGCTGAGCTGAACCTGAACAAAGAGCTGCTAGACCACATCGATGCCCACATCACCGACTGCGAGAAGGAAATGGACGATGACGCCGAGAGCATCATCACCAACCAGCGCTACGCTTACATCAACGGCGTTGTTGACAAGGCCGTCAAGAAAAAGCCCCGCACCGAGAACCTGACTGTCTCCGATAAGGTCGACCAGTTCGTCACGAACCGTATCCTGGCTCTGCCGATCTTCGCGCTCATCATGTGGCTGATGTACGCCATCGCGATGGGCACCTCCGTTGCGGACGGCGGCATCGGCATCGGCACCTTTGCCACCGACTGGACGAACGATGTTCTGTTCGGTGAGATCGTCCCGAACGCCCTGGGCGGCCTGCTGGAATCCATCGGCGTTGCTGGCTGGCTGTACGGCCTGATCATGGACGGCATCGTCGCCGGTGTCGGCGCGGTTCTGGGCTTCGTTCCCCAGATGCTCGTTCTGTTCTTCCTGCTGTCCATTCTGGAGGATGTCGGCTACATGGCTCGCGTTGCCTTCATCATGGACCGTATCTTCCGCCGCTTCGGCCTGTCCGGCAAGAGCTTCATCCCCATGCTGGTCGGCACCGGCTGCGGTGTTCCCGGTGTTATGGCTTCCCGTACCATCGAGAATGAGCGTGACCGCCGTATGACGATCATGACCACCTGCTTCATCCCCTGCGGCGCTAAGATGCCCATCATCGGCCTGTTTGCAGGTGCCCTGTTCGGCGGCAGCAGCCTGGTTGCTGTTTCTGCTTACTTTATCGGCTTTGCGGCCATCATCATCTCTGGTATCATCCTGAAGAAGACCAAGTTGTTTGCTGGTGATCCTGCTCCGTTTGTTATGGAGCTGCCTGCTTACCACGTACCTGCATGGGGCAACGTTCTGCGTGCAACCTGGGAGCGTGGCTGGTCCTTCATCAAGCGTGCCGGCACCGTCATTCTGGCTTCCACCATCGTTCTGTGGTTCCTGCAGGGCTTCGGCTTTGAGGATGGCGTCTTCGGCATGGTCGAAGATCAGGACAACTCCATCCTGGCAGCCGTTGCAAGTGCACTCGCCTGGATCTTTGCTCCTCAGGGCTTCGGAAACTGGCGTGCAACCGTTGCTTCCATCTCCGGCCTGATCGCAAAAGAGAACGTTGTTGGTACCCTTGGCGTTCTGTATCACTTCGGCGGCGAGCTGTCTGAGAACGGCGACGAAATTTGGGGCGAAGTTGCAAACGACTACACCGCAATCTCTGCTTACAGCTTCATGATCTTCAACCTGCTGTGCGCACCGTGCTTCGCAGCTATGGGCGCTATCAAGCGTGAAATGAACAACGGCAAGTGGACTGCTATCGCCATTGGTTATATGTGCCTGCTGGCCTACTGCGCATCTCTGGTTGTTTACCAGATCGGCGGTCTGATCACCGGCGAAGTTGGCTTCAACATCTTCACTATCGTTGCTGTCGCTATCATTGTGTTTACCATCTACATGCTGGTTCGCCCCAACAAGTACCTGAATGATAACGAAGTTAAGATTGATGTCAAGAAGGTTGCTGCTTCCAAGTAATCACTGACAATTTGATGTTCCTTTTATAAGAGAGGTGTTTCGCTATGATGGATTTCTTGGCCGCAAATTTTAATCTGCCTACCATTATTGGTGCGGTTATTGTGTTTGGGGGCACGGGCCTGATTGTGTGGCACTCTCACAAGCATGGCGGCGTTGGCTGCGACTGCGGTGGCAGCTGCCACGGTGAGTGTGGCTGCTCCGGTGGCTGCAATGGCTCCTGCAAAGAAAATGCAGAAGAGCTTGCAAAGTTCAAACGGATTGCCGAAGAAAAGGCAAAGGCTAACGCAAGTCAGGTACATTAAAGCTTAAGGCAGCACCGCATAATTCCCGCCTTACGGCTTAAGCACCGCTCCGGCGGCTGCGGCACGGCATCTGCGTTGCCAAAATGCTCGATAATGTCGGGTTGCGGTACCCGCATCGTGCTTCGGGGGCAAAAGCCCCTCGCACTCTGCGACCGCTGCCCCTGCTTCGGTTCGCTGTTTCCGCCACTGGCGGCGCTCACCTTTGCAGCATCCAGTATTATCTGCGCTTTTGGCTTAGCAGCTGTCGCACCTCGCTCGCCGTATCGGCACTTAGAATTATGCGGTATTGCCTTAAGAAAATTAAAATTTTCCTGAATCCCAGCGCGGCGGGCCGCAGGCAGCAATGCCCGCGGTCCGCCGCATTTTTTATCAGCTGCACTATAGTGTGGGCTGCTTGATATGGAGTGATGAACATGGCATTGAGCGATGCCCACCTGCGATATCTGTTTGCAATCAGCAATGCAGCTGCAGCAACCCCGGATGTATCTTCCCGTCAGATTGCCAGTGCACTGGGGGTTACCAAACCCTCGGTTGTGCATATCCTGAACATTCTCATGCGGGATGGTATGGTGGTAAAACGGCACTATGGCAAAATTTATCTGACGGACCGCGGTGCGTTTACCGTAAACTACTACCGCCGCTTGCTGGATGCAACCCTTGCCGCTATGCCGGAATATCCGTTCCCGGTCAGTGCAGATGAACGGCGCAATGCGGCGCTGGCGTTGATTGCAGCGCTTCCTGACCGGGATTACAGGGAACATTTTGGTGCGCTCTTTGCCGAAACGGAGGTGGAAAAAAATGAGCCGCAGCCAGAAAGTGAATGAACCGGAAACCATGTCCACAGCTTCGGCCTATCTGTACAAAGAACAGGCCGAGTGTGTGCAGCAGGTGCGCCAGTATCTGGTGGAACATCTCGATAGCCACGTAACCCAGGCGGAACTGGCGCAGCGGTATCATATCTCGCTTACTTCGCTGAAAGGGGCGTTCAAACAGGTGTACGGCTTGCCAATCAATACTTACCTGCGCCGCTGCCGTGTGCAGCATGCGGAACAGCTGCTTTTCACAACGGATTTGAGCATTTTGGAGATCGCACAGCGGGTTGGGTACGACAGCCCCAGCCGTTTTGCGGCAATGTTTAAGCGCGAAAAAGGCATTACCCCGCGGGAATGCCGCCGCGTGCGCACCGACCAGCTGCCGGAAGAAAAAACGATTGCCTGATGTGGAATTACAGCAACGTGGAACATAGAATTTTCAAAAATAAAACCAGACGGCACATTTTTTATCCAAAATGCACTTGTAAAAAGTGTAAAATACGTTATACTTGCGAATAAAGATTTTTGCAAGAAGTTAATCTTGTGAAACATCGCCAATTGCAGCCGGGGGATGTATGCAGCAGCTTGCACCCCCTGGGAATGTCGAATCAATAGAGAGGAGTTCAACGTATTATGGTGAACGTAAAGAAGGTAGCAATTTTTGTTGGTGGTATGCTGTTTGGCTCCGCTGGTTTCAAAATCCTGGCCAGCAAGGACGCTAAGAAGGTCTATACCCAGACCACCGCAGCCGTTCTGCGTATGAAGGACTGCACTATGGAGACGGTCAGCCGCGTTCAGGAAGAGGCTGGCGACATTCTGGCAGATGCAAAGGCCATCAACGAAGCCCGCGCAGCCGCAGCTGAACAGGAAGTTATCGCTGATGACGCTGCTGAAAGCGCCGCAGAATAATTGCTTCTTTTGGGCCGCCTGCAGGCGGCCCTTTTTATGTGGTGGGGCACAGCGGCTGAACGGATGATGCCTTTATCGCTGTGCCAGAATTGGCAGTTGGGAAAGCTGAATAAGGAAATACAACTATGAAATGTACAATTTTACATGAAAGCCGCGGCCGTATGCGTGTGCATGTAAATGCCGTGCGTATGACCCTGCACCGTGCAGATGTTTTGGAAGCATACCTGAACCATTCGGAAGTCATTGAACATGCCAAAGTGTATGAACGCACCGGCGATGTTCTGATCAAATATAAGGGCAGCCGTGCGGGTGCAGTAACGGTGCTGAGCCATTATAAGTTTGATAACCCGGAACTGGATTCACTGGTTACTTCGGCTGACAGCCGTAAGATCAACCAGGAATACCAGGAACGTTTTGTCAACTTGGTGGTGTTCCGTGCGTTCCACAAGCTGTTTCTGCCTGCTCCGGTGCGGGCCGTTATCACGGTGTTCAAAGCAATTGAATTTATCCGCCGTGGTCTGGTCTGCCTGTGGCATCGCAAGCTGGAAGTGGAAGTGCTGGATGCACTTTCTATCGGTGTATCGTTGCTGCGCGGTGACTTTAATACCGCCGGTTCCGTTATGTTCCTGCTCAATGTGGGCGCTTTGCTGGAAGAATGGACACGCAAAAAGAGCTTGGATGATCTGGCTCGCAGCATGTCCTTGAACGTTGACCGTGTTTGGGTGCGCAGTCAGGGGACCGAAGTTCTGATGCCCATCACCAAGGTCAAGGCGGGGGACGAGATCATTGTGCGTTCTGGCAACATGGTGCCGCTGGATGGCACCGTGATCGAGGGCGAAGCCATGGTCAACCAGGCGGCCCTGACCGGTGAGTCGATGCCGGTACGCAAGATTGCGGGTGCGACAGTTTATGCAGGTACTGTTGTTGAGGAAGGTGAATGCGTTTTTGCTGCAAACGCCGTGGATGGTGCCAGCCGTTACGATAAGATTGTATCTATGATCGAAGAGTCCGAAAAGCTCAAGTCCGGCACGGAAAACCACGCCCTGGAGCTGGCGGATCGCCTGGTGCCGTGGTGTCTGGCTGGTACGGTCGTGACCTATGCGCTCACCCGCAACGTAACCCGCGCAATCTCGATTCTGATGGTCGATTTCTCTTGCGCACTTAAACTTTCCATGCCGCTGGCCGTGCTGTCTGCTATGCGTGAATGCGGCTCCTACCACATCACCGTCAAGGGAGGCAAGTATCTGGAAGCCCTGTCCAAGGCGGATACTATTGTGTTTGATAAGACCGGTACCCTGACCCATGCAAGTCCTAAAGTGGTCAAGGTTGTGCCGTTCTCCGGGTGTGATGAGGAGGAAGTTCTCAAGTTGGCCGCCTGCCTGGAAGAGCACTTCCCGCATTCCATGGCAAACGCCGTGGTGCGTGCTGCCAAGGAGCGCGGCATTACCCACGAGGAGATGCATACCGAGGTAGAGTACATTGTGGCCCACGGCATTGCAAGCCGCGTGCGCGGGGAGCGCGTTGTGATCGGCAGCCATCACTTTGTGTTCGAGGATGAAAAGTGCGTCATTCCCGCTGCGGAACAGCAGAAGTTTGACGATCTGGAACCGGAATATTCGCACCTGTATCTGGCTGCCTGCGGCCAGCTGGTGGGCGTTATCTGCATTGCGGACCCGCTGCGCCCCGAAGCACGCCATGTGCTGCGCCAGCTGCGCGCCATCGGTGTCACCAACACTGTGATGATGACCGGTGACAGTGACCGCACCGCAGCCGCGATTGCCCGCCAGGTAGGCATTGATCAGTATTTCTCGGAGGTTCTGCCGGAAGATAAGGCAGAGTATGTCCAAAAAGCAAAGGCAGAAGGGCATACCGTTGTCATGATCGGCGACGGCATCAACGATTCACCGGCTTTGTCTGCTGCCGATGTTGGCATCGCCATCAACTCTGGCGCAGCCATTGCACGCGAAATTGCCGATATTACCATCAAAGCCGACAGCTTGGAAGAGTTGGTGCAGCTCAAGAGCATTGCCAACGCCATGCAGCGCCGTGTGGCGAGCAACTATCGCTTTGTGCTGAGCTTTAACTCTGCCCTGATCATTCTGGGCGCACTGGGCATTTTGCAGCCGGCAACCTCGGCTATGCTGCATAATCTTTCCACCATCGGCATCAGCCTGAAGAGTATGACGAACCTGCTGCCCGAAAAAACGCAGAGCCAGCTGCAGCAGGAGAACACAAAGGCCTGATGCAGGCACTAATCGCATGAAAACGCAGCCACTATAAACAGGTGAGCTGCTGCCAGCAGGCAAAAAGTATGGCAGAACGATGAAAAGGAAACTGAAAAAGAAAAAATACGAAAAAAATCAAAATTTTTTAGAAAAAAGCTTGACTTTCTTTAGAAGCCTGTTATAATAATACCTGTTGATGACAGCAGCCCACGTTCGACCGGGTGTAGCGCAGTTTTGGTAGCGCGCTTGAATGGGGTTCAAGAGGCCGTG
>OGXA01002511.1_pt1 | contig 13051 bp, 8 predicted proteins | sample 1576171 | NCBI WGS metagenome assembly OGXA01 (sample SAMEA3541587, study PRJEB24748) | human gut metagenome | biome: human gut; feature: human-associated habitat; material: faeces | place: China | collected 2012 | reverse complement strand
AATCAGAATTCGCCTGAATATGAGAAGGAGACGGTGATTTTGCCTTTTCCGGGATCAGCTCCGGCAGCGCGGCCAACTCCGCCGCATCGCAGGGCACCACATGCAGCCGCGCGTCCTGCGGCAGCAGCGCCGCCCGTGCGCTGCCCGGATGGGTGACCGCGTAGACCGTCACGCCCTCCGCCAGCAGCTTTGCACACAGCGCCATCCCGATTGCCCCCGTAGGGCCGGTGATGATGGCGGTTCGGATTTGTCTTTGAATGCTTGCCATTTTTGAATCACGCACTCCCTTACACTTCCGGCATCAGCGGGATGAACATCTGCTTTTCCAGCTCCTCACGCGGCAGGAAGGGGGCCAGGTCCTCCAACGGGGGGCTGACCAGCGTGCCGTCGGGCAGGCGCTTGGTGCTGCTCTTGGGCTCCCAGACCTGTTTCGTGTCGGTGAAAATCTCGCAGAAAGCCGGGCCGTCCAGTGCCAGCACCGTGTCCACGGCCTGCTTCATCTCGGCGTTGCTGTGGGCGCTGTAGTAGGGGTAACCAAACGCCTTTGCAAGCTTTTCAAACTCCGGGAAGGACAGGTCGCCGCTCTCGGGGCCGATGCCGACCTTGCAGTGCTCCTTGAAAAGGTTGTTCTGCGTCAGGCGGATAGAGTGGTAACCGTTGTTGTTGATGAGGAAGATTTTGATAGGCAGCTTGTTCGTCAGGATGGTCTGCAGTTCCTGCAGGTTCATCATGATGGAGCCGTCGCCCTCAAGGCAGATCGTCTGGCGGCACCCGCCGCCGATGCAGGTACCAATGGCTGCGGGCAGACCGTAGCCCATGCTGGCAATGGCGCTGTTGTTTGCCATCCGGCTGCCCTTCTGGATGACATACGCCTGGTTACCGACGACACAGCACGCACCGTTGGAGACCGCGGTCAGGCTGTTCTCCGGCAGGCGACTGCTTAAATAGCGCACAAAGGCGTAGACGTTGGCAGTCTCGCCGTTTTCCTCCCACTGGCGGGGCAACACGGCGGGGTAGTCACGTTTCCAGCGCTGGCAGGTGGCCAGCCACTCGCCGCCCGCGTTCACGGGGGCCGCGGCGACCTTATCCAGCTTGGTCAAAAAGTCCTTCGCGTCGGCCCAGACCGGCATTTCGACGTGCAGGGTCGGCTTTTTCAGCTCGGCCTGGTCAATGTCCACCATGATGACCTCTGCCGCGCGGGCCCAGGTCTTCCAGTTGTAGCCGACCTGGCGGATAGAAATGCGCGTGCCTACGGCCAGAATCAAGTCTGCGTTTTGGATAGCCCAGTTGCCCGGGCGGTCACCCATGTTGCCGGCGCGCCCGCAGTACAGCGGATTGTCATCCTCGATGAGGTCCACGGCGTTCCAGTAGGTGACGATGGGGATGTTGAGCTTTTCCGCCACGGAGCGGAACGCCGCATACCCGCCGGACAGGCGGATGCCATAGCCCGCGTGGAACACGGGTCGTTTGGCATTCTTGATTTTTTCCAAAATCGTCCGGATCGTGGTGTCGTCCACCGACGGGGGCAGCTGGGCGTCATCCTCGGCGGGGTCGTAGCCGCGCAGCTCGTCAGTCTCGATGTAGCCGCCCTGGAAGTTGACCGGGATGTCCAGCCAGACCGGGCCGGGGCGGCCCGTTGTAGCCAGATGCCACGCCTTTTCCAGCAGGTAGCGAATATCCTTGGGGTCCTCCAGCATGGCAGCGAACTTCGTCATGTACTGGACGGACTTGGTGATGTCGTACTCCTGGTCGCCCATGGCGCGCAGCGGCGTACCGGTGTACTGCAAGGCGTACCGGGCCGTGGTGTCATAGCGCACCTGGCCGGAGACAATGAACATGGGGATAGAGTCCAGCCAGCCGCCTACTACACCGGTCAACGCATTGGTACCGCCGGGGCCGGTGGTCACGCAGACCGCCGCGATCTTATTTTCCAGCCGGGCGTAGGCTTCCGCCGCAATGGCGCAGGCCTGCTCATGGTGGTTGTAGGTCACATGCAGCCGGGGGTTATGGCCCAGCGCATCGTTCAGGTGCATAGCGCCGCCGCCCACGACGGAGAAAACATCCGTCACACCGCGCGCCGCCAGAAAGTCCGCCACATAATCCGCTAAACGCTGTTTCATTTGATTGTCTGCCTTTCTTATTTGTCTGCTTCAATTACGATGGCACATCGAAAACCGGATGTCCATCCGTTCCCTGTTTCCACCGTACCAACTCAATTGTTGTTTCTTGGTCATTATCTTCAGTACCATCGCTCTTTTGTAGTTCTGTACCTATCGAATAAATAGAATCATTCAATCGTTGTACCAATATTCCATTTTTCATTGTTTCTTCCGTACAATATGTAATTCTGACATCATCTGTACTTTGTGTATCGAAGTCCTGACTATTTTTTTCCTTAACGGAATAAACGCTTTGTACCTCTTTATATTGGTTAAAGCTCAATACATCTGCACTATCCGTACCATGTATCAACCCTACGCTAAAGCAATTTCCGACAGTTCCTACAAAATTATCGGCGATACCGCCTGCACGTATTCCATCCATAGAAATATCTGTATAGCAGTTAATTATTGCTGCTGTATCTTTAACGGCATGGCTTGCAATTCCACCGATATAAGCGCCTGTGATATTTCCACCTTCTATTCCCAGATTATATACTTTACCGCCAAGTCGTCCAAATAAGGCTGCATTATCATTCGTTTCAATCTTTAGATTGCGAATCACATGGCCGGCAGCATTGTATGTGCCACAGAAATAGTTGTTACCGGAATATTCACCGATTGGCGTAAAATCTTGATTGGCGAGGTCTATGTCCGCTGTTTGTTCGATATATTGACCGCCAAAAGTTCTCCCCTCATTTACCATCTTACTAAACAAGCGCAATTGTTCAGCAGTATGTAATTTATAGGGGTTATCAATTGTGCCATCACCACCATCAAACGCATCAATCAGATTCACATTACGATTGTCTTTCTGAATCCAAAGTGTAAGTTCATTATTTCCTGTAGTGTAATTGCCGATAAATTCATACCCATTAGCATACGCAAAATCATACAAAAAGTCTCTCATCTTTCTGGTTCCGGATGCTTGCCCCTTGCGAAATGCGCTTTCATGGGCCTCATAGACATCATCACCCACATTGTACATAAGGATTGCCTTGGGTGGTGATTCTTTTAGAATATCAATGTCTGCTTCTACTGCTTCATCCGTAGACACATCAAACCATTCTACTTTAGAGCGTACCCCCGGATCCCAGCGGTCACATAAACTATAAAATATGGGAATTTGCGGGAAGCAGTAGATGGTTTCATCTTCCTGCACTCCCTCTGTTATTTCCTTGCAGATTTCCTCATACACAGCCTTTGTATCTGTAGATGCCCGAATTTTGCTCAGCAGCGGAACATCTCCTATATTGTTCTCACTTGCCCAAAAATCTGCTTCATCTGCTCCCCACCAATTATAGGTATTCACCATCTTTTTGGTGCAAGATTGAATCGTTAAGCCGATGCAAGCGACTACCGCTACCACCTGTAATATCTGAAGCCACTGATAGCTTAGTCCATACAGAATAAATGCAACAACAAATGCCACTCCTGTTGTTGCCTGTCCCTCTGCTAATCCACCGGAATTTCCACAGCCCCAAGATATTGCCACATAAGAGCCTGCCAGTGTAAACCACAGCAAAAATGTCTCTGCGTTTTGCTGTTTTTTAATGATATTATAGAGAAACCAAAAACCAAACAACAAAAAAGCCGGAAATACAATCTCAAAAAAGAAATACGGTGTTACTGACTTCCAATCCGAAATTGCCACTGCCATGTCTTTGTGGCGAACAGCCATAACCAATAGCAATCCTATTGCCAGCAGGTACCCCCCCCCGTGTATATCCGCAATCTTACTCCATGCGCCATTTGCATCATGTCGTGCCACCTTGTTTTTATGTTCTGCTATGGCAAGGGCCACCATCAAAGCCACTACAACAAGTAAAACAACACTGGCCTCCGGCATCGCATTTTGGAATAAGTTCCAGTTATTGGGCACCCAGTTAAAGAGAATTGCAATCATACCGCCTTTTGCGCTAATTGCGCCTCCGCCCGTCATGGACAAATATCCTTTCAATCCCCCAGTTACGGCCAGCAACAAATAAATTGCACCTGTTACTGCTACAATAGGCAATAAAAATTGCATTAAATTTTTTACAATTGCTTTTATGGACTGTTGAAAATACACGCCTAAGTAAATAATTAGAACTATTGTATATGCCCAAAAAATCAATCCAACATTTTGTTTTACATTTATGAAGAGGGAATTGAAAAGGCCACAAAGAAAAAGATTTACTTTTACGCCTTGATTTTCGCTGTGCTGCATTGCTTTGACAGCGCGAATCAAGAATAAAACGGTAAAAACAGCAAAAATATCCATAAGTCGGATGTAGTCATAAAAAATCTGAACTGCTTCTGACTGTAGATACATAACCGCTGTAACGGAAGTAATTGCAGCAATCCACGCCTTTTTTCTTCCAACAATTTCTGTAATAAACAAATATACCCCTAAGGCGATTATTGCAAACATTAGGATGCCAACACACCGCAGTGTCAAAATATCATATCCGAAAAAGCGCGTGACAAACGCAATAAAATAAATGTAGAGCGGCGAAAAAAGATATTCAAAATCTTTGTAAGGCAGCAAACCTTTTTCGTTTATAAGTTGCGCATAATATGTATACCATCCCTCCGCGAAAGGCATTGTTTTGTTACACATCAGCGCAACATAAAATATTGCAACTGCAATAGTCAGAACCATAAATATATAATATCTTTTACCCGTACAATTCAAGCGTTTTATCATTTTTCATCCTTTTCAAACTGAAAGTCGCATCTTTCTTACTTTTCCTTAAATGTCCACAGCTTATTGATGATAAAATTCAATGGAATTGTCACCAACAGGTTTACAATCGGTGCAATAGATTTGCTGACTGCAAAGAAAGTTACTTCAATCCAGAGCAGCACGTTGGACAAAATCGATGTGCCGCCGTAACTGACATAGGTCTTGCCCAGCCGCTTGAGCTTGCTGCGCCAGTCATTGGCGTTGCCGGTAAAGACAAACTTGTCATTCCAAAAAAAGGCGTTGGCAATGCTCAGAATCGTGCCCAGGATGCTGCCGACCATATACAGGTCCGGGCTGATCCACAGGAAGATATAGTAGACCGCCATGGACACAGCCGTGTTGCTTACGCCCACCAGGCCGAACTTGATGAACTGCTTGAACAGCTCCACAAATTCCTCTTTATTTTTTGCGCCCAGCAGGGCCAGCAATTTCTGCATAGTATATGTTTCCTTCCGTTATTCGGTTTCCTCCACAGCGCCCTCACTGGTGACCGCCAGGTTTGTCACCGTGAAGGTGCCGTTTTTGCGCGAAGAAGCATCATAGACTGCCATCGGGCCGTCATAGCTCACATCGATTTGGGTCTGGCCGGGAACCACATCTACCGTGTAGCACACGGTCTGCCCCTCATGGTCAATCTTAATATCCGTCTGCTTCTGCTTCCCGGTTGTACCATCAGCATCTTCCAGATTCGGTGCTTCAAACGTCATCGTATAGGCGCGCTTCAAATCCATGCCGTAGCCTGTCTGGAACGTGACCACCATCCTCTGCGTAAATGGCGCGTGGTTGTAAATCATAATATACGCACCGCGGCCGCTCCATGTTACCTCTACCGGGTTGCCGTCGCTGTCCTGCACGTCCTTCTGCTGGATGCCCTCGGCATCCAGTCGGCCGTTATAGCCGTAGTCAAAGCCCCAGTTGTGGGTGCGCTGCCACAGCTGCTGGCCGCCCACACCGGCCACCGCCACACAAACGGCCAGCAGCACCGTGGCTGCCGGGTGTCCGTGTGCCGGCTTGACCGGCTTTTCCGCACAGCGTACACGCACCCCCTGCACCGTCTGGACAAAGCACCAGACAATGAGCAGCAGCAGCATGACATGACAAATCGTGTTGCGCGGTACAAAGGACGGCTCCATCTGATCCCGCCGGAACAGCGGCAGCGGCAGCACCGGCACCATCAAGGCCAGATAGGGCAGCACGTTGTCACTGCGCAGCTCACGCTCCTGCTCCATAAACAGGAACAGCGGAATCAAAAACAGGCACCATACATAATCATACTGGGACTGGAACATCAGCATCGCCAGAATGATTGCTGTGATGCGTTTCCACTCCTTATCCATAAAAAAGCTGCACACCAGCAGCACCGCTGCCAGCACAATGCCCAGCAGTGCGTAGCTGCCATAGCCCAGCTGCGTGCCCAGCAGCTTGTCCACCGCATGTCCGGCCTCTGCCAAAATGTTGGAGAAACCGTTGCCGATCCACGGTTCACCTCTGCTGCCGCTAAAATCAAACAGTACACGGAACCATAGTGTCAGGCCAAACAATCCTTCATTGAAGAAGAACAGCGGGAAGCACAGGCAGACAACACCGTACAGCACCGTGCGCACCGCGGCCAGATAGTTTTTATCGCGCAGCAACAGCACGCCCAGAAACGCCGGGTACAGCTTGAAACCGGCGGCAATCGCAAGTGCCAGACAGGCCAACTCCCGCAAAAGTGGGTTTTCTGAATTGCGGTACAGGATAAAAAATGCCATTAACGGCCAGCACAGCAGCAGAATATTGCCGCGTTCCAAGCCGTACAGTACCCCATAGCTGAACACTGCACAGAATGCCAGCAGCTTTTTCCGCCCCCCGCAGCTGCGCGTCAGGCGTTCTGTCATCGATACAATTCCTAAGACCACCACGATAACAAAGACGATAAACAGCATCATCGTCGCTTGCTGTAAACGCAAATCCCGTTCTGTTCCTTTCATGTTGAGAGACGAGATAAACGATTCCGTCCACGTAGCTGATTGTGTCTTTGGCACAAGCAAATACAACACATAGAAAAACAGATTTGCAAGCGGCGGGTACAGCGTATCGAACTGTCCGTAGGGCATACGTCCACGCATATACTCAATACTATGGAAAAAGTCCATACCGGTATCGGTGACATCATAAAAGAAGAATCGATGCAGCAGCGCACCACGGCTGGCCAGCAGGGCAAGCAGCAGCACCGCCAGACAGGCCACCGTCGCCCAGCAGTAGATCTGCATAGGCGTCAGCCGCCTGTTTTTGTCCAACCGCAGTCCGGGTGCGCGGGTTGTTTTCACTTTTTGCTGCATCATAGGGGTCCGTACCTCGTTGTCAAAATTTTACTGATTCACAGCCTCGATAATCGTCTTGGCCATGTAGTCGATCATCTCGTCGGTCATGCCGGGGTAAACGCCGACCCAGAAGGTGTTGTTCATGATAAAGTCGGTGTTGGTCAGCTCGCCCGCCACGCGGTAGGCGTCGGTGCCGCGGATCTGGTCAAAGCAGGGGTGCTTGATGAGGTTGCCGCTGAACAGCAGACGGGTCTGCACGTTGTGGCTCTCCACATAGCGGGTCACGGCGTTGCGGTCCAGACCGCTCTCCGGCTTGACAGAGATCAGGAAGCCGAACCAGGACGGGCGGCTGTTGGCAGCCGGTTCCGGCAGGATCAGCTTGTCGGCGGCGGGCTCCAGCGCGGCGCGCAGGCGGTCCCAGTTGTGGCGGCGGCGCTCGATGAAGGTGGGGAACTTCTTCAGCTGCTCGCAGCCGATGGCGGCCTGCATGTCGGTGACCTTGAGGTTATAGCCAAAGTGGCTGTAGACGTACTTGTGGTCGTAGCCCTTGGGCAGCTCGCCGAACTGACCGTCAAAGCGGTGGCCGCAGAAGTTATCCTGGCCGGAGGGGCAGATGCAGTCGCGGCCCCAGTCGCGGAAGGAGAGGATCAGGCGGTTCAGCAGCGGGTTGTTGGTGTAGACGCAGCCGCCCTCGCCCATCGTCATGTGGTGCGGCGGGTAGAAGCTGGACGTGCCGATGTCGCCCCAGGTACCGGTAAAGCGGGTCTCGCCGTTGATGGTGTACTGGGTGCCCAGCGCGTCGCAGTTGTCCTCGACCAACCACAGATTATGTGCATCGCAGAACGCCTTGACAGCGGACAGGTCAAACGGGTTACCCAACGTGTGGGCGATCATGACAGCCTTCGTCTTGGGGGAGAGGGCGGCCTCGAGCTTGGTGACGTCGATGTTGTACTGGGGCACGGTCACATCCACAAACACGGGCACCGCGCCGTACTGGATGGCCGGGGTCACGGTGGTGGGGAAGCCGCAGGCCACGGTGATGATCTCGTCGCCCTTCCTGATCTGGCGGTCACCCAGCTCGGGGGCGGTCAGCGCCATGAAGGCGATCAGGTTGGCGGAGGAACCGCTGTTGACCAGATGGGCGAACTTAACGCCGATCCACTTGGCAAATTCCTTTTCGAACTGGTCGGCAAAGCGGCCCGTCGTCAGCCAGAAGTCCAGCGTGGCATCGGTCAGAGCGCACATTTCCTTTTCGTCAAAGACGCGGGCTGCGTAGGTGATGCGGTCACCCTCCTGATAGGGGGTCTTTTTCTCCTTGAAGTCGTGATAATACTCGGCGACCATCGCCTTGATCTGCTCGCGGGCTTCTGCCTCATTCTTCCATGCCATAGGTTTTTCTCTCCTTTTATTGTTTTTCATAATAGTAATAGGTCGTTGGTTTCACACCGCCAGCCGATGTGAAGGTCGTCTGCAGCTGGTATCCGAGCATGTCGGGCGTGTAGCCATTCTGCCCCAGATAGACCCCCAGTATGTCATCCACGACAAAGCTTGGCTGGGCCTTCAACTCTGCCAGAATATGAGGGAGTAATTTTTCGGTATCTGCCACGCCGTAATCCGCAGCATCCACATAATGTCCATAGTTGTCCCAGCCTGCTGCGTGGTAGATGATTCCCACATCGCGGCCAACCGCAAAGGTGTTGTCCGGTATATTGGCAGAGAAATTCTCCGCCTCCGCATAGATGCCGCGGGTGCTGAACGCACCGTGCTCCTGCAGGATCACTGTATTCATCACGCCGCCGGGCAGCTGTGCCGTAAGCACGCAGAGCACCAGCAGCACGGCCAGTCCCACAGACTGTGCCGCCGTCTGGTACAGGCCGCCCAGCTTCTTGCGTAGCCCTTCCCCGTCCGTCAGTGCCTGTAGCGGGAAGCACAGGCAGAGCAGTGCCTCCGGCAGGCAGATCTCCAGATTCATCCAGGCGGAGCGGTTTGCATAGTAGCTGAACGATACCAGCCCCAGTACCGACAGGCAGGCCGCAAATGGGGCAATGTTCTCCTTTTTGGCTATTCTTCCGATAGCGGTTGTCTGGAACAGCGACCATGCCAGCACAGCCAGCATAAGCAGCAGCACAAACACCCATGGGCGCACGCCTAGCTCAAGCGGGTAGCCGATGGAACCATCCATATAATTGCTGCTGTACAGCGGGTAAAAAAACACCTTGAAGATCGGTGCTCCGCCGCAGGCCAGGTTATACAAATTTGTCAGGCCAATGGCCCCCAGCACCGCCAACACAGCGCCCAGCAGCAGCGCACCATAGCGTTCCCACTGGCCGCGGGCGTACCATGGCTCCTGCTGCCACCAGCGGACGATGCAGCCCGCGCACCAGCCGACGATACAGAACAGACCACTCTCGGTGCTCCACAGCACTGCCAGCATGCACAGAAGCCAGCCGCCCCAGAACCGAGCCGTTTTTTTCGACTGCTTTTTCCGCAAGCAGAACAGCATATAGGCCGCCAGCAACATCGGGAATACCAAACGGTGAGGCTGCAGCTGCCAGTAATTCGTCCGTCTGTATGCAAACGGAATGACCGGCACAACCAGTGCCATCAACAGGCGTACCCAGTTCTTTTTTATCAGGTGATGGATGCAGTACAGCATGGCCAGATCCGTCACAACGCCGACCAGCGCGATCAGGAATTGAATAACAACAGCCTTTGCACCGAAGATCTTCATCGGCAGCAGGAAGAACAGCCCGTAGTGGCCGTAGATGCCTGTCGTCAACTCCTCATAGGGGATGCCGTCAGCCACGTTGTAGATGCTTTCCAAATACGCCTCACCGTGGTACGGGTCTCCCTCAAACGTATTGACGATCCATACGCCCAAGAAGTACATCACTGCCGAAAGGCCGTAGCCGCCCCAGGTCACCCACCGCGGGCAATCCTTACCCGTCAGCAGCAGATAGACTGCTGCAGCAAAAAAGAGCACCGTAAGCAGGTAATACAGCGGCACCAGCTGCGGTGTCGTCAGGGATGACTGCACCGCTGTAGGCCCCGCAAACTCCTTGGATACACCAATGTTCGCGTAATAGATAAGGTAAGCGGCTGTCACCAGCGCAGATGCCACAAGGGCCGCTGCCGCGCCGCGGCCCTGCAGACGCGCGTCGCAGGCTCGCACAATGCCGCGCTCCTGCGGCAGAATGCGGGCAAAAAGGTTGCCGAACAGCAAAAGCGAAACGCCGAACAGTACTAGAACCACGGCATAGTTGACCATGTTGCTTTTGATGGGCCACGGCTGGTCGCCCCATACATGCGTCAGCCAGGAAATCAGATAGACTCCGCCTACCAAAGCCGAAATGACATAAGCGCTTGCTATGCTCCTCTGTTCCTTTGTCATTTCTGCTCCTCTAAGAAGCTGTTGATTTCCTTTTCCATCTCCGCCGGAACGTCGCCGTTGGCAAGCCATATCTTGCTGAAGGCGACGGTCTTTTCCATGCACTCGGCCATGTGCCAGCGCGGCGTCCAGCCGAAGGTCGTTTTCAGCTTGCTGCAGTCCAGCTTCAGGAAGTTGGCCTCGTGTGGGGCATTGGCCTCGGCCTGATTCTCCCAGGCGGCGTCGCCGCCCCAGGCCCGGCAGAACAGATCCACCAGCGTGCCGGTGGTGACGCAGTCGCAGTCGTCGGGGCCTACATTATAGTAGCCCGCAAAGCGGCTGTCCTCGTACTGGCGCTGGGCGATCAGCAGGTAGGCCGCCAGCGGCTCCAGCACATGCTGGTACGGGCGGGTCGAGTAGGGGTTGCGCACGCCGATCTTACGGCCCGCGGCCATGGCGCGGACGCAGTCGGGGATGATGCGGTCATTGGCAAAGTCGCCGCCGCCGATGACATTGCCCGCGCGGGCCGTCGAGACAGCCACGGTCTTATCGGCAAAAAAGCTGTTGATGTAGGAGTGCGTCGCCAACTCCGAGCAGCTCTTGCTGTTGGAGTAGGGGTCGAAACCGTCCAGCGGCTCGTTCTCACGGTAGCCCCAGGCCCACTCGTTGTTGTGGTAGACCTTGTCGGTGGTGACATTCAGCACCGAGCGGGGCGCTCTGCCCTGCTGCCGGGCCAGCCGCACGCATTCCAGCAGGTTGACCGTACCCATAACGTTCGTCTCATAGGTGTAGCGCGGGTCCTTGTAGCTGTCGCGCACGATGGGCTGCGCGGCCAGGTGCAGCACAATGTCGGGCTGCGCCGCGTCAAAAGCGGCCTTCAGCGCGTCAAAGTCGCGGATGTCGCCGATGACGCTGTGCATCTTGTCCTCGACGCCGGCGATGGAGAAAAGGTTCGGCTGCGTCGGCGGCTGCAGGCTGTAGCCCGTGACCTCGGCCCCGGCCATCAGCAGCATCTTGCAGAGCCAGCTGCCCTTGAAGCCGGTGTGGCCGGTGACGAACACCCGCTTGCCGCGGTAAAATTCAGGATCGTAATGTACCATTATCAATCCTCCCACTTCTTCCAGGGCGCGTTGCCGGTGGCAAGCATTTTCTCCAGGACCTGCTTCTCGCGGGCGGTGTCCATGCACTGCCAGAAGCCCTTGTGGATATAGCTCATCAGCTGACCCTCCTCGGCCAGCTTCTGCAGCGGCTTCTGCTCAAAGACGCAGGCGTCGCCGTCCAGATAGTCGAAAATCTGCGGCTCCAGCACCATATAGCCCGCGTTGATAAGCGCGCCGTCGCTGGCCTTCTTTTCACGGAAAGAACGGACAGAATTATCCTCGGCAATATCCAGAACACCCTTCTGCTGCTCCTGCTGAACGGCGGTCAGCGTGGCGATCTTGCCGTTCTCGCGGTGGAATGCCACCAGCTTGGCAATGTCCACATCGCAGACGCCGTCGCCGTAGGTCATCATGAAGGTCTCATTGCCGATGTAGGGACGAATGCGTTTGATGCGCCCGCCGGTCATCGTGTTGAGGCCGGTGTCCACAACGGTGACCTTCCACGGCTCAGTGTGGTGGTTGTGGACGATCATCTCGTTCTGGCCGCGGGTGAAATCAAACGTAATATCGCTGGTATGCAGGAAGTAATCCGCGAACCACTCCTTGATCATGTGCTGCTTGTAGCCCGCGCAGATGACAAAGTCGTGAAAGCCGTAGTAGGAATATTCCTTCATGATATGCCACAGGATGGGCATGTTGCCGATTTCGATCATCGGCTTGGGCTTGTAGACGCTTTCTTCGCTGATGCGCGTGCCAAGGCCGCCAGCCAGAATTACTACTTTCATAGTGCGCTCCTTTATTGTTTTGTGAGCCGGTCAGTCCGTCGACGACCGGTTTTTGTCCCGTGCGCTCTGCCTCGTTTGGGCAATTTTACACACTTATTCATAATGAAGAGTATAACACACACGCTCTGTAATTGCAACAATTTACGCCCGTCTGCGCCGTGCCAAAACCATCGGTTCAAAGTCAATATTTTTGTCCAGAACCCACAAAAGGCCGTGGTTCGCACATTTTTTGCGCTTTTGCGTTCCAAATTTTACATACTGTATTTCCGCAAAAAAATCCCCGCCGCCGGGGTGCGGCGGGGGGGGATTTTCATGGTGGAGCTGTAGGGAGGCGGCGCCCTCGGCGACCCGGGCCGTCCGCCTTACTGCTGCTGCTTAAAATAATACACTGCACCGACAAGGCCGGCGTCGTTCTGGAGGGCTGCGGCCCTGACCTCAAGGCCCTCGGCGAAGGCGGGCATGATGCTTTTGCGCACCTGCGCGGCCAGCGGGTCGATCAGAAGCGCCTGCTGTGCGCTGACACCGCCGCCGATCAGGATCAGCTGCGGGTTGAAGATGTGTACAAGGCCCGCAAGGCCCTGGGCGATCTCGTTGATCCAGCCGTTGAGC
>OGXA01002509.1_pt1 | contig 13057 bp, 7 predicted proteins | sample 1576171 | NCBI WGS metagenome assembly OGXA01 (sample SAMEA3541587, study PRJEB24748) | human gut metagenome | biome: human gut; feature: human-associated habitat; material: faeces | place: China | collected 2012 | reverse complement strand
ATTTATTCTCATGTTCCATAGAGAAGAGATTCATCTGGTCATCCATCGTTGTATTTAAGACAGATGGATCGATATTCAGAGAATCATCCATAAACATTGGATAATATTTTCCATCGGCTCCTGTATTTCTTGTGATCTTAAATTGATATTTGTCTTTCCCAAAGTCGAGTCCACTAATCATGCGGTTTAATTCATCCCTGCGCTGATAAGCTTCCCTGATCGCGCTTCGAATCTTGTATACAAAGTCATCTTTGAAATGTTCCATTGCTGTTTTGGCCTGTTTTGCAGCTTTTTCACGATACATTTCCATGTGATCAGATGATAATTCCTTATAAAGCTTGTCATACACATCATTATTCTCATCTACTGCTGAGAATGTACGGTTCGGATATTCCCTTAAATATGCAGTTCTGACTTCCACAAGCTTTCTATATTCTTCTTCCTTCTTCGTTCCGGCATCATAGTATTTCCTTGCTGCACGTTTTTTGAGACGTTCATAGTCTTCTGTGTCTGTCTTCTCGATCTCCTGTGCAAACTGCTGCTCGTACTCTCCATTTGCCGGCAATTCATTCTGTGCCCGGATCAATGCTTCATTCTGGTCAATGATCTGCTGTCTGCATTCTTTTAATGCATTCTGTGTTGCCCAGATTGCTTCTTTCATTGCATTGATCTCTTGTTTGCAATCTTCCTGTTTTAACCTGTTCTGGTCTCTTTCCTCTTCCAGACCTTTTAAGGCACCTTCTCTTAATTTTGTCAGCTGATTTTCTAAATCTTCATATTCTTCCTGACGTTCTTTCGCACGTTCCAGTGTTTCCTGCTGTTTTAAATATTCTTCGGCTGACTGTGGAAGATATTCATAGTCCAAAATAACGGCAGCACTTAAAACTTCTTTTTCTAATGGATCTTTTTTATCAAAGATCTTATCCTTTTCTTTCTCTAATTCTTTGATCCTGTGGCGTAAACTGTTGTCTCCAATGTAGGAATTTCTTGTGTACTGTTTTGGATCTAATCGTTTTAACTGGAAATTTTTATAAAGCATTCCATCTGGTGTGATACCAGTACGGCAATTTCTTAATTCATCGATCGTCTCACATTTGATCACACGCCCGATCAAGGATTCTATCAGCTTTTTCACATAAGACTGTTCTGCAAGAACTTCTTCTGACAATGCATTTTCCTCAACCTTCATGTCCTGCTTATCAATCTTTTGTGTGTCTGCAATCGAAATTCTCCAGTATTTCTTCTGATCCATATCACGATAGATTTCCATGGCATCCTTGACGTATTTTGGTTCCACGATCAGTGTTAATTTATTCGATCCTAAATATCCTTCGACCGCTTTATGCCATCTCTCATCTTTCATATCTAACAGATCGGCAAGCACATTTACCTTTACAAAATCACCACATTTTTCGCTTAATTTCATCTGTAATTCATATCTTGCATCCAGAACTTCTTTTGGATACGCTTTGTTACCCTTTTTCAGTTCTTTCAACTCATCAGAAATGGATTTTTCCTGTTTCTTTAAGGTTCTTAGTGCAGACGCATTATCTTGTCGTTCTTCCTCAGTTTCTTTTCTTAAGATATCCAATGTATGTTTTAATCGGTTTAGATCATCTTCTGTGATATCTCCCTGTTCAAATTTCTCGATATCCCAGATTGCCTGATTTGGCGTAATATCGAGATCACACCATTTTTTTAAGTCTTTTGATGTCTGTTCCCAACGCTGTACGGAATGATTTAACTGTCCTAACAACTCCTGAACATCCTTTTTCCTTGTTGCGATCTGATCGTATCCACTTCCTGCGATCTGTGCTACTAATGCATCGTATTCTTTGGCGAGTTTCTCTAGTTTCTTCTCAAGAACTGTTTCATTCTCTTCCTGTGTCTTTAGATCTTTCTCTCCATCTTCAATCTTTTGCTGTAATAGATGAATATCTGTTTTTAATTTCAGGACATCCAGTTTGTTCATGCGGTACTGACAATAATCCTGTTCCTCTTTTTTGGTCTTGAATTTAACGAAACTTTCTTTGATCTCTTCTAAGCTCTTTGCTTCCTTTAATGTATCTTCGATTCTCTGACGCATTCTTCCATACTGCATCACGCTTTCCTGCATATCTTCAATATGAATGTCCTGCTCCATACAGATGTATTCTTTCACAAAATCTTCGAGCTTGATATTCATTTTAAATGGGATCGCGCGTTTAAACAGTCTTGGGAATTTCTCCATATCAAGACCGCCAAGATAGATGTCATACATCTGTTTTCTAAATCTCTCGTTGCTTGTTCCAAAATAGAAATCTTCTTTTTTGAAGTTTTTCTGCATATATTTGCGGAGTTCCGAAATTGTCATCGCATGTTCTTCCGTACGGTAAGCATTCTCTAAAATGCCGCCTTTGTGCCAGAAAAATAATCTGGATGTATCATTTCTTGCTGTATCTACGTCAAATACAACTCCAAGACATTCTTTTTCGTCAGATTCTGTCTGTGTAAATTCAAGAACGATCGTTGTGGAGAAGTTTTTATTTCTCAAATAAGTAACTTCATCTTTCTCTCCGACCGCAACCATTCCTCGCAGGTATTCGATCAGATTTCGATCGGAATCGTCTGCTGCCGCCTTATTAAAGAATCCACGACCATCGGTATTGGCATACAGAACGATCTGCAGTGCGTCAATAACCGTGGATTTACCACTTCCCGAATGACCTGTGAAAAAGTTGATCCCATCGTTGAAGGACAGCACTTTATGGCGTATATAATGCCAGTTATTCAGGCACATCCTGGACAGGGCTTCAAATCTCTGGTTCGTCATCTTCTGTATCTCCTTCACTAAAGGTATTAAGAAGCGCTCTCGCATCGTCTCCCAGCAGCACCACATGGATCGCCGGGTAGATCACCAGACGGGAAAATCCGTCCAGCTCGTCTAACACATCAAGCGGTTCCACGATCTGATACCGTTTTAACAACGCCAGGCTACGGCGGATCTCCGTGTTGGAGGGCTGCTTCTTCAAAAGCCGGTAGGTATTTAATTTCTCATGGATCTCACTTAAATTGGTCATGGCATTCACCGAAGGTGACGAGTAACGTGAAAGTAGAAGACATAAATGATTTGTTGGAAACAATTCCGGATGACATTGAGGTGGATTTACAGCCTGTTGTCCGCAATGAAGGTTATTATACTGCAGAATTGGGCAGAGCATACGAAATGCCTTCAAGTTATGAAGTAGATGTGCCGTTGAGTTTTGAGCAGAACTTAAATATTGTGTACAATGATTCCGTTCAAGATTTGAATAAAGACCTGAATGATTTGGATAAGGTAATTCTGAAAAAAGCCAATGTTCTTTTAACGGTAGATAATGCCATACCATTGAAATTGCAGTTAAAACCTGAAAACGTGTTGATTAAAGATGTGTATGGTAATGAGTTGACTGCTGTGAAGAAAACAATAGAAGAGGATAAACAGTATGTTACAGAAAGTACGGATGGAGAAAAACCGGTGACCAGCGAGCTGGTTTTGAATCTGACTTCGGAGGATACGGCGTTCTTGTCGAAGATTGATCGTATTTGCTTTAAACTGACAGCTGTTCCGGGAAGTGCTACTAGTGTACCTTTGAAAGATACGCAATGGCTGAAGGTAACAAGTATCAAATTGTCTGTACCGGGTGGTGTGAATGTGGATTTGAATTAATAATGAACGGGAAAAAATGAAACAAATGAAGAAAAATATATTGTGTACGGTATTGTCTGGATTGGCTGTTTTTGCGTTTGTGGGGGAAGCAGTAGCACAACCTCAGATTAATCGTTCTGCCTACTTTTTGGGAGGTGCTACCTATCGTCATGAACTGAACCCTGCATTTATGGGAGAGAGAGGATATGTGAGCATGCCCGGGTTGGGTAATTTGTCGGTAGGAGCTCAAGGAACTGCAGGTGTAGGCGACTTTCTGTTTGTAAAGTCCAATGGTGACTTGATGACCTTCATGCATGAGGAAGTGAGTAGAAAAGACTTCCTGAATGGTTTGCCTAACCGGTTGAAAATGGGATTTAATGTCAATGAGAATATCTTGTCTACCGGATTTTATGCATGGGGAGGTTTTAATACGATAGGACTTTCTATTAAAAGTAACACCAATCTGTCGGCTCCTGACCAACTGTTTAAGTTTATGAAGAATGGAGTGGATGCCCCGGAAGGAACGCGTTACACAGTTAACGATTTGAGCATTCTTTCGACGAATTATGCAGAACTGGCATTGGGACATGCACGTCAGATAAACGATCAGTGGACAGTAGGTGCTAAAATGAAGTTCCTGGTGGGACTTGCTAAGGCTACTGTAAAGATTGACCGACTGGATATTGAAGCGACTCCGGATGCTTGGAAAATCACTCCGTCGGGTGCGCAAGCCTATCTGTCTGCCAAAGGCTTGATAGTGCCGACTCGTGGAGAAACGGGCAATTATGATGAAAGTGATTATGAACTGGATGCCAATGGCAACCGTACCGATAAACTGAAACCTGGTTCAGAGCAGTTGATTTCGTATGATGATGTGGATTTTGATGATAACAATATCGGTCCTACAGGTTTTGGTATGGCGTTTGATTTCGGTGCGACTTATCGTCTGAATGATGAATGGACATTCTCTGCTGCATTGCTTGATTTGGGATTCATCTGTTGGAAGAATACGGTCAAAGCTACCATGAACAATAGCTTTGAATTTGATGGATTTAATGAAATTCCGGTGAAATCAGACTTGGGAGATAATGACCCTAATTCAATTGATAACCAGAGCGACCGTATTGTAGATGACCTGGAACAGATGTCTAAGTTTACAAAAGAGGGAGAGGGACTGAAACGTACTACAGCGTTGGCGGCTACGTTAAACCTCGGTGCGGAATATACATTGCCTGCTTATGACCGCTTGAAGTTTGGTTTCTTGTCTTCTTCTCGTTTCCAGGGACGTCACTCTTGGACGGAAGCACGTGTCTCTGCCAATGTGTCTCCTCTGACCTGGTTTGAGGCTTCAGTGAACTATGCCCTTTCTAACTTTGGTTCTACGGGAGGATTGATGTTGAATTTTCACCCGAGAGGTTTCAACTTCTTTGTGGCAGCAGATGTGCCGTTGTGTAAATATACAAAGCCGAGTCTTAGTTTGCCGCTTAATCGTTTCTCTGCCAATATTAATTTAGGAATCAACTTTACTTTCGGTCCGAAGTATAAGACAAAACACCGTTGTGTAGAAGTTCAGTCATTATAATTTTTAAACAAGTAAATATGAGAAAAATAGCATATATATTGTCGTTTGTCATGTTGCCGCTGGTTGCCATGGCAGGTGATATAAAGTATACACGTCCGGTATTGACGTTAAAAAACGACACGCTGATTGTTGAGTTTTCCATGAGTGTGGAAGATGTGCGTGTGAATAGTGAGCAGACGTATGCCTTTACTCCTGTATTGCGTGAAGGAAAAAACTATTACGCCATGCCTCCGGTAGTAGTAACCGGAAAGAACGGTGATTACAAAATGCGCCGTCAGGAGCGGAAAATGGCTCGTCGTTTCGGGTTTGATAATCCTTTTGTTGTGATTCACGGACGTCAGGAAAATCGGGAGGATGTGGTTCGCTATCAGGCTTCTGTTCCTTATCAGGCATGGATGGACCATGCTTCCATGATTCTGTTGCAGGAAGGAAAAGAATGCTGTGAGGTGGATTTGCTGGATATTACGGTGATTGAACCGGATGTGGCTGTGGAAACTCCGGCTCTGCCTGTAGAATTTGAGGTGTGTGATCCTTGCAAGGAAATGGTTTCTTTCCTGACTCCGAAAGAAGAACCGTTGAAGGTACGTTCTGAGCAAAGTACGTTATATATTGAATTTCCGGTAGGGAAAACGGCCTTTGATGCGAATTATAAAAATAATCGTAGCGAATTGCAGAAGATGAAAGAGATTTTGGATCCGTTGGAAGATGGAGATTTGGTGACGTTTAAGTCAATCAATGTGTGCGGATATTCTTCACCGGATGGTTCGGTTCGTACGAATGACCGGGTGGCCACGCAACGTGCGGAATCGTTTGCGCTGAACCTGAAAGGCGGATATAATTTCCCGAAGGAAGTGTTGCATGTGACTTCTGCGGGTGAGGATTGGGAGACTTTGGTAAAAATGCTGGAAGAAGATCAACCTGCTTATGCGGAAAAGGCTTTGGCTGTAATTCAGAAATATGACAATCTGGATGTACGTGAAGCTCGATTGAAATCTACACTGGGCATGGCTACTTATCGTACGATGATGAACCAGTATTATCCTCGTTTGCGTCGTTTGAGTGTATCGGTAGATTACGAAGTGAGAGAAGTCTTGAACTCAGAAGCTGCCCGCCTGATTTATACCAATCCGAAATTGTTGAGCTTGCAGGAAATGTATCGTGTGGCAGGTATGTATCAGCCTGGAACAAAGGAATATAAAGAAGTGTATGAGATTGCAGCCAACACTTATCCGGAAGATGTGACTGCTAACATTAATGCGGCTTCTGCCAATATTATCAGCGGTGACTTTAAAAAGGCAGCATCTTATATGGATAAGGTGAAAGATGATTCACGTGCCTTCAATAACTTGGGTGTATTGGCTTGGTTGTCTGGAAATACGGAAGCAGCTAAAGAATGGTTCCAGAAAGCTGCAAGCGTAGAACCTGAAAAGGCAAATGCAAACTTGAAAAAAATGGTTCCTTATGAAAATGCCGTTCAGAAATAACGGATATTGAGATAGGATACTGAATAAAAAACGCCTGTGCGCATGGAAAATACTTCAAAGCGCACAGGCGTTTTTTTATGGTGTGAAGAGGGTCATCCGAATAATTCCCGGAAAGCCTCTTCCACTTTCCTTACGGGGATGAGCTCGATTTTTATTTTCTTCCGGTCAATGCCGGACAGATTGTGTTTGGGAATCAGCATCCGTTGGAATCCAAGCTTTTCGGCCTCACTGATACGTTGTTCGATACGGTTGACCGGACGGATTTCTCCGCTCAGGCCTACTTCTCCTGCCATGCATACGCCTGCTTCAATTTCTGCATCCATGTTGCTGGATAAAATGGCACTGATAACTGCCAAATCTATGGCGGGGTCATTGACTTTCAGCCCTCCGGCAATGTTCAGGAACACATCTTTTTGAGCCAGCTTGAATCCGACACGTTTTTCAAGTACAGCCAGCAGCATGTTCATACGGCGCAGGTCGAATCCGGTGGCGGAACGCTGTGGCATTCCGTATGCGGCTGTGCTGACCAATGCCTGTACTTCTATCAGGAAGGGGCGTACACCTTCCACGGCACCGGCGATGGCGACACCGCTCATGCCTTCGTGGTCTTGGGTAAGCAACAGTTCGGAAGGGTTGCTCACCTGCCGTAGTCCGTCCTGGCGCATTTCGTAGATTCCCAGTTCAGCCGTACTACCGAATCGGTTCTTGATGCTGCGCAAGATGCGGTACATGTAGTGCTGGTCTCCTTCGAATTGCAATACGGTATCGACGATGTGTTCCAATACCTTCGGTCCGGCGATGCTTCCTTCCTTGTTGATATGTCCGATGAGGATAACCGGTGTGCCGGTTTCTTTGGCAAACTTTAAAAGAGAAGCGGTACATTCTCTTACCTGCACGATGCTGCCGGGAGAAGAATCAATATTCTCGGTAGAAATTGTCTGAATGGAGTCGATAATGACCAAATCGGGAGCCGCATTCTTTATATGGGTAAAAATCTGTTCCAACGAGGTTTCACAGGCTATCAGCAGATTGTCATTTTCCGGGTGCGGAATGCGTACGGCCCGAAGTTTGAGCTGGCGGGCACTTTCTTCACCAGATACGTAGAGGATTCTTTTGTGGGTAAGCCGCAATACCGTCTGGAGTATCAGAGTCGATTTTCCGATGCCCGGTTCTCCTCCAATCAGGGTGAGTGAACCTTGCACCAGTCCCCCTCCCAATACACGGTTTAGCTCTTCGTCGAGCATGTCCATGCGTTGCTCTTCATTTGATTCTATTTCGGTCAGACGTTGAGGTTTGGAGCGCACGGATTCGATTCCGTGTGCCACGTGCTTGGCTACAGGAGCTTCCTTGCGCACCACTTCTTCCACAAATGTATTCCATTGTCCGCAGGAGGGACATTTTCCTGCCCATTTAGGAGATTCTTGTCCGCAGTTTGTGCAGACATAGACCGTTTTTTCTTTTGCCATATTTGTTACACTAATTCTTTACAAAGGTACGAAATCTTATGCTTATTCTCTATACTGGCAAAAAAATATCATTTATTTATTTGTTTGTAGAAAAATGTTGCTATATTTGCCAACGGAAAAACAATAATCTATGACTGTACACTGTCTTCATATCATCTTGTTGAACGGGCATGGGTATATGCCTTTCATTACATCTACCACAGGGATGACCCCTAGGGGGTGAGGATAGTATGTTTGGTGTTTCTACGTGATACACGTCTGCGGATGCAGACATTTCAATTATTTTATTCAATCAAGATTTATTTTAATTCATTGTTTCTGTTTGTGCCGTAGTGTAAGGCCTTACGGAGATATACCGGGACCATTGGGTTTCGGACTAAAAATTAATGGTAACCTATGAAAGTATTGAAATTCGGCGGAACATCCGTAGGTTCTGTCAATAGCATGTTAAGTGTCAAGCGTATAGTAGAGGGTATAGATGACAAAGTAATTGTAGTCGTTTCCGCATTAGGGGGAATTACCGATAAACTGATTTGTACTTCTAAAATGGCCGCTTCGGGCGATGATGCTTATGAGAAGGAAATGAAGGAAATCGTGAACCGTCACATTGAAATGGTGTACACTGTGATTCCGGCAGGGCGGGGAAGAGAGTTGCTTCTGGATCTGGTAAACGAACTGCTGAGCGAATTGAAGGATATTTTTCAGGGTATTTATTTGATTCGTGACCTTTCTCCGAAAACTTCTGCTACGATTGTGAGCTATGGGGAACGTCTTTCTTCCATCATTGTGGCTACGCTTATTGAGGGGGCAGTGTGGTTCGATTCTCGTACTTTCATTAAGACTGAAAAGAAACATAATAAGCATATTCTTGATTCAGAGCTGACGAACCGGCTGGTGCGTGAGACTTTCAGTGAAATACCGAAGGTTTCTCTGGTGCCGGGATTTATTTCTACCGATAAGAATACGGGAGAAGTAACCAACTTGGGAAGAGGTGGATCTGATTATACAGCGTCTATTATTGCGGCAGCTTTGGATGCGGATATTCTGGAAATTTGGACGGATGTGGATGGCTTCATGACAGCTGACCCGCGTGTCATCAGCACGGCTTATCCTATTACGGAGTTGAGTTATGTGGAGGCTATGGAGCTGTGTAACTTTGGTGCGAAAGTGGTGTATCCGCCTACGATTTATCCGGTATGTCATAAGAATATTCCGATTCTGATAAAGAATACGTTCAATCCGGAGGCTCCGGGTACTATTGTGAAGCAGGAAGCTGACCATTCTTCGAAACCTATCAAGGGTATTTCATCTATTAATGATACCTGTTTGATTACCATGACCGGTTTGGGTATGGTGGGTGTCATTGGCGTGAACCATCGTATCTTCAAGACGTTGGCCGAAAACGGCATCAGTGTCTTTTTGGTTTCGCAGGCTTCTTCTGAGAACTCAACCTCTATCGGTGTGAGAAATGAGGATGCGGAACTGGCATGTGAGGTGCTGAATGAGGAGTTTGCCAAAGAAATTGAAATGGGTGAAATCTCACCGATGAAAGCGGAAGGCGGTCTGGCTACCGTGGCGATTGTGGGTGAGAACATGAAGCATACTCCCGGTATTGCCGGAAAATTGTTTGGTACGCTCGGACGTAACGGTATCAATGTCATCGCTTGTGCGCAGGGTGCTTCTGAGACAAATATCTCTTTCGTCGTGGAAGGTGCTTCCTTGCGTAAGACATTGAATGTGATTCATGATTCATTCTTCTTGTCAGAATATCAGGTGTTGAACCTGTTTATCTGTGGTACGGGAACAGTGGGTGCCAGCTTGATTGAACAGATTCATGGCCAGCAGGAAAAACTGAAACAGGAACGCGGGTTGAAACTGCATGTGGTGGGTATTGCCAACGGCCATAAAGCCTTGTTTACGCGTGCCGGAATTGATTTGGAACATTTCAGAGAAGAATTGGATGAAAAAGGCATTCCTTCTTGTCCTCAGACACTTCGTGATGAGATTGTGGGAATGAATATCTTCAATTCGGTGTTTGTGGATTGTACAGCCAGTCCCGATATTGCGGCACTGTATAAAGATTTGCTGAGTCACAATGTGTCGGTGGTAGCAGCAAACAAGATTGCCGCTTCTTCTGAATACGACATTTATGCGGAACTGAAAAGAATCGCTCGCCAGCGGGGGGTGAAGTATTTGTTTGAAACGAACGTAGGAGCCGGTCTTCCGGTAATCAATACCATCAATGACCTGATAAACAGTGGTGACAAGATTCTGAAGATTGAAGCAGTGGTGAGCGGTACGTTGAATTATATTTTCAACCGCATCAGTGCGACAACTCCTCTGAGTGAAACCATCCGTCAGGCGAAGGAAGAAGGTTATTCAGAACCAGACCCGAGAATTGACCTGAGCGGAAAGGATGTGATCCGGAAGCTGGTGATTCTGGCTCGTGAGGCGGGTTACCGTTTGAATCAGGAAGATGTGGAAGCAGACTTGTTTATTCCTGACAGCTATTTTGAAGGTACATTGGATGATTTCTGGAGAAAGATTCCACAATTAGATAAAGAATTTGAAGAACGTCGCAAGAGACTGGAAAGCGAGGACAAGCGCTGGCGTTTCGTGGCAAGCCTGGAAGATGGACACGGCAAGGTGTCTTTGCAGGAAGTAGACCGCAATCATCCGTTCTATAACCTGGCTGGCAGCAACAATATTATCTTGCTGACCACAGAGCGCTACAATGAGTATCCGATGCTGATTCAGGGATACGGTGCCGGTGCAAGTGTGACTGCTGCCGGTGTATTTGCGGATATAATGAGTATTGCCAATATTTAAACCAAACAAAAATGAAACATGTAATTATCTTAGGTGACGGTATGGCCGATTGGGCTGTACCTTCCTTAGGCGACAAAACTTTACTGCAGTATGCACATACGCCATATATGGATAAACTGGCAAGTATGGGGCGTACGGGCGTATTGAAGACGGTGGCCGACGGCTTCCATCCTGGAAGTGAGGTGGCCAATATGTCTGTGATGGGCTATGATTTACCTAAGGTGTATGAAGGTCGTGGAGTACTGGAAGCTGCCAGTATTGGTGTAGACCTTCAGGATGGGGACATGGCCATGCGTTGTAACATTGTCTGTGTGGAAGGAGAAACGCTGAAAAATCATTCTGCCGGACATATTTCTACGGAGGAGGCCGATGAACTGATTCGCTTTTTGGATGAAAAATTGGGTTCCGACCGCATTCATTTTTACACAGGAGTGCAATATCGTCATTTATTGGTGATTAAGGGAGGGAATAAACGATTGGCTTGTGTACCTCCGCATGACATCCCTTTGCAGCCTTTCCGTCCTAATCTGGTGAAGGCACTCTGTCCTGAGGCACAAGAAACAGCCGATTTGTTGAATGCACTGATTCTGAAATCACAAGAGTTGCTGGCTACGCATCCTGTCAACTTGAAACGAGTGGCTGAGGGAAAGGACCCTGCCAATAGTATTTGGCCCTGGAGTCCTGGATATCGTCCGCAGATGGAACCTTTGTCAGAGAAATATCCGTCTATCCGAAAGGGAGCCGTGATTACGGCTGTCGATTTGATTCGGGGTATCGGCTGTTATGCAGGTTTGCGCTGTATTGACGTGGAAGGGGCTACCGGATTGTATAACACCAACTATGAAGGGAAGGCCCAGGCTGCCATTGAAGCGTTGAAAACAGATGATTTTGTATATCTGCATGTAGAAGCCAGCGATGAGGCGGGGCACGAAGGAGATGTTCCGTTGAAACTGAAAACTATTGAAGACTTGGACAGCCGTATTGTCGGCCCGGTCTATGAAGCGGTAAAACAATGGGACGAACCTGTGGTCATTGCGGTGTTGCCCGACCATCCTACTCCTTGTGAGTTGAGAACGCATACCAATGAACCGATTCCTTTCCTGATATATTATCCGGGTATTGAGCCGGATGCCGTGCAGACTTATGATGAAATCAGCTGCAAGGAAGGAGGATATGGCCTGATGGAGAAAGATGAGTTTATGAACCTATTTATGAATATTCAGTAACAGATAGCAATATGAAGTATTACAGTACAAACGGAAAAGCATTAGACGCGACATTGGAAGAAGCTGTGGTAAGAGGACTGGCTTCAGATAAGGGTTTATATATGCCCCGTCAGATTAAACCCTTGCCACAATCGTTCTATGACGAGATTGAGACACTTTCTTTTCCAGAAATAGCTTATAAAGTAGCAGATGCTTTTTTTGGAGAAGATGTACCGGCAGAAACATTGAAACAGATTGTGTATGACACATTGAACTTTGATGTACCGGCAGTAAAAGTAAAAGACAATATTTATTCTTTGGAGCTGTTCCACGGACCTACATTGGCTTTTAAAGATGTAGGTGGTCGTTTTATGGCCCGCCTGTTGGGATACTTTATCCGTAAGGAAGGAAAGAAGCAGGTCAATGTGCTGGTAGCTACATCCGGGGATACGGGAAGTGCGGTGGCAAATGGTTTCCTTGGAGTGGAAGGCATTCATGTGTATGTGCTTTATCCGAAAGGAAAGGTCAGTGAAATTCAGGAAAAACAATTCACGACCTTAGGACGTAATATCACAGCGGTCGAAGTGGACGGTACGTTCGATGACTGCCAGGCGTTGGTGAAAAATGCGTTCATGGATAAAGAATTGAACGAGCACATGCAGTTGACATCTGCCAACTCTATCAATGTGGCCCGTTTCCTGCCGCAGGCCTTTTATTATTTCTATGCCTATGCGCAGATGAAAAAAATCGGTAAGGCCGATAACCTGGTGGTTTGTGTGCCGAGCGGTAACTTCGGAAATATTACAGCCGGATTGTTTGGCAAG
>OGXA01002505.1_pt1 | contig 13076 bp, 10 predicted proteins | sample 1576171 | NCBI WGS metagenome assembly OGXA01 (sample SAMEA3541587, study PRJEB24748) | human gut metagenome | biome: human gut; feature: human-associated habitat; material: faeces | place: China | collected 2012 | reverse complement strand
CCTTTGCCTATCATTAATACTTGTGAAAATGAATAAACGAGTAGTAATATTATGGTTCTGCTTCTTTGTCTGGACAGTTTCGCTTATGGCACAAGACGTACCGGCAGGAGTGGTCGCCGCCTTTAAAAAAGGAAATTCTCAGGAACTGAACGGGTATCTGAGTGATAAAGTGGAACTGATTCTGGAGAGTCGTTCAATCAATGTCGACAACCAAGCGGCAGAGAAAAAGATGGCATCTTTCTTTTCCGGTAATCGGGTGAGCGGTTTTACGGTGAATCACCAGGGAAAGCGCAATGAGTCGAGTTTCATAGTCGGTACGCTGACAACCGCAAACGGAAACTTCCGGGTGAATTGTTTCTTTAGAAAAGTGGCAGGCAAATATGTGATACACCAAATAAGAATAGATAAGACAAATGAATAAGGAAGAAGAATTGATTGACAGGCTGATTGACCTGGCCTTTGCCGAAGATATAGGCGATGGTGACCACACCACCCTTTCGTGCATTCCTGCTACGGCAATGGGCAAATCCAAGCTTTTGATTAAAGAAGCCGGTATTCTTGCCGGTATCGAGGTAGCTAAAGAAGTGTTCCGTCGTTTCGACCCCACCATGAAAGTGGAAGTATTCATCAATGACGGTACTGAAGTGAAGCCGGGCGACGTGGCTATGGTTGTGGAAGGCAAGGTGCAGTCTTTGTTGCAGACCGAACGCCTGATGCTGAACATTATGCAACGTATGAGCGGCATCGCTACCATGACCCATAAGTATGCCGAGAAGCTGAAAGGTACGAATACCCGTGTGCTCGATACCCGTAAGACGACTCCGGGCATGCGTATTCTGGAAAAGATGGCTGTGAAGATAGGTGGCGGCGTGAACCATCGAATCGGTCTGTTCGACATGATTCTGCTGAAAGACAATCATGTTGACTTCGCCGGCGGTATCGACAAGGCCATTACCCGTGCCAAGGAATATTGCAAGGAGAAGGGCAAGGACCTCAAGATAGAAATTGAAGTACGCAACTTCGACGAACTGCAACAGGTACTCGATTTGGGCGGCGTAGACCGTATCATGTTCGATAACTTTACACCCGAAATGACGAAGAAAGCCGTAGAAATGGTAGCAGGCCGTTATGAGACGGAATCTTCCGGCGGCATCACCTTTGACACTCTGCGCGACTATGCCGAATGCGGCGTAGACTTTATCTCAGTAGGTGCTTTGACGCATTCCGTAAAAGGATTGGACATGAGCTTCAAAGCCTGCTGATAAAGGCGATATAATACAGGAGAAAGCCTCTCATAGGGAATGCTGCCCGTCAGGGCAGGTCTGTGAGGGGCTTTTTTCTTATGTTATAAAGGGCAAATGATGAAACGGAAAGATATGGATAACCTTATTCTTTAACTTCTTTTTAGAGATTCTATTGCAGCATTCTGCCGGATGCTGCGTCTAACTAACAAACGACGCGAAGAGGCGTCCGTAAAACGAGCACTGACATTGGAAAATGAGATAGAACTGATAGAGGGCTGCCGGGCAGGAAAGGATTCCGCCCGAAAGGAACTTTACACTCTCTATTCCAAGCAGATGCTGGCGGTATGCTACCGTTATACGGGCGATATGGATGCGGCGCACGATGTTTTGCACGATGGCTTTATCAAAATCTTCACCCGCTTCACGTTTCGCGGTGAATGTGCGTTGGGCACGTGGGTAACGAGGGTGATGGTGACACAAGCTATCGACTATCTGCGACGGAAGCACCGTTTCAGCCAACTGGTGGTAAACGAAGAACAACTTCCCGATGTGCAGGACGAAGCGAGTATTGCCGAAAGCGGAAGCGGGCTTTCAGAGGAAGTGTTGATGGCGTTCGTGGCGGAACTTCCCGACGGCTGCCGTACCGTGTTCAACTTGTATGTGTTCGAGGAGAAGTCGCACAAGGAGATTGCGGAACTGCTTCATATCAAGGAGCATTCGTCTACCTCGCAGTTGCACCGTGCCAAGTGTATGTTAGCGAAAAGAATTAAAGAATATACTGAATATGAGAGAAAAAGATGAAATAACCGGATTGTTCCGCAGCCGTCTGTCCGGCACAGAGATGACGGTACGCGATGGCTTTTGGGAGCAGTTGCAGGAAGACGCGGCATCTCCGGCTGCAGGCCGGAAGAGAGCGATTGTTCTTTCTCCTAAATATTATCGGGTGGCAGCTGCCGCATCCGTTATATTTGTGCTGGGAGCCGCTTCGGCCGCTTTCTGGTATTTCTCTCCGAAAGAGGAGATAAAGGAAGCCTTTACGCAAGTGGCTGCTTTGACGCCGGAAGGCAGTCTGGACGGAGATGTGGTGCAGGAATCTTTTCCATCTATCCATCAGGCGACCCCGATGGTACGGAATTCCGGTACAAAACCACCTGCCGATGGAATTCCCGCAGGCATGACTGCCCAATCGGAAACTGAGAGCGAGTCTGTTTCCGTCCGGCTTTCCATCACTATCAGGCAGCGGGTGCAGCAGACCGGTGACGGTTACTTCAGCAATAGTGCCGTTGCACAAACCGGCAGTTCTTATCAGAACACCACTGGCCGGGTAAGTTCTGCTTCGGACACCTTTTCCGCTGTTCCTGCGGAAGAAGAGCAGGCAACTACTCCTTTAAAATACCGGAAATCGCGTAAATGGGCGTTGAAAGCAGCTCTTGGAACCTCTCTTCCTAAAGGGGACTACAATATGCCGCTGACGGCGGCAGTTACAGTGGAACGTAGTCTGAACAGCCGGTTCGCGTTGGAAACGGGTATTCTGTATAATCGCTTGCATGCCGACCGCACGCTCCATACTTTAGGGATTCCCGTAAAATTGAATATGACATTGGCAAGTACTCCCAAACTCGATTTATATGCCACTGTAGGCGGAACTGCCGAAAAGTGCATTGCCGGCGCTGCGGATAACGGCTTTAATGCGGAACCCGTTCAACTGTCGGTAGCGGCAGGAGTAGGGGTGCGTTACAGATTGAATGACCGGTTTGCTTTGTTTGCCGAGCCTTCGGTTTCCCACCATTTCGGTACGGACTCCGAAACCGGAATCTTGCGGACGGAACGCCCTACGAACCTGAATCTTTTGTGTGGAGTGCGCATGACTTATTAACCTTAAAGACAATACAACAAAATGAAGACTCTCTGTAAACTATATAAATACGGATATCTGATACTTGCAATGGCAGCTTGCCTTATGCTTGCATCCTGCGGTAAAGAATCGCTGGATTACAATCATCCGGATGTAGATTTGTTTGTAAAACAGCTGAAAACCGGCAAATATTCTACTCAAAGTCCTGAAGGACTGAGTAATGTTCCCAAGTTTGCCAAAGAAGATATTGAAGAACTCCTGAAGTATGCCGAGGATTTGACGGTAATACCTTCTTTTCCGTTGGCTCCCGTATCCTATTCGGCAGGCGGAAAACTGCGGTTAGGCGAATGTATCCTGTGGACGGTGGAAACGATTCGTTTGGGACATAATGCTTCGATGGGGTGTAAGATGGTGCATACCGATGCCGAGAATTATGAAGGCATCTACTTCCTGACCGATGAGGAGGTGCTTGATGCAGCCGCCCGTTACCGCCGTTGGTGGGAAGGCCGGAAATATCCGCGTACCATGTGGACTATAGACCCTTGCTACGATGAACCGCTTTGCGGAAGCAGCTATATGTGGTGGTGAGATTAGGTATAAAGTGTAAGGTATAAAAAAACAATCGGGGTGAAGTATTCCATTCTCTTTTTGGGGTTGCTTTGTGCGGTAACCTTTCCTCTTTATGCTCAAGAGTGGACGCCGCAAGACTCTTTGCGCCTGCACCGGTTGCTGGATGGCGGGGGAGAGATGAAGCTGAATCCGGATGTATTGAAGGAAATGGGCGTTGATGCTCCTTTGGGCTCTCCAAAGGCTGATGTAAGTAAGACGTGGATGGACTTTGATGCTTCCTTACCCGCAATGCCTCGGATGCCGGAGAAAAAGGTAGTGCTTACCTTACGGCCTTATACCGCAAACACCAAATACAACTGGGATCCCGTCTATCAGAAGAAGATTACGGTGAACAAGAATACATGGCGGGGCGATCCGTTCTACGAACTGACCAGGCTTAAAATCTATACAGACTGGGCAAAGCGTCCGTTGGATGCCGGGCCGCGTGAGAGTATCGAACAGATAGAAGCTACCGGTTTGCGCTATATGGTGACCGAACGTGCCAACAATATGGCAGTGGGGAGTTGGCGAAGTGTCGGCGGTGGTGGCATTGCAGGTGATTTCATGCGTCCTTTTACAAAAGATTTCTGGAACAGGAAAGCTGCCAGACGCCGTGCACGTACTTTGGAAGTATTAAGGACTTACGGCGATTCCATAACTGCCCGCCGTAAAGAGACGATTATCAAATAGGGATATTCCGCTTTTGAGTATTGAACTTTATTTCTCCGCTTCTTGTTTTCATAAAAATAAACCTTTAAAGGATAAATTAATGAATAGAATAACTTCTTTGTTTGGAATAAAATATCCCATCATCCAAGGCGGTATGGTGTGGTGCAGTGGCTGGCGGTTGGCGTCGGCAGTAAGTAATGCCGGTGGTTTGGGGCTGTTGGGTGCAGGCTCCATGCATCCCGAAACTTTACGTGAGCATATACGGAAGTGCCGTGCGGCTACGCATCATTCATTTGGAGTGAACATTCCTTTGATGTATCCCCAGATAGAGGAAATCATGCAGATAGTGGTAGATGAGGGGGTGCGTATCGTGTTTACTTCTGCCGGAAACCCCAAGACATGGACCGGTTGGCTGAAGCAGCATGGCATTACAGTGGTGCATGTTGTTTCGTCATCGCGTTTTGCCATGAAAGCCGAGGCTGCCGGTGTAGATGCCATCGTAGCCGAGGGCTTTGAAGCCGGCGGACATAACGGGCGTGAAGAGACGACTACGCTTTGCCTGATACCTGCTGTACGTGCAGTTACCTCACTGCCTTTGATTGCTGCCGGCGGCATTGCTACCGGTGAGGCGATTCTTGCCATGCGTGCTTTGGGGGCCGATGGTGTTCAGGTGGGTACGCGGTTTGCTTTGACCGAAGAAAGCTCAGCCAGCGAAGTGTTTAAAGAATATTGCCTGCATCTGAAAGAGGGGGATACCCGTTTATTATTGAAGAAACTGTCTCCGGTACGTCTGGCCCGCGGTAATTTTCAGCAGGCAGTGGCGGCTGCCGAAGCTGCAGGGGCTACGGAAGAGGATTTACGTATCCTTTTGTCGAGAGGACGTGCCAAACGCGGCATTTTTGAAGGAGACCTTGAAGAGGGCGAACTTGAAATAGGTCAGGCTTCCGCCTTGCTCAATGAGAAAGGAATACAAACGGTAGCAGAAGTGATGGACGAACTGGTAACAGGTTATCAGCGGGCATGCGAAACGCTTGCCGCCAATGTTTGCGAGCGTTGGGACGTTTGACAGTTGATATAAACGATTTTGCCTATAGTGAAAAATCCTTTTGACGTACATTGTACCGGATTTCCACTATAGGCAAAATTATATGACAGCAAGCCTGCCTTTATCCTTTAGGGGGAATGTTCTGAGCTTTACCGCTGTTGTTGCTGTTGTTTGCTGACGGAGCATTGCCCGTGGGAGAGGCAACGCTTTCGTTTGCAGTGGCCGAAGCGGTTGTTCCGGCAGTTGCCGTAGCCGTGGCGGTTTTGCCTGCAACTTGTGCAGCCGGTTGTTCTTCCCAATGGAACGGTTCGAAAGTGCTGTTCGGGTCAACCCAGCTCGGCTTCTTGGAAGCGTAGATGATGAACGGAGCAATCACCACGACAAGTGCGCCGATGATAAGTACGGAGAACCATACGGTATTGCTGCCGGTAGAAATCTGGCTGGGCGGGATGAAACTCAGTACGAATGCAAGCAGTGAGCCGCAGAAGCCGAGGCCGCCTACAAGCCACATCAGACCGTTACCGCCTTTACCGATACGGAACGGACGGTTCAGTTTCTTCATCTTATAACGCAATACGATGGCTCCGGAGAACATCAGCATATACATGATGAGATAAAGCACCACCGTCAGTTGTGAAAGAATCTGGTAGAAACTCTGTACCGAAGGCATCACCACGAACAGAAGGCTTAATACGGTTACAGCGCCACCTTGTACGAACAGAATGTTCTTTTGTACACCCAGCTTGTTTGTTTTCTGGAAGAACGGAGGCATATAACCTGCCTTGCCCACGGCAAAGATACCTTTGGACGGACCGGCAACCCATGTCAGCACACCTGCCAGCACGCCGAACGCCAGTGCAACGGCTATAACCGGCGACAGCCAGGAAGCATGGATGTAACGGAAGTAATTGTCGAAACCTACCAGCAGGCTTTGTGTAAGGCTGATGTCCTTGGCCGGAATAATGACACCCAGAGCGAATGTGCCCAACACGAAGATAAGCACCGTAATCAGTGCACCGATAAACACAGCCTTCGGATAGTTCTTGGACGGATTGTTTACATCCTTCACGTGGATACCGCCCATCTCCATACCTGCATAAAAGAGGAAGATACTTGCGGCAAGCACCACATTGTCAAAGTTCGTCAGGTCGGGGAAAAAGCTGCTGTGGAAGTCCATATTGGAATGTCCGCCTGTGGCAAGGTAGATAATGCCGAGGACAATCAGTAATCCGGCAGGGATAATCGTACCTACCAGACCGCCGACTTTGGCCACCTTTCCTACCCAGCTCATACCTTTCAGGGAAATGAAAGTTGCCAGCCAGTAGATAACGAGCACCACGACCAGCGTATAGTACTTGTTGTTTGCCAGCGACATGTCGTGTACGTCGTTCATGCCGATGAAAGCGATGGACACAGCACCGAACGTCAGTACCGTAGGATACCAGATTGTACTTTCAATCCACTGCACCCAGATAGCGAGGAAGCCGAGTTTCTTTCCGTAGGCTTCACCCACCCAGCGGAACACACCGCCTTGTTTGTCTTGAAACATTGCAGCCAGTTCCGCAGCCACGAGTGACGTAGGGATAAGAAAGACAATGGCTGCAAATAAATAATAGAAGGCCGAACTCATTCCGTACACGGCCTCGGCGGGTAGTCCACGCAGGGATACTACAGCCGTCACATTCATGATTGCCAGGGTAAACACTCCCAGCTTCACTGTTTGTTTAATATTTGCCATAAGTTAAGGTTTTTGGTGAAAAATATATTCGAAATCAGCGTTTATAACAACCCTTGGGAACAGTTGTTCCCGGAGGGTAGAGGAAAATCCCGGCTTTAACAATTAAGGAGCGCTCTTTGCCGGTTCCTGTTCTATCTTTTTGTAATAGTCTTGCTTTTCCTTGTTGCGCCGCTCTACCAGGCTCGTTACGTATACTGTGAAAATGGGGAACATCATCATGCCCAGCGCTGCCAGCAGCACGGACAGTACCCGCCCTGTGACGGTGACCGCTATTATATTGGAGCCTACCGTAGTCACATCCATGAATGCCCACCACAAGGCGTCGCCATACCCCTTTACCAGAGGGTTGCTCCCATGCTCCATGACGTAGAATGCAAGGCTTGAGAAATAGACGGTAGCCAGCAGCATTGTCAGGTAAGATACGAACAAGCCCGATGCGCGGTTGTACGTCAGCCATCCCACCACGATGGCCATGGCATAGCCGCCCCGTACCAATGGGATGAAACGCAGCATATAGGTAACCTCGGGTGAGAAAGTCCAGCCCATATAGGCAATGATATTCTGATAAGGAATAGCCACCAGCAGAAAGATGAAATGAGTGGCTACATAACGCATCTTGTCTGTTGCCAGGAACCATTCCAGTACAAAGTCCGCCAGGAACAATGCGCAAATCCATAGCTGTACTTCCATGTACACCGATTGCTCGTAGAAGGGGATGCCTTTGAACGTATCAATGGAGATGCTGATAACCAGGAACAGCGAAAGCAGCAGGATGATGACATGCAATATGCCGTATATCCCTTTCTTTCGTAAAACGAATTCCGATAGAGCCATTTTCATAATGAAGGTCTGTTTGGTTACGGAATTGCCGTCGGCAACCCGTAATTCATCATTAAAGAGGTTGCCCCTCAGCGTCCGTAACGCTTTCGGAGCAACCTTGGAAAAAAGAGTACGAGAGATTATTCTGTAATTGTCACATTGTCGCCGTTGAATACGCCCAGACCGAGCTTGTTCATGATGAACTTGACGGCCAGTTGCGCCTTGACGGAGTTACCGGCTTCGTCCAACGGTGGAGCGAAAGCGGAAACGCCCATCACACCGGGCAATACGGCCATTACACCACCACCTACGCCGCTCTTGGCAGGTATGCCGGCAGTGTACATCCAGTCGCCCGAATGCTCGTAGAAGCCCACAGTAGAAATCATTGAAGTGATTTTCGGTGCGAGCCCCGCATCGAATACGCTTTGTCTGGTAACGGGATTGACGCCGTTGTTGGCAATCGTTCCGGCTGCAATGCCCAATTGTTCGGCTGTGATGCCCAGCGAGCATTGGCGGGTATAAAGGTCGAGCGCCACATCCGGATCGTCGTAGATACGGTTGTAATTCTTCAATAACCAGGCAATGGAGCGGTTGTTGAAGTTCGTAGCCGTTTCCGATTTGTACAGTTCGTCGATGAGTTGCGGAGCGGAGCCGCACAGTTCTGTGATATTCTGTACAATGGCATCCCACTTCTTGTCCGGATTGCCCACCGGCTGTACCATGGAGCAAGCGGAGATAGCGCCTGCATTTACCAACGGTGTAGAGGGATGGTCGTTCTCCAGCAAAATGGCAATGATAGAGTTGAACGGCAGTCCTGTTGCATCGGCGCCAATCATATCCAGCACTTTCTGTGCACCGTATTGGCGCAGGATAAGTATGGCGGTATGCACTTTTGAAACTGATTCTATGCCGAAGCGGTAGTCCGTATCTCCGATATTGATGGTCTGTCCGTTCATCAGGCAGATGCTGAGGCCGAACAGCTTGGAGTCTATGTTGGCAAGGTACGGAATATAATCCGCATTCTTGCCGCCGGTTTGTTCTTTCACCTCATTGTAGGCTTCCAGGGCAACTTCCTTGATTTGAGAGATTGATATTTTCTTTTCCATAATCTATATATAGAGAGAGTTTATATGGAATAAGGAATAGGAGACTGGAGTCTCAATCTCCTAAAGCCTTATCCGATACATGGTTTAATGTATGAAAGCAATAAAGCGGTAAGCTGATTCTTGCTTTATTATTTTTTGTGGTGTCTTCCGCCGTGATTGAAGATTTTGCTTTCTACCGGCAGATTCTTATCCTGTGCCATGCGGGTGGGAGTGGGGTAATCCAGTTTCTCCAGTTCGACAATGGCGTTTTTGATGTCGCCCAGCAGCATATCTGCCATGTCGCGGCTGAATCCCTGGCGGACAACGACACGCATTACTACGTAATCTTCCAGTTTGGAAGGCAGTGTATAGGCGGGAACCATCCAGCCTTGTTGCGAGAGTTTATCCTGCAAGTCATACAGAGTCCATTTGGCGGTCTTTGCATACTCCGGTTTCAAGTACCAGATGAACAACGGGTTCACTACTTCATCGGAATAATTCACGAACGGAGCCATTTTTCCGATTTCGTCGTGGATATACTTGGCGATTGTGAGCGAATTGTACTGTACTTCTTTGTAACCCTGGAATCCTAAGCGGATAAACTGGTAATACTGTCCTAAAATCTGTGCGGCAGGACGGGAGAAGTTCAAACCGACTTGCGTGATATTGGCGCCGAGATAATTTACGCTGAATGACATCTCTTCGGGCAGATACTCTTTACCTTTCCAGCAAACCCAGCCCAGACCCGGATAGACCAAGCCGAACTTGTGACCGCTGACACTGATAGAAAGCACCCATTTCAAACGGAAGTCCCACTTTTTCTCCGGATACAGGAACGGGAGGATGAAACCGCCGCTGGCAGCGTCTACGTGGATGGGAATGTCGTAGCCGGTCTTGGCATTGTATGCGTCGAGCGCTTTGTCGAGAGCTTCAACATCGTCATTCAGTCCTGTCCATGTAACCCCCTGGATAGGTACGATACAGATGGTGTTCTCGTCACACATTTTCAGGGCTTCTTCGGGGTCGAGTGTGGTTTTGTCAAGAGTCAGGGGCACTTCGCGCATTTCAATCTGCCACAGTTGGGCAAACTTTTCCCATACCACCTGGAAACCGGTGGAGATAACGAAGTTCGGCTTATCGAACGGTTTGCCTTGCGCCTGACGTTTCTTGCGCCAGCGCAGCCATGCAGCTACACCGCCCAGCATACACGCTTCGGAAGAACCGATGGCGAGCGCGCCTGTTTTCCAGGTATCTTTTTCCGGAGAGTTCCACAAGTTGGCGACGATGTTGATACATTTACCGTTCATTACGGCGATACGGGGATACTCGGTTTCGTCGATGTAGTTGATGTTGATGGCTTCGTTCATCAGCTTGGTTGCGTATTCGTCCATATAGGTGGTGACGAATGTAGCCAGGTTCAGACGGGGCTGTGTTTGGGCGAAGGTCTCATCCTTCACCATCTGGTAAGCGATTTCGGGAGTAGTAGGTCCGTCTGGTATTTTTTCTACCGGTGAGGGTTGCAACATACGGTTTGAGCCGAATACATCTGTCTTGGCATCTCCTTTTCTGAAATTCAAATCTTCCATATAACTGTAAGTTTTTAAAGGTTTAGGCGGCGGGGACTTTCCCCGTCGAATTTTCCACAACAACGACCCCCGCGAAAGAAAGTTCCGCCGTTTTACATTATTTGGCGTTTATTAAAAGGGCGGGGCGGAAATCCTGGCGCTCTACCGGCTGTTGCTTTTTAATTATCGCTTATCCTATCCGAACATTCTGTTGCATCGCTTGTTGTCCTTCCACTAACTAACCCGCTTTTGAATTATGAAAATTAATACCGGACAAGGAACCATTCCTCTTATTACGCTTATAGGTATCTGGTCTGTTTCTGCACTGACCTCATTGCCGGGCTTGGCTGTTTCGCCTATTTTGGGAGAACTTTCTACGATTTTTCCCCATGCCACGGAGTTGGATATACAGATGTTGACTTCTTTGCCTTCCTTGCTGATTATCCCTTTTGTACTATTGGCAGGTAAATTGGCGGAGAAACGCGATTTTATCCGTTTGCTGCGGGTGGGGCTTTGGCTGTTTGCAGCGAGCGGGGTACTTTATTTGTTTTCTTCCAGGATGTGGCAGCTAATGGCTGTCAGCGCTTTGCTCGGTATCGGGGCAGGATTGATTATTCCGCTTTCTACGGGATTGATTTCACGGTATTTTACGGGAGAGTATCGCGTCAGGCAGTTTGGCTATAGCTCTGCCATAACCAATATGACGCTGGTGGTGGCTACGGCTGTAACGGGTTATCTGGCAGAGGTGCACTGGCGTTTGCCTTTTGCCGTTTATCTGTTGCCGTTGATTTCTTTAGTTCTTTCGGCTTATTTAAAGAAGGATGCGGCTTCGGTAACAATCAAGCAGGCGGCGGCTATCATTCCTCCCATTCAATCTACGCCTGTAATCTCCGGTAAATATGGCATACACATACGCCATCTTGTTCAGTTAATGTTATTCTACGGGTTGGTTACTTACGTAGTTCTTGCGGTTACTTTTAACTTGCCTTTCTTGATGGAAGCGCATCACTTTTCAAGCGGTAATTCCGGGCTGATGATTTCTCTGTTTTTCCTTGCCATTATGGCTCCCGGATTTATGTTGGATAGTTTGGTGAAGCTTTTGGGGAATAAAACAAAACTTTACAGCCTTTTGGCTATTGCCATCGGATTACTGTTGATATGGATTTCGCCTACGGAATGGCTCATCGTGCCGGGATGTATTTTAGTAGGTTTGGGCTATGGCATCATCCAGCCTCTGATTTACGATAAGACAGTTGATACTGCTATCCCTCAGAAGACAACGCTTGCCCTTGCCTTTGTAATGGTGATGAATTATCTTGCCATACTGCTTTCTCCCTTCATCACAGACTTTTTCCAATGGATATTCCATACCGGTTCGCAAGAATTTCCGTTTATCTTCAATCTGTGCATAACAATATTGATTATGTATTGGGCGTATGCAAAAAAAGAAGAATTCCTGTTTAGTGATTAGCGATTAGTGATAAGTGATTAGCGATGAGCTATAAGTTATGCTGAATCGTAATTCATCATTACCCCTAATCACTAATCGCTTATCACTAACCCCTAACTCCTAACCACTTATAGTTCTATCTCCTCATACCTCATTCCGAACACATCTGCCACTGCCTTATACGTCACTTTCCCTTCTACCACATTCAGTCCCAATGCCAATGCCGGATCATCTTTACAAGCCTGTTTCCAACCTTTGCAAGCTAATGCCACGGTATAAGGCAGCGTTGCATTTGTCAATGCCATAGTGGAAGTAAACGGTACGGCACCGGGAATATTGGCCACCGCATAGTGCACAATGCCATCCACGACATACGTCGGTTCGCTGTGGGTAGTGGGATGGGACGTTTCAAAACAACCGCCCTGGTCGATGGCGACATCCACAAGTACGGTTCCGGGCTTCATCATTTTCAGCATCTCCCTCGTAATCAGATGCGGCGCTTTATCGCCTGGGATAAGTACCGAACCTATCACCAAATCCACGGTAGGCAGTTCCATTTTAATATTGTGAAGCGAGGAATAGAGTGTTTTTACATTCTTGGGCAATACCTCGCTGAGATAACGCAGACGCGTCAGGTTGACATCCGTAATCATCACTTCCGCACCCATTCCCGCAGCCATTTGTGCGGCATTGGTACCGACTACGCCACCACCTAAAATAAGCACACGCGCAGGGCGGACACCCGGTACGCCACCCATTAGCTTGCCCTTTCCGCCTTGCGGCTTTTCTAAAAAGCGGGCTCCCACCTGGGTAGCCATACGTCCTGCCACTTCACTCATGGGAGTAAGCAGTGGCAAGGAATGGTCATCCTTCTCTACGGTTTCATAGGCGATACATACGGCACCGCTCTCAATCATGGCTTCGGTCAGTAATTTATCGGCTGCAAAGTGGAAATAGGTAAATACCACTTGTCCCTTTTTAATCAGTTTGTACTCCG
>OGXA01002501.1_pt1 | contig 13089 bp, 7 predicted proteins | sample 1576171 | NCBI WGS metagenome assembly OGXA01 (sample SAMEA3541587, study PRJEB24748) | human gut metagenome | biome: human gut; feature: human-associated habitat; material: faeces | place: China | collected 2012 | reverse complement strand
ATCCCGGAACGAAAGAATTTATCAGCCGTGAAGTGCAGAACAAGAAAAAAGAGGGGTTTGAATACTTGAAAGTGGACTTTACCAGCAACGGCATGGTGCAGGCCGACTCCTATTATAATAAGGACGTGACCACGGCTGTGGAGGCTTATAACGAAGGTTTCTCCCACTTCATCAGCGAGGTGGACAAAGGCGAACCGATGTTCATCGCCCTTTCAATCGCTCCGATATTCCCTTATCAGTACGGGAACTCACGCCGTATCGCTTGCGACACTTGGGGCAAGATCGGACAGTCGGAATACAGCCTGAACGCCGTGTCGGGCGGTTGGTGGACGAATGAGTTCTACCAATATAACGACCCGGACCATCTCGTGCTGGTAGGAAACGATGCCGATAAGGAAACGGAAGGCGAGAACCGTGCCCGTATCACCAATGGTGCCGTGTCGGGGATGGTATTGGTGTCGGACAATTACAGCTTGGAGGACAAGTCCGGACGTGGGGATGCCAAACTTTCCCGCGAACGCGCCCAAAAGATTTTGATGAACAAGGACGTAAACGAAATGGCGGATTTCGGCCGTTCGGCCCGTCCGGTGTATGGCTATCGTGAGTACAACGACAAGGGCGACGGAGCGGAGAACTGTTTCGTCTTGGATACGGAAAAGTATTTGTATGTGTCTGTTGTGAATTATAAAGACAACCAGATTGCCGGTAAGGTGGCTTTGGAGCGTTTGGGGCTTTCCCCGTCTTCTTTCTCTTCGGTCAAGGAATTGTGGAGCGGAGACGACGTGAAGGTCGGCAAGGACGGCCTTTCTTACACCGTGTCCGGAAAAGACGCCAAGATATACCGTTTCTTAAAAAAGTAGGGACGTCATGAGAAAAGTACTTTGCTCGGCCGTTCTATTCGGTTTTATAGGTTTCTGTGCTCCCGCCGGGGCACAGGAACATATTGCCCGCGAATATATCGAATGGTCCGATGTCTGGTTGACGGGAGCCAACCAGACGGACAAGCCTCACGTCCTGTTGCTGGGCAATTCCATCACGAGAGGGTATCACCCCAAAGTCGAAAAGTTGTTGGAAGGCAAAGCCTACGTAGGGCGGCTTTCCGGTTCGAAGAGTGTGGGCGACCCGGCCTTGCTCGATGAAGTGGCTGCCATACTGAAGCACAATCATTTCGACGTGATTCATTTCAACAATGGTTTGCATGGCTTCGATTATACGGAGGAAGAGTATGCGGAGGCCTTTCCAGAGTATGTGGCGTTGATCAGGAAGTACGCGCCTGATGCAAAACTGATTTGGGCCACGATTACGCCGGTACGGCAAGGTGAAGGGATGAAGGACTTTGCTCCAATTACGGAGCGTATGAAGGCCCGTAATGCCATCGCGACGGAATATGTGAAGTCGCAGGGTATCGAGGTCAACGACTTGTGGGGCGTTGTGGCAGACCATCCCGAATATTATGCCGGGGGAGACGGCACGCATCCTGTAGAGGCCGGGTTCGATGCCTTGGCCCGGCAAGTGGCCAAAGTCGTGGAGGAGGCTTTGCCGAAGACTAAGTAGAACGGTCTTAAAAGCGTTTTTTATAAAAGTCCGGTTCTTATGTCCTTTCAGGGGCATAAGGACCGGATTTTCATTTTGTCAGAATGTCAATGTCCGGTGCGCGAGATTTCGGTATTCGTCCCTCTTCCGAAGATTTCCGGAAATATGCGATTCTCATGCAGGGAGGCGGAAACGTATTGTCAGCGATATGCGGATTTGACCTGTCACGAAGTCTCTCGGAAGGTAGGTCTTACTGTATGCGGACGGTTGAAGTGCAAGCGTACGACGATGTTTTCCCGTCAATCTGATATTTTGTTTTTGTCGGGGAAAACGTTCCAAGTAGAGAAAAAACGTCCCGAGAGGATACGTTCGTTTCCCGTTTTCAGGCCGTTTTTCAGCCGATGTACAGAGGTTGCCGGAATGATGTGCGGAGAAAAAAAGTGTTTCTTCAGCCAAGCGATTTTTCGTTCGGCTGAGATTGAAACGCGTTTGGACTTAAAAACGGTGGAAAAACAGGCTGAAATACCTAAAATATGTATTTAAAACATGCTGAAAAATGCGTGGAACGCTTCCATAGCGGGCTTCTCTTGCTGTAAATAAATCGAATTTACCTTTCTTTTTGTCTGCCCAAATCCAGAAAATCCGACGTTATGCTATGAATGGACTGGGGCGTTCGGTAAACGAACAGCTTGCTTTCCTCGCGGAGGCGGGTAAGTTTGAGTGCCGCCATTCTGCTTTTATCAAAAGTGGATGGCCGGCGTTTCCTGGCGGATTATAAGGAGACGGCGTGTGTTTTTGCCGGGGCGGAAGAAAATGAAAAGAAAAGGAATCGTTAAAAGAGTTAAACGATTCTGTCTCTTTTGTTGCAAAGTGTAAATGACACACTCATGAGAACTAAAAGAGAAACATTTAATGCTCATACGGTATTATTTGCGTTATGACGGGGCCAATACGGGTGATTGTTGTTGCTATGAACTGTATTTTTTAAATTTTGATGCAACTTTCTATTTCCAAATGACCAAATATCCGCTAAATTTGTATTGCCGAAATGAAGAAAAGTAGGCGGTGTGAAATATTAAAAAGTATAAATCTCTAATACTAAACAGATGCATGCGGAAAGAAATGTAAAGCAGGTCGTGAGGTGGTGCCTATACATCGTGTTAGGCTTTCCTTTGTTGAATTCATGCAAGGATGACTATATTTATGATAATGAGGAACCGAGTTGGTTGGGTGCCAATATTTATGAATATTTGGAGTCGAGCGGACAGTTTGACTGCTATTTGGCGTTGGTGAACGATTTAGGATATAAGGAGACCTTGAGGCTTACGGGGAGTAAGACCATGTTTCCGGCTAATGACGAGGCCTTTTCCCGTTACTTCCTTTCAAAGGGACTTACAGGCGACGGGCCGACACTGATTCACAATATGTCCGCTTCGGAAAAGCGTTATTTATTTAATTCCTCTATGCTGAATATGACTTACTTGAGTCACATGCTGGCCAATGTTTCTTCAAACGACCAGGGGATTGGGGAAGGCATCGCTTTAAGGCGTGCAACGTCTGCTTCTTATTTAGACAGTATTTCTTTTGTGAAGCCGGCCGCGTTGCCGAAGACTGCTTTTTGGAACCGTTTTCGCGAGCGCAAGGGGGCTTATTTGGCTGACAACGGTTCTAAAATGGTATTATATTGGACACCGGAATTCTTTTCGACTTCCGGCCTGACAGAAGCCGATTGGGCGGTAATCATGAAAGGAGAGACGGACAAGCCCTATGATACTCAGGGATTTTATGTGAATGACGCTCATGTGGAATCCAATCGGAAGGACGTGACCTGCAAGAACGGGTATTTGCATATTGCGGACGACGTAGTGGCTCCCGCTCCCAATATGTCGGAAGTTATCAATTCGACGGCGGAGATGAACACTTTTGCCGGTCTGATGGAAAAGTTTGCTTATCCGTATTATGACGGGAGTGTGGACGATGCCGTGAAAGCTTATTACGGGGCGGGGAGTATCGAGGATTCCGTGTTTGTAAAGCGTTATTTTAACCAAACAGATTTTTCTTCCGACCCGGATGAAAAAGTGGATATTATGGGCTACGGGACGTTGGCTTTCGACCCGTCGAATAATGTTTATGGCGGGAATACGGACATGGGAGTCATGTTCGTCCCTTCCGATGCGGCCATGGAAGATTATTGGGAGTCGTCGCGCGGACAGTTCTTACGGGATTCTTACGGAGACTGGGACGAGGTGCCTACGAATGTGATTTCAGTTTTCCTGCAAAACCATCAGCGTTTGTCTTTCTTGACTTCTTTGCCTCATAATTGGGATATCATGACGGATAATGCCGGTTTTGAGATGTCTGTAAAGGAGGAGGATGTACAAAAGGCATACATCGCATGCAACGGTATCGTGTATATGACGGACAAAGTCTATCCGCCCGTGGATTATCAGGCTGTGTACGGTCCGGTGTTGACGGCCGACACGACAACCACCATGTCCGCAGCCATTAAAAACGATGATATGGATGACGTGAACAACCTGAAATACCACCTTTACCTGCGTTCTATGGATAACCAATATAACTTGCTTGTCCCGACAGACGATGCCATGGCGAATTACCGGGATCCCATCACATGGGCACTTTGGGCGAATGAAGGAGTTGACAAGCGGGAAATCTGGTCTTTTTATGTGAAGATGGGAAAAGTGGTTGCAGACGTATATGATACGAACGAAGACGGCTCGAAAGGCGTGCTTTTGCGGACGGTCGGGGCGGATGCTTTGGATACGGAAGGGGCCGAAGAGGTCGCCAACCGCTTGCAAGACATATTGGACATGCATATTGTGGTGGCCGATAATGAAGATGAACCTCTTTCCGGTTTCATCGATGAGGGTACTTTGCCGTATGTGCTGACAAAGGGCGGCTCCGTGCTTGCGGTTTCCGGAACGGGCGAACAGGTGAAAGTCCAAGGAGGAGGTGACCAGGAAATGGGATTGCCTGAGGCAGAGGTTGTTACTTTAGAGAAAGACCATAGAAAGGCACGCTATGAGATGGACAATGGCCGTACATTCTTTATAGACCGGATTTTGCAGGATCCTTTCAAGTCGGTCTATTATACGATGAGTGCCAATGAAGATTATCGCGCATTTTTTGATTTGTTGGTCGGGAATGACGATGTCTTTTTGTCCCTGGCCGATAACGAAGACTATAAAGATATAGAACCGATTTTTGAGACTTCCGAGGGAGAGAACAGCAAGATGTCCGGTATAGGACCGGTAGTGACTTCTTTTAATAATTTCCGCTATACCGTATTGGTGCCTACGCGTGCAGCTTTGGAAGAGGCTTTCCGTGACGACCCCGACCTGCATACGTGGGACGAAATCAGTGCCCAAACGGATTTGGATGTGAAAGCAGATTGGACACGCTATTTGCTGAATTTCCTGCGCTTCCATTTTATAGACGGCATGTTGCCGGTGAGCGGAGTTTCTTACCAAGACAAGGCCTATCCGACGGCCGCGCGGGATGATAAGGGAATCTTTGTGTATGTCAAAGCGAGCAGTGACGGCAGCAGTATCACTTTTGAGCCGGAAAACGGGAGCGGAGGTCCACAGCAGGCCAAAGTCATCACATCGAATCAAGAGGATTATAATGTATTGACCCGTGACTATATCGTGAACAACAACGACTATACGTTGGCCACTCAAATCTTGTCTTCTTCAAAAGCCGTATTGCATTTGGTGGACCATGCGATTAATTATCAAAAATAGACTTTAAATAAAAGATTATGAATAAGGTATATGCTATATTATTGTGGTTTGCATTGCTTTTCTGTCACAATGGACTGTTTGCCCAAAATGGAGGTGTGATAGTGACCGGAAAGGTATATGCAGAAGACGAACCCGAGGGGTTTATCGGGGCGACCGTGATAGAACAAGACAAGAATGGCCGTATTTATTCTTCGGCTTTGACTGACTTCAACGGAAACTTCTCTTTGAAAATCAAGAATCCCAACAACTCTTTGAATTTTTCTTTTGTCGGGTATAAGAAATTGACTGTGCCCATAGGGAACAAACGCAAATTCGATGTGAAACTGGAATCCCAGAACGTCATGAAGGAGGTTACTGTAAAAGCCTCCAAACTCGTGGGAGGGGGCGGTTTGGCCATACCGGAACGGGAATATTCCGGAGCCATGCAGAAGTTCAATACGAAAGCTATCGAAGGGGTGTCTGTGGCTTCCATCGACGATGCCTTGCAGGGGCGTATTGCCGGACTGGACATCGTGGCGAACTCGGGAGACTTGGGCAGTGGTTCCGTGATGCGTATCCGGGGTATCACTTCTATCAATTCCAATTCGCAACCTTTAATTTTGTTGAATGGCATCCCGTTTGAAAGCAATATCGACGCTTCTTTCGATTTCGCTTCGGCCGACCAGGAACAATTTGCTTCCTTGCTGTGTATCAGTCCGGACGATATAGAAGAGATTACGGTGTTGAAAGACGGTGCGGCAGCGGCTATTTGGGGCTCTCGCGGAGCCAATGGTGTGATTGATATTACGACGAAGAAGGGTGTGACGGGGCCTACACGGGTGAGTTATTCTTATCGTTTCTCCGGGTCGGAGCAGCCTGAAGGCACTAAATTGTTGAATGGCGACGACTATACGATGCTGATGAAGCAGGCTTACTTCAACCGGAACCAGGAAGATTGCAATATCCCGGAATATAGTTACGACAAGGCGCAGTTTGTGGATGCATACGGAACAGCCCAGGATTTCGAGAACTTCAACAATAATACGGATTGGGTGGATGAGGTTTCCAAATACGGGTTTACGCACGACCATAACCTTTCGGTTAGCGGAGGAGGTGAAAAGGCGAAGTTCAGGGCTTCTTTCGGATACTATAAGCAGACAGGTACCATCATCGGGCAGGAGCTGCACCGTTTTTCCAACCGGATGAACTTGGAGTATGCCGTGTCCTCCCGTTTGAAGTTCTTTACGGAATTTGCCATCACTTATACGGATAATGACAAGAACAATGAGGAGGGTGGAAACTTGTTGGACATCGCCCGTAAGAAGATGCCGAACGCATCCGTCTTCCGGCAAGACAAGAATGGGAACAATACGGATGTGTATTTCAATATCGCACAAAACTCGCAGTTGAATGACGACCAGAAGAACTTGAAGAACCCTGTAGCGATGGCATACTTGGCTTCGTACCAACAGACGAACATGCGTATTATGCCGACATTGCGTTTACAGTATGACTTCCTGGATCCGGCGGAAACCGCTAAGTTGCGTTATGCCGGTTATGTCAAGTTCGACTCGGAGAACGTGAAGGATACGAAGTTCCTGCCACGTGAAACCACATCCAAGAACTGGAATGACGGAAGCGTGAACAAGTCTTATAGCAAAGAGTCTGAGGCCGTATCCATTTATACAGACCATAATATCACTTGGCAACCGGATCTCGGGGAGCGGCAGTCTTTGATGCTGTATGCCGGTTGGCAGATGGATATATCAAACTCTCAATATCAGGAGTTCGAGCGGTATGGTTTGGCCTCTACTGTGGGGACGGATGTGACTTCCGAGGGACATTTGACTACGTTTAACAGTGGGAAGAGCGAAGGGCGCAATATGGCGTTTCTGTTCCGCGGGCATTATTTCCTGTTGGACCGTTATATTCTGGACTTGACCGCCCGTTGGGATGGCAGTTCCCGCTTCGGCCCCGGCAACCGGTGGGGATTTTTCCCGGCTGTTTCCGGAAAGTGGCTTATTTCTGAAGAGAAGTTCATGGACTTTGCCGACAACTGGATGTCTGAGTTCGCCTTACGCTTGGGTTGGGGTGTGACGGGTAACCGGCCGGATTATGAGTATTTATATTTAAGCCGCTATAACAGTTACGGTTCGAATTATATTGATTTGCCCGCTATCAAGCCCTCTTCGTTGCAACTGACGAACTTGAAATGGGAGCGTTCTACCTCTTATAACTTGGGCGTGGACTTGACCTTGTTCGACTGGCGTTACAAACTGGTGGCCAATGTCTACCATCGCCGTACGGAAGACTTGTTGTTTAAGGACCAGAAGATTCCTTCTTCCACCGGATTCGGGTCGGTGTCGTATGTCAATGCGGGAACGATGGATAACGACGGCTGGGAATTGGAATTCAGTACCAATAACATGGTGAAGCGTGGAGACTGGACTTTGGACTTAAGCCTGAACTTCTCCAATTATGTGAATACCATCATTGAATTGGACGAGAATGTACTGAATAATTATAACCCGGATTTCAACTATACCAACGGAGGATACTTGACCCGGTTGCAAATTAACAACTCTTTCGGTTCCATATATGGCTTCAGGTATAAAGGCGTATATCAATATGATAAATATCAGCCTAATAATCCGGAGGCTACGGCTCCGGTCGTACGCGACGAGAATGGAAATGTGGTCTTGGACGGCAAGGGAGAAACCATTCCCATGTATTTTGCCTATGGGACTTCGAATGCTTACCGTTTCCGTGGAGGAGATGCCATTTATGAGGACATCAATCATGACGGTACCATCGACGAACTGGACATCGTGTACCTGGGTAATTCCAACCCGAAGTTTGACGGAGGATTCGGTGCGACGCTGCGTTGGAAACGTCTGACATTGAACATGTTTTTCAATTACCGTGTAGGTGGAAAAATCATCAATTACGGGCGCATGGATGCAGAAAACATGTACTCCACCAATAACCAGTCGATCGCTACGAACTGGCGTTGGCGTAAGGATGGCGATATGACGGAGATTCCTCGTGCGCTTTATCAGTACGGTTATAACTATCTGGGCAGTGACCGTTTTGTGGAAGATGGTTCGTTCTTACGTTTCAAACAGTTGACGTTGAGCTATTCTTTCGACCCGAAGATGTTGAAAAAGGCTCATCTGAATACGTTGAACTTGTCTTTGACCTTGAATAATCTCTTGACCGTGACCAAATATACGGGAGCAGACCCGGAAATATCACCTAATAATATAGGAGTGAGTGAGGATAAGAACAGGACTCCGCGTTCTCGTTACTTTACCTTCGGTTTAACGGTGGGCATTTAACTTAAAAAATGGTAGAAATGAAAAAGTTTTTTTTGAAAATACGTGCTTTATTCTTGCTTCCTGTTTTGGGAATGACGGTGGCTTGTGACGATTGGTTTACTTTGCTGCCTCAGTCGGAAATGGTGGCAGAGGATTTTTGGAAAGATGAGCAGGACGTACTGAGTGGAGTCGGAGCTTGTTACAGGGCGATGAACGAAGACGGCTTTATGAGGCGGCTTATCGTGTGGGGCGAGGTTCGTTCGGACAATGTAGTGCCGGGGACGGGCTCGGATACCGATTTGGGGTATATCTTAAATGCCAATATCAACGCCGCTAACGGATACGTAAAATGGGGCGAGGTATATACCGTGATTAATATCTGCAATACGTTAATCAAGAACGCTCCCATGGTACGTGAATATGATTCTGACTTCACGGAAGAACATTTGAAACAGTATCTGGCGGAAGCCAAGACCATACGTGCTTTTTGTTATTTTACTTTGGTACGGGCGTTTAATGATGTCCCGTATGTAGAGGAGCCTTACCTTGACGATACGCGTACTTACGAGGTGGCACAATCTTCTTGCGAAAGTATTTTGGATACTTTGATTACCGATTTGAAATCCATGGAAGACTTTGCGGTGAAAGAATATCCGGATAATGTCGATTATAATAAAGGTAGAGTTACGCAGAAGGCCGTTTGGGCTTTATTGGCCGACATGTATTTGTGGTTGAATGATTATGAAAACTGCGTGGCTTACTGTAATAAAATATTGGCATCGAGGGATAATCCTCTGACTTTGTTGCCCTCGTCCAATTTTTCTAATGCTGTGTTTTACAGTGGAAACTCGGATGAAAGCATTTGGGAGTTACAGTTCGATAATAATACGCAGAACGGAGCGGTCCGGACTTTTTACGGAGGAACGGACGTGAATGCCTTGTTGTCGGCCTACGATTTGAGTGCCGGTTCGGATTTCTTCGGCGGATTGGATTTAAGGCACGTACAAGGATATGCTGGCGATGGCTTGTATGCCATAAAAAAATATGTGGCCTATTGTAGTGCGCAGGATTATGAAAATCCGATTTTCGGTTACGGCGACGGGTCGAACAATTGGATTATTTACAGGCTGCCGGATGTTTATTTGATGAAGGCCGAAGCATTGGCTGAAATCGGTGGGGCCGCCAATCTGGAGGAGGCTGTGGACTTGGTTTCATATACTTACGACCGGGCTCATCCGGACTTGGAGGAAGGCAGTTTGAAAGGAAAGTACACGAACCAGTCCGAAGTCCGTAATCTGGTCTTCGACGAACGTCAGCGTGAGTTCCTTTTTGAAGGGAAACGCTATTTCGACCTTGTACGCCGTATGCGCAGGGAAGGTTCTCCCACGAATATCGTAAATACTTATTTGATGCGCAAATATACGTCTATGAGTTTGGATGAGACGACAGTGAGAAGTAAACTTGACGATAAGGACGCTATTTATCTTCCTATTCATGAAGAGGAACTTCGGGTAAATCCATTATTGGTACAGAATAGGTTTTATATGGCTTCTGAAGATATTTCTAAAAACTGAAAATTATGGATATGGATAAAAGATATTTGTCAGTCATTAAAGCATGCGCACTAAGTTTGCTGCTTGTTGGTGTCGGCGGATTGTCATCCTGCAACAGCGATGATATCAAGGAAGATGCGATGTACACCTTTACGGGAGAGACTGTGGCTTCATTTTGTGAGAAGATTCCAGAGTTGTCCCTCTTTTATAAACTAATGGATGAGTGTGGGGAAACGGCTTTGTTGGAGGTGTACGGCCACTTTACCTGTTTTGCACCTACGAATGATGCGATTAATAAATATCTGGCAGAAAAGGGCTTGTCATGGGACGGCATGAGTCTGGAGCAGAAGCAAAAGATTGTCTACAATAGTGTAATACGTAATGCGACCAAAGAAATCTTAGTGGATGAATTTGAAGAAGGCGCATTGTCTGAACCCACGTTGTCGGACCGGTATTTGCTTATCTCTTTCGGTAAGGAAGGGGAAGAACGGCGTATTTACGTCAATGAGAAGTCTACGCTTATCAGTGGGGATCACGAAGTGCATAACGGAGTAGTTCATATTGTAGATGAAGTTATCGAACCTTCCGAGAAAACTTTGTTGGAGACACTGAGAGTGCACGGTGGATTTGAACTTTGGGCCGAAGCATACGAGGCTTCCGGTTGGGCGGATGAAATGACGGAACTTTATGACGAAGATTATGTGAATTCCTTTAATACGGACAAGTACCAGATCATAGGGTTGGTCTTGGCTGTTCCCGAAAAACTGAAGTTAGGTTATACGCTGTTTTGCGAAACGGATGAGCTTTTGAAAGCGAACGGTATCACGGATCTTCCTAGCATGGAGAACTATGCCAGAACGTATTATGGTTCGGAAGATTTGGGGAACTACAAAAGTAAAAACAATCCTTTGAACCGTTTTATAGCCTATCACATGCTGAATCGCCAAATGGCTACTAACTCGTTTTTATACACGGGGGAAACGACTAATCCCGATTATGCCGATGAACGGACGGAGTATTATGAAACGATGTACACTTATCGTTTGATAAAAATCAAGGCCGGCAACAGGCTTAATGCCAAAAACAGCGATAATACTTCGTTAAGGGTGATTGAGAAGGAAAGTAACGTAGATGCGATCAACGGTTTCATACATACTTTAGACGGCATATTGGTATATGACGAAGAAGTCATGGAAAAAGACGTGCTGCATGAAAGAATTCGTTTCGATTTCTTTGCTTGCATACCTCATCTGACGAACAACAATATACGTTGGAAGTGTTATGGCAGTACGCGTCCGGAAGGTACGAACGGATATACGGTGACGCCGGAATTCTGCGGCGAATATTTTACCTATAACGATGCCGGAGTCTGTGTTTTTCAAGCGGATGATGCTTGGGCCGATTTCCAAGGAGATGAATTGGTGATGCAGGAAAGCTATGATTTTACGTTGCGTATGATTCCGCTGCCTCCCGGTGACTATGAAATGCGTATCGGTTATAACTCCGGCGGTACGCGTGGAATGGGACAAATGTATGTGGACGGAAATATTGCAGGTACTCCTGTGGACTTGAGAATCAACGGTGACGATCCTCGCGTGGGTTGGGTAAAGGACAGTGAGACCAATGACGACGGGGTCGAGAATGACAAGATGATGCGCAACCGGGGATACATGAAAGCGCCGGAAGCTTTATGGTATTGGCATGGGGGATGGGATAATGTGCCCATGCGCGATGTAAGTTTTGCTTTGCGTTATATCGTGGGACAATTCCATTTTGAGGAGTATGGAACACATACGTTCCGTGCAAGGAGTGTGGACTTTAAGGGGCGTGGTTTTCAATTAGACTATATTGAATTTATTCCTACGGACATGATTAGGGATGAAGGACGTGATTAAATAAGGAAATGAACGTATGAGATATAAAGGTATAATTTGCCTGATATTAGGCATCGGAGGTTCAATCGTTTCTTGTAACGATGACTGGGATGAACATTACAGCCGGAACGGAAGCATCCCTGAGGTAAGTTTAATGGATATGATTCTTAATGATAGTCAGTTGACCAAGTTTAGTCAAATCCTGATGAAGACAGGTGCGGACTCTTTGCTGACCTCGACACAGACTTATACGGTTTGGGCCCCTGTCGATGAAGCGCTGTCTTCTGTGGATATGGATGACGAGGCTGCGTTGCAACGAATGGTAAAGAATCATATAGCCCGTTATTCCAATTCGACTGCAACAGAAGTAGGGAAGTCCATATACATGTTGGATGGGAAAGTCATGTCGTATGAGTCGGCAGATGTATTCAACGGCATATCCATTGTGCAGAAGGATATATTGGCACAAAACGGAATTTTGCATAAGTTGAATGACACCATACCTTATCGTTATAATTTCTGGGAGTATATTTCCACTCAAGAGAATTATTCAAAGATATATGACTTTATAAACCAGTTCTCGGAGAAAATCTATGTTTCGGGAGGGAGTAATAAGAAGGACTCTGTTTTTAAGGACTATAATCGCCTGTTGCAGAATTATTATTATGGAATAGGATGGATTCACGATGAAGATTCTGTGTATACCATGATCTTACCGGACAATGAGGCTTGGGATAAAGCGTATGAGCAAGTCAGTCCCTATTTCAAAGTCTATAATGCCGATGAAGCTGTGGCGGATTCTATCACGAAAGTACAGACAGGGCAGGCCATTGTATATGGATTGACTTTCGGCGGTCGGATAACAGACCCCGGAAGTGCTGATACTTTGGTCACTGTAACCGGAAATGTCATACGTAGTACAAAAGATTATTTTGCCGGATACCGGCAGGAGTTGGCTTCCAACGGCTTGATGTTTTTGGCTGACGGGAATCTCCATCTGGATGATACGTGTGTGTGGAATCAGCCTATAATAGTGGAAGGTGAAGATCTTGACCGACGTTTGGTTACG
>OGXA01002486.1_pt1 | contig 13140 bp, 16 predicted proteins | sample 1576171 | NCBI WGS metagenome assembly OGXA01 (sample SAMEA3541587, study PRJEB24748) | human gut metagenome | biome: human gut; feature: human-associated habitat; material: faeces | place: China | collected 2012 | reverse complement strand
TGTTCGTTGGGGGGGGGCAGGCTTTCATGATTACAGTAAAAGACGGTAAGATGTAATTGCGAGTCGGCAACGGTAACGGAGGAAAACATATGAGCAAAAAGAAACTTTTAATATACTATCCAGAAAGTATGCTTAAACCAGTAGGAGGTCCGGCAGGGTATCTATTTAATTTGAGACAGGGCTTAGATACATTGAACAAGGAGGAATTTCCGATAGATGTTTCTTTTTATGAAGCGGCACCTAAAAGTTTAAGGGATACTGTCAAAAATAAAGACAAAATACCAAAACGTTTGCGAGAATTTAGAAGAGCAGTTGATGACATTTTTTATGAAAAAAAGGCGTATCCATTAGACGAGAAATTACATCAATATGATATGATTCATTTCCATTCAATTGATGCAATGTATTTATGTAGAAAAACTTTGGAAAATTATAAGGGAACTGTAATTCTAACATCGCATTCTCCGTGCGCAAAGTTTAAGGAAAAACTAGCGTGGCTGAATCCGTTTGATTATAAGATGTTGAAAAAATGGGTTGACAGAATTGAAGAAATGGATGCCTATTCTTTTAAGCGCGCAGATTATATTATTTTTCCATGTAAGGAAGCGGAGGAACCATATTATCATACATGGGAAGGTTATGAACAACTCCGAGAAGAAAAAAAGTATCGTTATATGCCAACTGGAATAGTTGGATGTAAAGCAAAAGTAAATAGAGAAGATTTCAGAAAGAAATACGGAATTCCAGACAACGCTTTTGTGATTTCTTATGCCGGAAGGCACAATGAAATAAAAGGATATGCTGACTTAAAAAGACTTGGAGAAAAGCTCCTTGCGGATAAGAATGTATATTTTCTAATAGCTGGAAAAGAAGAACCGATGACGGGATTGAAAAACGATCACTGGATTGAGGTGGGATGGACAAATGATCCACATTCACTTATTGCCGCTTCAGATGTTTTTGTATTGCCAAATCATGAAACATACTTTGATTTGATATTATTAGAGGTTCTTTCACTTGGAGTACCCGTTGTAATGAGTCGCACAGGCGGGAATAAGTATTTTGAACAGTTCAAGCAACCGGGATTAAAATTTTATGATACGTTGGAAGAAGCACAAGATAGGATATTGGATATTAAAAAAATGCCAGTAGATGAATTGTGCGATGCCAAAGCTGGAATAATTGAAATGTTTAATAATGAATTCACTGTTGAAAAATTTGCAAAAAATTATATTAATATTATTTCAGAAATTGCAGCAAGCATTAGATGACATATAGAGCAGCGTATTCTCAAAGGTAAGAAGAAAAATTGAATATATCCATAATAAAAAAGCAACTTATGATTACGCTCCTCAGCAGGGAGGTTGGGAAAAATATGGATCGCCAGTGTTTGGCGATGAAACGACAGCCTCCGTGTTTGATCCATTTGTAGTAATGATAGAAGATAGATACCGCCTTTTTGTCTCGGAACGAAAAAATAGCGGAATAATATGTACTGATTCTACGGATGGTACAGAATGGGAAAAATGGAAAGTTGCTTTAGAAGCAGGGGATAAGGGAAGCTGGGAAGAACGGGTTAATCGCGCTTCTGTTTGTAAAATAGATGGAAAATGGTTGATGTGGTACACTGGACAAAGTAGAAATAATAGTGCAATAGGCATCGCCACAAGTGATGATGGCATTCGATTTACAAGAATGCAACAAAAACCAATTCTTGTTCCGAGTGAGCCATACGAAAAAGGCTCGGTTATGAATCCGTGTGTTCTCTGGGACAAAGATGAAAAAATCTTTAAAATGTGGTATGCAGCTGGTGAGCAATTTGAACCAGATGTTCTTTGCTATGCGGAAAGTAAAGATGGCATTAACTGGGAAAGGTATGCAAATAACCCTATACTTGAAAAGTCGAATGAAAAGTATGATCAATGCAAGGTAGGCGGATGCGATATTTTGAAGGAAAATGATAGATACTATATGTTCTACATTGGATATCAAAATGTGGATACAGCTAGAGTTTGTATGGCAGAGTCAAATGACGGAATACATAATTGGGTTAGAAGTATGGATAATCCTGTTATTTCACCAGAAAAAAAATCCTGGGATGCAGATGCAGTTTACAAGCCTACGGTTGTTTTAAATAAACAAAAAAACAAACTGTTGATGTGGTATAACGGTAGAAAACAAAATTGTGAGCGAATTGGTTTGGCAGAATATCGCATCAAATAGAAGATATGGGGAGGGTTAACCGATGATAGTAAGTATAATTATTCCAGTTTTTAATACAAAATATGAAGATTTATTAAAATGTTTGGATAGTATCCTTGCTCAAACTTTCCCCAATTTTGAAGTGGTTATTATTGATGATGGAAGTGAAGATTATTACGGTAATAGACTAGATGAGTTGGTTCAGTTAGATTCTCGTATAAGTGTGTTTCACAAGAAAAATGAAGGGGTCTCAGTAGCTCGTAATTTTGGAGTGAATAAAGCAATAGGACAGTATATCTTATTCGTTGATGGTGATGATATATTAACTCCGTGGTTACTAGAAAGCGCGATCCAAGCTGTTGAGGATTATGATTGTGATGTTATAGTTGGAATGATAAATACAACAGATAAAAGGCCAAGTATTTTTCCAAGTAGAGAAAAGAACGTAAAATTTGAACTGTTGGATGTGAAGATTGAATTGAAGTGGAAGAGCACAAGAATTGAAGATAGTATGCAACCACCTTTGAAAGCCCCATTTCCAAAACCAGATGGAAGAGAACAGTTTTGGAACGATGTGAATGATAAATCTTTTTCGTATATTGCCAGAGCATATGGGGACAGTGGAACTGCAAATTATATAAAGAAGGTTCTGAGAAGAGCAAAACGAAAAATACAGCACTTAATAAGTAAAACTTGAGGAGAGGAGTATTTATGAGTGGAAAAGCATTAAACAAGCAGGAAATGGATAGTATCGATCTGGCTAAATTTGTTTTCGCTTTTGCGGTTATTCATATTCATGCGGGGGGGGGTACGGTCGTACATCCGATTTTAGCAAGTATTGTTAATTCTTTTGATAGCTTAGCGGTTCCGTTTTTTTTTATAGTGGCAGGTTATTTCTTTTTTAATAGAATTGAAAAACTAGAAAACGAAGCTCAGAAAAAAGAATATGCGATAAGTTATCTGTTGAAAACATTGAAAATATATTTTGTCTGGTCAGTTGTGCTTTTACCGAGCAGGTTGATACTGAGTAAAAGTAGTATGCTTGGCGTACTTTTGAAGTGGTTCAGAACCGTATTTTTTATCGGTGATGCGCAGCTATGGTATTTGAACGCATTACTGATTGGATTGATTCTGATTTTGATATTGAAGAAATCGAAAATTAACGATACTTGGATTATGTTGATAGGAGTTGTATTCTTTATTGCTGGTATCTTTGTTCAAAAACAGTTGGATGTGGCATCTGTCAATGGATATGCAGGATTTTGGAAATTGTATTATATGATTTGGGGAAAGACAATAAAAAATGGTGTGTTTATGGGGATGTTTTATTGTATGCTTGGGACGCTAATCCAGAAAATCCCTCAAACAAAAACAGTATTCATTTGCACAATCTCAGCTTTTACACTTTATGTTGTGGGAGTGTACTTTCAGTACGAATGGAGAAAACTGTTGCTACCTGTTGTGTCGGTGCTTGTAGTTGAGTCAGTTATTATGCTACCTTTGCATATTGGATCTTTGGGAAAATGGTTCCGATCTATGAGCACGTTACTGTTTCTGTGCCATTATATTTTTGTCAGAGCGTTTGAATGTTTTCCAACATTAGCAGTTTGTTTCCCAGAAGGAATACATAAATTTATGTTTGTTGGTGTGTCTGCATTTTTATTGTCTGCATTGCTCGTCTGGGCTGGAAATAAAAATAAAAGAATTAGGTGGTTATGGCAATAGTGAAATGAATAGGAAGGTTGTTGTGAATGGTGGAAAAAGAAGTACCAGTATTATATAAAAGAAAGGAAGAATGCTGTGGATGTACTGCCTGTTATGCAATTTGTCCGAAAGAAGCCATTTCTATGGTTGAGGATGAAGAAGGCTTTGAGTACCCACAGGTCGATGAGAGTAAATGTGTGCGTTGCTATCAGTGTATTAAGGTGTGCCCAATAAAAGCAGCAAAAGCGCAATAATAGGAGAAAGAGATGAAAACAACATTACTTATCATGGCAGCCGGAATCGGTAGCCGATTTGGAACAGGAATAAAACAGTTGGAGCCGGTCGATGATGCAAACCATATTATCATGGACTATTCAATCCATGATGCGATTGAAGCCGGTTTCAACCATATGGTATTTATTATCCGTAAGGATATCGAGAAGGAGTTCAAAGAGGTCATCGGAGATCGCATTGCCTCTATTTGCTCTTCTTATAATGTAACTGTTGACTATGCTTTCCAAGATATTAATGATATCCCGGGAACTCTGCCAGAAGGTCGGACAAAGCCGTGGGGAACCGGTCAGGCTGTGCTTGCAGCGAAGAAGGTCATCAAGACTCCGTTTATCGTCATCAATGCAGACGATTACTATGGCAAGGAAGGTTTCAAAGCCGTACATGAGTATCTGGTGAATGGTGGCAAGTCCTGCATGGCAGGCTTTGTTCTGAAGAATACTCTGTCCGATAACGGTGGTGTGACTCGTGGTATCTGCAAGATGGATGAGCAGAACAATCTGACGGAAGTTGTGGAGACCAAGAACATCGTAAAGACTGCAGAAGGAGCAGAAGCGGATGGCGTGGCTGTTGATGTGAATTCTCTGGTTTCCATGAATATGTGGGGCTTGACTCCTGATTTTCTGGATGTGCTGGAGGAGGGCTTCAAGGAGTTCTTCGAGAAAGAAGTTCCGTGCAACCCTCTAAAAGCAGAATATCTGATTCCTATCTTCATCGGTGAACTACTGGAGCAGGGAAAGATGTCTGTGAAAGTTCTGAAGACCAATGACACCTGGTACGGAATGACCTACCATGAGGATGTTGCAGCAGTAAAGGACAGCTTCAAGAAGATGCTGGAGAACGGCGTGTATAAGGCTGACCTGTTCAGTGACTTGTAAACGATGATGAAAGAATCGATTGATTTACTCGGAAAGATTCTCACAAACATCCTGACTGCTCTCTATGAGCCGTTTGGATTCTCACTCCTTCTTTCTTTCCTAGCTATGTTTTTCTACCTGTATGCGTATGAGCCAATACATGCGGGCAAAGGATGGAAGAATGCCATAGTGACATGGTATCAGAAGTTCAAGGAGAGTGTGTTCTTTCGGAAACTGTTCTTCCTGGCTTTTTTGACCTCACTTATTCTGTTCCGAACCCTGTTAAACCGTCAGATGTGGATGAATCCTTTATCCGATGTCATGGGTGGCTGGGGAATCTGGGAGACTGTGAATGGCGAACAGAAGCTAAGCACCGAGTGCATTGAGAACGTAATCATGATGGTACCGTTTTCAGCAGTAGTGATGTGGACGTTCGGAGAAAAGATTGGAAAAGGCCGGAAGAAGATACTGTGTTATAGCGGGAAGATAGCCTTTATCTTTTCGATAAGCATAGAGATGCTACAATTATTGCTTCGCTTGGGTACGTTTCAGCTATCAGACATCTTCTATAACACAGTCGGCGGAGTGCTAGGCGGGTTATTGTACTGTGTAGTGATGAAGGCAAGAAAGCGTCTGTAAAAGAATATAGTTTTGTGATATACTAGAAAAAGAGACTTCTATGTTGTTCTCATACCTACACAATACTTAGGTTTCTTTACAAAGGCATAATCATAAATCACAACAAAAAACCGAGCCAACCTACACTAAAACGTCGCTTTTTCAAGAAAAAGGCGGCGTTTTTTCATGGCCCGGTTTGGGAAAGGAGTGGTGCTGACTTTATACTAAAACGAAAGGGGGAATTTTTTTAGCTGGCCGGGCCGGGAGGTCTGGCCTTTTTCATCTCAAGAAAAAGGAGGTTAGCCAATGGCAGATGAAAAAGTAAACGTGAGCGCGGAGGAAAGTAAAACCCCGGAAGCTCCGGCTCCGTCCGGGCCGGGCGATCCGCCCGCGCCGGAACACACCGAGGGGCCCGCTGTTCCTGGTGGGGCTCAGGCGGCCCCCGCTCATGCGGAGCCCTCCACGCCGGAGCAGTCTGTTATCCCTGGTATGGGTGAGGACGTTCCCGCGCCGTCCGGCAAGGTAATCAACCTTTCGGACATCCAGGCCGCTGATAAGGGCGGCAAGGAGGCTTCTGCTCCCGCCCCGGACAAGAAAGCGCCGGAGGCGGATAAGCCGCCGAAGCGCCGGGGCCGCCCGCCGAAAGAGCAGGCCGGGCCGACTGCGGAAAAAAAGGCAAAAGCGGCGGAGCCCCGCACAGGCCGCCCGTCTAAGGTTGATAAGGCGGCCCGTGAGGAGGCTCCGCCCTCTGTTCGGGACAAAGTGTCCAGAGGTAAGAAAGCCGACAAGGGTAAGGAAACGGGCTCCGGCGGTGCGCCTGCTTCTAAATCCGCTCAGACGGTAAAACCGGGCAAGGCCGCTCCCGTCAAGGAGGCGGCAGTCCCGCCGCCGGAAATCAAGCTGCCGCCCACGCCGGAGGTGCCGCCCCGCCCGGTGGAAGAGGGAAAAATCGTCTATCTGAAAATGTCGGAGCTCCATCCGTTCCACACGTTCCGGGAACACCCCTACAAGGTGCAGGACGATAAGGCGATGGACGATCTGGTGGGGACGATCAAGGAACACGGCATTATGACCCCCGCCACCGTCCGCCCGGAAAAGGACGGCAAGGGCTATGAGATTATCGCGGGCCACCGCCGCCATCATGGTGGTGAACGGGCCGGGCTGGAGGAAATGCCCTGTATTGTCCGCGAGATGACTGACCTTGAAGCTGTCCGGGAAATGCGGAACAGTAACAAACAGCGCGGTGATCCCCTCCCCAGCGAGCTGGCAAAGCTCCTGGATTTGGAGGTGGAGGCCATCAAGCGCCAGGGGGCCCGCCCGAAAAATGAGAAAGAGGCCGAGGCCCTGGGTAAGCTCTCGGTGGAGATTGTGGGTAAGGATCACGACATGAACTATAAAAAGGTCATGCGGTATATCCGCCTTAACTCCCTGGTGCCGGAGCTTCTGGACAAGGTGGACGCAAAGCAGATGGGCTTTATGCCTGCGGTGGAGATCTCGTATATCAGGCCGGAAAACCAGCGGCTGATTGCTGTGTCCATTGACGGGGAGCAGTCCTCCCCCTCGGTGGCCCAGGCAAAGCGGCTCCATGAGCTGGACAAGGAGGGCAAGCTCAACGGCGATGTGATTGACGGTATTTTAAGTGAAGAGAAAAAGGAGGATCGCGGTGTGATTATTTCGACTGCTGAACTGTCTAAGTATTTCGGTAAGGAGGTCACTCCTGCCAAAATGAAGGAGCAGATCATGGCCCTGTTGGACGAGTGGAAAGAGAAACAGCCGCCCGAACTGGCAAAGCCGGACAAGAAAAAGGACTTGGAGAAGTAACCGGGCCCCGCTTCTGGACACTTTGTCCAGAGGTAAGCACCCCGCGCTTGGGATGGGCTCTGTGGTGATATATCCCCCGTCGCCGGGTATCTTTTAGTACAGCCGGAGGTGGGCGGTCAAGGGGCGGAACGCCCGCCGCTTGCGGCGGCTTGCCCTTGACGGCCTGCCCCGGCTGTGCTATTCCCGGCTGGGCGGCGGGGGCATATATCCTCCAGAGCCGCCCCCTTTCCCTGGATAGGGAAAGGGCGGGGGGATAGGGTCGAACTACCTATTATAAATATCGGAGGTGTTGAAGATGAAACGATCCCTTGCTTATATTACTGCCGCATGGCGCGGCGATCCTGCGGCGGACATGGAACAGGCGGCGCATTACTGCCGCGTGGTTTACGATGCGGGCTATTCCCCCATCTGCCCCATGCTCTATCTGCCGCTGTTCCTCAATGACGCGGTGCCGGAGGAGCACAAGAACGGCATCGACATGGGCCGTGACCTGCTCCGGCGCTCCCGTGTGCTAGTGGTGTGCGGCCATACGATCACCGAGTCCATGAAAAATGATATTGCCGTGGCCCAGCGGTTGGGGATCACCGCTACCACCCTTGAGGGCATCCTGACCGTCAAAGGCCAGGGCCGCCGCTGATATGGCGTCCCTGTTTGAAGCCTACATCACCAACCTGGGAAAATACAACGAGGGCGAGCTGGTCGGTGAAACCTTGAAATTCCCCACTACCACGGAGGAGGTGCAGGGACTTCTGAAACGCATCGGCGTGGACGGGGTGCGGTATGAGGAATTTTTTATCACCAGCTTTGACGGTGATGTGCTGGGGCTCTATGACTACTTAGGCGAGTATGAAAATCTGGACGAGCTCAACCATCTGGCCTGCCTGCTCTCCGAGCTGGATCAAGGCGACTTGGAAAAGTTTGAGGCGGTCATTGACAGCGGCGAACATACTTCCAGCGTGGCCGATCTCATCAACCTCACACAAAATCTGGATTGCTTTGAATTTTATCCCGGTGTGGAGGACGATGAAACCCTGGGCCGCATTTATGTGGAGGATATGGAGGCCATTGACATTCCCGATCACTTGCTCCCTTACTTCGACTATGAAGCATACGGGCGGGACGTGCGGATCAACGAGGACGGCCACTTTGCCCCCGGCGGCTATGTGCTGAACAACGGCGGCAAATTCATCGAGCACTAGGAATTGAATGTGAGCCGGTTCGTGTAGATGATTATACCGGCAAGAAGATGACTTTCTTCCACGACCCGGATGGCCTGCCGCTGGAGCTGCATGAGTAAAATGAAGAAAACAAGAAAACCAGGCGGTGGCCGGAAGAAGCTGAAGCCGGAGTACGATGCCGGGAAAAATCTGAAAGAGCAGCTGGATGCTGCTGTGGCACTTTATAATTCTGAGATGTCCTTGCAGGCCATCGACGAAGAACTGGGATTAAATCCCATCAAAGTAAGAAAGCTCCTCATCACGGCAGGTGTGTATGAATCAGAAGTGGCGGAGAAGGTGCAAGCTACCTTTGAAGAATACCGTGAAACACAAGACTACAAAACCTCCATACTTTCAACTGCAAACACCCTGAAACTTTCAAAAGCCTCTGTTACTTCGTATCTGCCATATCAGAAAGGCGTGTACTTCCCAAGTACAGAAAAGGAGAAGATCAGTGTTGGGGCAGAGCGGCAGCGGAGATACAGAGCAATGAAGCGATGGAGGGCTAATCCGACAGAAGAAAACTTCTGGGGCGTGGTTCTGGCTTATGCTGGTGTGAAATTCAAAACTTATTCTGGATTACCATTCTCTTACGAAATTAAAAAAGGCAGGAACGGCGAGTACACAAAAGAGCTGTGGATCGACAGACGGGAGAAGAGTAAAAGTCTGGCGTGGAGTTCTGTGCTACTGGCACTGAGAAATATTAAAGGGGAAATAGTAGACCGCCCGAAAGCTCTGGGAGATATCCGGGGAGTGACTTACATATACGGGATGTTCTATCGGTTCGGATTGATCGATGTGCCGGATGAAATGAAGGAGAAGATGGGGCATCCAAAAGACCGCAAAAAATAGGTTGCTATGTGCAAAAGTCTACGGTAATATGTGCCGTAACTGAGGATGTGAATCTCAGTTGGGAAGGATGGTAGCATTATAGAAAAATTGAAGGAAATGCTGGAGGAGTACATGAAGAAAACGAAGCCGGAATATTATTCGCCGGTGGAGAATCTGCTGGATCTGATCTACGAGCATTACACGGAGAATAATCCAGTAGAGAAAAACACAGTTGCCGGGAAAGCAGCAAAGGCCAAGGAAAAGGAACTGGAAGGGTGGCTGCGCGGCTTGGAAGGAATGGATAGGCTCGTAGATGACTATGTCGGAGATAAAATTCCGCTCTGGGAAAAGATCATGGATCGTCAGGGGACGGTGTGCTGTGCATGGGAGAAAACTGCTTTTGAGGAAGGTCTGAAAGTCGGGATACGGCTTATGGTGGAAGTGTATAGTTTGTAACGGAAAACCGTCTCACTACGAGATGTTGCACACAGTGGAGGTGTACTCATAATTATTGCTTGACATCATACATCTTTGGATGTACCATCAAAGCAATAGGAGGTATGAGTATGAAGCAGGTCAAAGGTTCTACAAAAGAGTACTATATCGAAAAATGCAAGGACGATGGCGGTGTGCCGATCCTGTATTCTAATATGCAGGAAGCAGTGAAAGCATTATGCGAGTATTCAAGAACCAGGGAATATGATGACTTTAAGTTATCAGAGGAAAAAGCAGAAGCAGGAATCAAGAGGAGCTCTAACGGTGATTGGATTTTGATGGATGATGGTTCTGTTCTATGGCGTAGCTATCCGAAGATTGAGGAAGAACACGCCAAGAGTGGAAATGTGAAGCTGAGGGTTTGTAGAAAGAAAGCGGGATTGTCTCAGTCGCAGCTTGCAGAAAAAGCCGGAATCAGTGTCCGGGTTTACCAGAATTACGAACAGGGTGTGCGCGATATTGAAAAAGCGCAGCTTTCAGTTCTTCTCAAAATCTGTATTGCACTGGACTGTAGAATGTCAGATATCTTTATGGACGAAGAAATGGTAAAGCTGGTCAAGAAATACCACAAATAAAAAAATGCCTCGCTGTGAGATATTGCACACAGTGGGGCAGTCAATCAGTCGTTATCCTCTGCTCGTATTCTGAGCAGTTCCTCTATTTCATATTTTGTTGCCAGCCGTACAGCTGGCTTTTCATCGTGTTCCACTGCACCACAGTCCGGGCAGCGGTCAGGAAGTGACTCGCTTTCAAAGCAGTAATGGCAGGCATCACAATAATAAAAGTTCAATCCATTGTCACCTCGCCTTCGTTGCAGTTCTTCATGGAATCCTTCAAAAAATCATTGTGGAGTTCAGGAAGAAACGGAAGCTGGTATCCCTTGTCTGCGAGGATGTTCAGCTTGAAATCCACGAAATGTTTCTCAATAGAGTTCATCCGGGCAATTTCATCCAGCGTGACCAACCCAGAGTGTGCGTACTGGAACTCCTGCAAAAGCTCCTGATATTTCATGGCGCGGTAAGCAGAGGAGCAACGGGAAGGCAGATTTGCCTCCAGCTGTTTCTGGTCGGCAGCATATTCGTAGTAGCCAATCGGTTCCAGAACAGCATCGTCTGCCAGCAGCAGTTCGGCAGCAAAAGTATTGGCGCGCCGTTCTGCCTTTGAATTATCCAGACTATAAAAATAGGTGTCTTGAAATGCCTGACCGGAGCTGGCGTGTTTCCGGTCAAAGAGGGCGTGTCCCAGTTCATGAGCCATTGCGGATACACGCTGGGCATTCGTACAATTTGAATTGATGCCGATGTACTCACAGTTCAGCAGAACTGTGTAGTAACCGAGCAGGTCGTGGCAATAGCGTATCTCTTTGAGGTTTATGGCTCTCCGGGAAATGATCTCTTCCGGGTCGCGGGTCTTGTAGCGGCGAACTACGGCATCGGCCATATCAATAGCGCATGTGTTCAAGGTAGACTCCTTTCCTCTGGAGTAATATCAGTTCTTACCGCAGATATTTTTTCGGAGTAAATTTCTTCGCATTAGCTTTGGCATCGAGGAAAAGTTCTTCCATTTCTTTAATAAAAGCAGCCTGATCTTCTTCGGACAGTTCACCGCCGGCAAACAGGGCAGTGGTCTGTTCTTTTATTTTCTTTGCCTGTGCAACACCGCGGGAACCATACTTCTTGCGGACATCTGCATAGAAGAGGTCATCGTTCAGCTCTTGCTGGAAGGTTGCCTCATCCATAAAATAATCCGTAGTGACTCCAAGAGCAGCGGCGATCTTCTGAATCGCATCAACGCTCGGTTCACGTTGGTTGGATTCAATATAGCGGATTGCACGATCCGACATCGAAGCCCGCCGTGCCAGTTCAGCCATACTCATGTGCTGAGCGGTGCGGAGGGCTTTTATTTTATCTCCGTTGGTTGCGTCAGGAGTCAGGGTGGCAGCGGCATCCGCTTTGGTCTCCTGCGTGTTGAGTAGACTTGTTTCAAGGTTCGTTTCGTTTTTCATGTCATGCCTCCATGTGGGATTCTGCTGTGTGCTGGAGGGAAAGTACCAGCAATTACAACATAATTTTGTAAAGCTACTTGACAAGGAACAACTGTTCCATTATACTAAGAACAAAAGTTCGGGAACTCCTGTTCCTATAATACAATAGAAGGTTGTAGAAGTCAAGAGGGAAACTGGCCGAAAACAAACATAAAATTATTAAGCAAAAAAAGCAATAAATATTGCGTATATGTTGACAATGGAATTATGAAGTGATACAATATACGCAACACAAGCAATATAAACAACGCGCCTGATTTACGGGAGGCAAAGCATGAGCGATAGAAAAATTGATATGACGGAGCTTGCGAATTATATTCGCATTCGCCCGCCGGAGAAAGAGAAATTAGCAGAGTTGCTCATTAGAGCAAAAGGAGCAAGCCGCAGTATGCGGCAGTTTGCTCTTGATTGCGGAGTGAATCCATCAACGCTTTCAAGAATAGTTAACATGAAAACTTCTGGGGCCTGCACGGATGAGCTGATTCAGAAAGTGGCACAGAACTCGGACCCGGAAAGTGGAATAACTTTTGAAATGCTGATGGATGCAAACGGCAAAGTACCACGCCGGATGACAGGAAAGTATACGAGCAAAGAATTTGAAGCTGCAGAAAAAAACATTACGGATATAATATTTAAGGAGTTGGAAGATAGGGGTTACAGGACTTCAATATTAGAGGGTGAAAATAAACACAATGCTCTTAATTACCGTTATCGGACAGATTGGGTTATATCAACGGATGCTAATTCCGATAGTGGCGAGATGGAGATTTGGGAATTCGAAATCTGGCACACAATGTTGGAAAAAAACAGTGTGGCGCATACCGTGATGAAGCTACGCCAGAAGTTTCTGATGGTCTTAGGTCTTTACTATGCTGGGACTATGAATCCGAAAAAGATGAGCTTCGTTCTCACCAACCGGGAAGTATATAACCGAATGGTTGAAACACTTGAGAATATAAAGTTCAAGGATGTGTTTTCACTTATTTTGGTAAATCTTGATGAAAACAAGGTGGAAGAAGAATATGTTTTCCCATTGGTGGGGCGTCCAAATGTCGGGACT
>OGXA01002466.1_pt1 | contig 13203 bp, 8 predicted proteins | sample 1576171 | NCBI WGS metagenome assembly OGXA01 (sample SAMEA3541587, study PRJEB24748) | human gut metagenome | biome: human gut; feature: human-associated habitat; material: faeces | place: China | collected 2012 | reverse complement strand
GGGAAAGAAAGAAGCCGCCGTACAGCTGGCACACTAATGCGGGGGATTTAACCTCAAAAGCAAGGGTGGACCGTGTGGCAGTAATCCGTGAAATGGGAACAGAACGTAAGATGTTTGTGCATGATTTGCGAAGTACGGATATCTTTTCTTCTCCCTGTTTTTATCTGCAGCAGAATGATGTGGTATATGTGGAACCGAAATACAAGAAGAAGGATGTAGAAGATAGAAGTTGGCAGATTTCTACATTCTTATTGTCCTTAGCTACAGTGTGTACTTCTATAATTTGGTTGACTAAAAATTGATTGCTAATTTAGATAGAGGGAAATTCAATGAATGATAATTCGATGAATAAGAATGAGCAAGGTGTAAACCTGGTAGATTTGCTGGTATATCTGGCATCTAAATGGAAATGGTTCTTGCTGTCAGTATTGATTTGTGTGGGCTTTGCCTGGTATAAGTACGCCAGTGCTCCGTTGGTATATTTCGGTAAGGCTACGGTGATTATTAAGGACCCTTCCAATAAAACGTCTTCGGCAGGTTTGGACCGTTATGATAACTTTATCAATAAGGTGAATGTGGCGAATGAAATCCTGCAGTTCCGTTCCAAGAAACTGATGCGTGAGGTGGTTCAGCGTTTGCATGCGGACGTCAGTTATCAGATTAAGGACGGACTCCGGTATAATGAACTGTATACGCAGGCTCCGGTAACTGTCAGCTTTCCGGATGCAACTTCGGAACAGGCTTGGGCCTTTGATGTAAAGATTACGGGAGAAAATTCTGTAGTACTGTCTGACTTCAGTAGCAGTGAGGAACAGGAGGAATATCCGGTTACGCTGAACGATACGGTTACGCTGAGTATGGGCCGTGTAGTGGTATCGCCTACTAATTTTTACGGAAAGGGGTGGCTGGAGAAAACCATAAAGGTTCGTAAATCGCCGGTAGATGCGGTAGCTGCCCGTTATCTGGGAGCGATGGGCATCCGTCAGGAAGAGGAGGAATCTTCTATTTTGACACTGTCGGTGAAGGATGCTTCTTCTGCTCGTGCGGAAGATATGCTGAATATGCTGGTGAATGTGTACAACGAGGAGGCTATCAAGGATAAGAACCAAGTAGCAGTGAATACGGCTAACTTTATCAACGAGCGTTTGATTATCATCGGACGTGAGTTGGGAGATGTGGAGTCGGATTTGGAATCGTTCAAACGTGAGAATCAGGTAGTGGATATCAGTTCATCTGCCAGCATGTATATGGGCGAGTCGCAGAAGTATGGTACGGATGCTTTGGAAATGGAGACTCAGTTGCGTCTGGCCAAATATATTAAGGAGTATCTGACTGATCCGAAAAAAGATACGGATTTGATTCCTGCCAATACAGGTATCAATGATATGAATGTTGAAAATCAGATATCGCTTTATAATGCAACGAAATTGAAGCGTGATCATCTGATTGCAGACAGTAGTGACAAGAACCCGGTAGTGGAAGAACTGAATAATTCCTTGCGGGCCATGAAGCAGAGCATCATTCGTGCAGTGGATAATATGATTGTGAGCTTGAACGTAAAGCGTAACGATGCACAAAGCCGGGAGCAACAAGCGCAAAGTCGTGTAGCAGCTATCCCTACGAAGCAGCGCCAGATGCTTTCTATTGAGCGTCAGCAGAAAATCAAGGAGTCGCTGTATCTGTTCTTGCTGAACCGTCGTGAGGAGAATGCATTGTCTCAGGCCATGGTGGACAACAATGCACGAGTGATTGACAATGCGGAAGCTACTGATTCTCCGATTTCTCCGAACCGCAACAAAATTTTGTTGTTGGGATTGGTAATCGGTATCGCACTTCCGGGAGCTGTGTTCCTGATGATTCTGTTTATGGATACGCGGGTACATAACCGCAAGGATATTGTAAAGGCTGTATCATTGCCGTTCTTGGGTGAGATTCCGTTGGATAAGAAGGTCGCAGAAAGACCTCATGTACGAGGAAAACAGAATCTGTCGGTACAGGCTCAGGGAGATGATATTGTATCGGAAGCCTTCCGTATCCTGCGTACCAATATGGGATTTATGGCAAAGAAAGATCGGGCCATGCAGGTGATTACCTTTACTTCATTTACTGTTGGATCTGGTAAGACATTTATTTCCCGTAACCTGGCAATGAGTCTGGTGTATGCGAAGAAGAAAGTGGTTGTGATGGACCTGGATATCCGTAAAGGTACGTTAAGCCGTCATTTGGGTAAACATGTGACGGGTATGACGAACTTCCTGTCCGATAATACGGTAGGCATAGATGATATCATCCAGAAAACGGATTCTTTTGATATGATTGCTTCTGGAACGGTGGCTCCGAATCCGGCAGAGTTGCTGATGGATGAGCGTTTGGATGAGCTGGTGGCAGAATTGCGTAAGCGTTATGATTATATCATAGTTGATAATGTACCGGTAGGACTGGTGGCAGATGCTACTATCATTAATCGTATTGTAGATTTGACCGTCTTTGTGGTGCGTGCCGGTAAACTCGACCGCCGTATGTTGCCTGAAATTGAGCAGTTGTATCAGGAGAAAAAATTGAACAACATGGCAATTGTATTGAATGGTGCCAGTCTGCATCATGGTTACGGTTATGGTTATGGTTACGGTTATGGCTACGGTTACGGAGAAAAAAAGAAATAAAGCAATAACAAAAAACGAGAATGTTTAATCAATAAAGAAAGAGAGGCTTTTTATGAAGAAAAAAAAGTATGAGGCTCCACAGACCAGGTACTTGGAGGTGGAGTTGGAACAAGGTTTTATGGCGGCTTCTGTGTTTGAAGATGGAAAAGAAAATGCAGAAGGCGTGACTATCGAACAGCATGGTTTTGCTAATCCTGATGCACCATGGGAAGGAAATTATACAGAATGGGACTAAAATGAGAAAACTATGAAACATAGAATATTTACAATAGGCATGGCTTTTGCAGCCATTTTATCAGGATGTTCTGATGAATTTGAAAGTGCAGGTGTAAAGAATCCCGTACAAGAAGGAGATGAAGTATTGTTCGGAACTTCTTTAGCCGATGGCGCAACCTCAAGAACCGTATATGGTGACCGTGATAAAAATGGAGTTCCAGTGGAATGGGTTGAGGGTGATGAGATTGCCATATTCTGTAAAGAGACTTCGCAGCCTGCTAATCATTTGGTGAACTATAAGATAACACCAAACGAGAAGGATCCAACTAAGGCTAGTGAAGTAATGAAGGTGGATCCCAATTCAGCAGGTTTGCAGTGGGGTAGTGAAGATTTGCATCATTTCTATGCTTTTTATCCGGCAAGCGCTGTACATGGTGCTGATTCAGATGATCAGCAAGGTACTATTACTGCTAACATCCCTGTGAATCAGCAGCCTGCGGGATGGCATACAGGTCCTATTGAATCCCAAGACGGTACTGTGGATGGAGAAACAACAACTTTTGCCTTGCCTAATATGAATTATGCATATATGTATGCATACAATGCTGTAGATAGGAATACAGTAGAGTCAGGTAGCGGTACGATATGGCTTCAGTTCCATAATTTGGTAACTGTGCTTGATATAACTATTCCTGCTCCTAAAGATGGTTCTACGGTTACGGTTACGGACGTTACTGTAAGAGCAGTGGGTGGAGATAACACAATATTGACAGGTGATTTCAATTGCTATATTAATGGAGCAGGAGAAAATAATACGCCTAAGTGTGAGCCTACTGGTAATATGGGAGCGGTTAGAAATGTTGTTAATATACCTTGTTATAATCAGAGTACAGGTAAATATATAATATTGGGTGATGATGAAAAATTCCTGAATGTGAAAGCATATCTTATCCCGGATAATGTTAACACAATCATGCCACGTACACTTCAGATTGCAGTAAGTACTTTGAATGGAGGAGAAAAAAAACGTACTTTGAATACAGCATCAATTATACCGCATAAAATAAACCGCGTTCTTCTGCCAGCTGTAGTGCCTGGTGGTACTAACTATTGGATGAGTGACCTGGATCCGAATATTTATGTGTCTGAGCTTTCTATTCCTGGTAGTAAGTTCTCTGTATTGACAAGCAAAAATCAAGCAGCTAACATTTATCAGAACTCAACAATCGAAGAACAATTCATGGATGGAGTTCGTGCGTTTATTTTCCAGACATCTGCTAAAGGATCTAATAGCGATAATTCTTCGAGGCCAGAGAATAATACTTTTACTGGTGATATAAAAGTTGTATCAGAAGGCGCTGATAAAGAGGTTATGTCATTGGAAGCAGCTGTGAAAGAAATTGCTTCATATTTGGATAAGTGTGAGCAGGCTGGTAAAAAGAATGAGTTTGCATTTCTTATGTTGACTTATGCAACTGGTGGAAATTCTGATAATGGAACAGGAGAATATTACTGGGAAGATAATGACTGGGGGATTCCTATTAGACATTGGAGGTGGTTGCGTGAACCTCGTGATGCAGAGCAAACTTGGATAAATCTGTTGCGTGATAAAGTTAACGAATTAGCTGCAAAAACTGAGTATCGTATATATACCGGTGAAATTACTCCTAATACAACTATAGAAGATTTAAGAGGTCATATTATCTTAAAGGTTAATTATAACTCAGAAAGTATGCTTAAGTATTACACCGATCCTAAATCATTTGATAATGGTCCTGATGTCAATACAACTGCTCCTATGATGTTTACTTATTGGGGATTTGCAACTGGACCAGAGAAAGGTAGTTGGACTTATCAAGATAATAATGGTGGTATGCCTATGGATTGGGGGGTACCTGTATGGTATGCTAATTCAACAGCACAATTGAGATGGTATTATCAGGAGGTTACTAGCGTAGGAACAAACCAGGAAGCTACTAAGCAGCAAAAAGAGGATGGTATTAAACATTTGTTCCAAGAGAGTGTTGATTTGTATAAGAATGATAATGCTCATAAGACATGGTTTATGAACGACCTTGGTGGATACTATTCTGACAGTGGTAATATCAATAACAGAGGTACTGGTATTGAAGCATTGGCTATGGATATGAATGATTTGGGTGTTCAGGAACTTCAGAAGAGAACAGAAAATGCCGGACTGGGATTGATTTTCATGAACTTTGCTGATAAACAGACTACCTCTGGTGCTAAGTATAAGAGCGATTATTTGATTCAGACAATCATCATGAACAACAGAAAATTCCAGTTGCGTAAGAAAGGTGATTCGCAAAATACTCGTACAGAATACGTAACCCGTCTTTCTGCAGGTGACGGTTGGGATGAATAAATTCTAAAGGATATCCCATTTCTCAAATAGGGGAATGGGATATGAATCCGAAGAATAAAAAACTATAATAATATAACTATGATGAAGAAAACGTTAATGGCGGCTTTAGCCTTGTTTGCGGCCGGTTCTGTTTGGGCTCAGACTGAGCAGAATAAAGACATTACAGAAACTGTGGAATATAGCACAGATAAGTATAAGGTAGAAACCAACTCATTCTGGAGCAACTGGTTCATCAGTGCAGGCGTGGGTGGTCAAGTATATTTTGGTGACCATGACAAGCAGCGTAAGTTCGGTGAACGTATTTCTCCGGCACTGGATATCGCAGTGGGTAAATGGTTTACTCCGGGTATCGGTGTGCGTTTGATGTACAGCGGTCTGAACTTCAAAGGTGCTACTCAGAACGGAGCTTATACCAACAATCAGCCTATCGAGGGAAAGCCTTGGCACGGATATTGGTTGACAGAACAGAAAGTGAAGTACATCAACTTCCATGCAGATGTACTGTTCAACCTGTCAAATATACTGTGCGGTTATAATGAAAAGCGGGTTTACAACTGCAGCCCTTACTTCGGCCTGGGTATTGCACGTGTAACCAGCAAGCCTAAGAATTCAGAAATTACCGGTCATCTGGGTATCATGAACTCTTTCCGTCTGAGTTCTGCATGGGACTTGAATCTGGATTTGAGAGGTTCTTTGACTAACGACCAGTTCGACGGTGAAATCGGAGGTAAAGGCGGTGAAGGTATGTTCGCTCTTACTGCCGGTGTAACTTACAAGATTAAACCGCGTGGCTGGGACCGCAGCAAGACTATTCTGCGTGTGGACAACAGTGCTATCAATGCATTGCGTGACGAACTCGACCGTGCAAATGCTGAAAATGCACGTCTGCAGCGTGCCATCAACGAAAGCAATCGTCAGGAACCTGCCAAGAAGGTGGTTGCTTCCAACCTGATTGTCTTCCAGATTGGCAAGTCTAAACTGTCTAACGAAGCACGTGTGAACTTGAAGATGATGGCTGAAGCTATCAAGGCTTCTGATCCGAATGCAGTTTACACAATTACTGGTTATGCAGATGCCGGTACTGGTAGCAAGAAGCTGAACGAACGCTTGAGTAAGAAACGTGCTGAGGCTGTATACGACTGCCTGGTTAACGAATTCGGCGTTTCTGCTTCTCAGTTGCGTATCGACTATAAGGGTGGTGTAGACAATATGTTCTACGATGATCCTCGTCTGAGCCGTGCCGCAATTACTCGCAGCAACTAATAATCCGTATTTGTCTGTCGGTATTTTCTGACGGATAAAGGGTTTATATAATGAAAAAAGTTCTATTTTTGCTTGTGTACTACAGGCGGAAATAGAACTTTTTTTGTATAACTTTGTTATATGTGGAAAGATTTCACGGATAGAGTGATATGAGGATGCCGGTGGAATGTATTGTTTGAAAGTAAACTTGAAAGTGTCGGATCATGATGGATTTGCTGAAAGGAAATAAAGAGATACGTGTCAGGGATTGTGCCGTATGGCTTTGGAATGCATCAAGGGGCTTCCGGTTGCCGGTGGTATTCATCGCACTGATCGGGATGGGGCAGGTGGCTGCTTCCCTGTTTTTCGTGTGGGTGTGCAAGCATCTGATTGATATCGCTACGCATCATTCGGACGACCGGCTGCAGTGGTTTATTGCCGCACTGATAGGGTGTCTGCTGTTGCAGCTCGTTTTCTCGGTGACGAATATGCGCCTGGGTACGAAGGTGGAGATTGCTTTCCGCAACAACCTTCGTCATCGTCTGTTCAATCATGTGATGGAGAGCCGGTGGATGGGAAAGGAAGTGCTGCACACGGGAGATATGCTGAACCGGTTGGTGGAGGATGTGCCTACCATTACAACGGCAATCTGCCGGAACATTCCTTCTGCACTGGCTACGGTTGTTCAGCTGTTGGGAGCTTTGGTGTTTCTTTCCCGGCTGGATATGCGCCTGGCGGGAATTGTCCTGCTCATTATGCCGGTGGCCTTGCTGCTGAGCCGGCGGTATGTACGGAAGATGCGTAAGTTGTCGAGAGAGATACGCGATACGGACAGTCGGGTGCAGAGTCACCTGCAGGAGCATTTGCAGCATCGCAACCTTATCCGTGCTATGGAATATACGGCGTATTCCAACAATGCGCTGGCATCCTTGCAGTCGGACTTGCAGACGAAGGTGATGCGACGCACGGATTTCTCGGTCTTTTCACGTTCGGTCATCCAACTGGGATTTTCGGCTGGTTATGTGGCGGCTTTTCTGTGGGGAGTGTTCGGTATTTATTACGGTACGGTTACCTTCGGTATGATGACGGCTTTTCTGCAGCTGGTGGCTCAGGTGCAGCGTCCTATTGTCGACCTGGGGCGTCAGATTCCGGCCTTTATACAGGTGTTTACTTCTACCGAGCGCTTGTCGGAACTGTCTTCGCTCGACCTGGAGCAGAAGGGGGAAGCGATTATACTCGAATCTCCGGTGGGAGTCCGTTTGGAAGAGGTGAGTTTTGCATATCCCGAAGGAAAACGCAGTATCTTGCATCATTTTTCACACGATTTTCTGCCGGGCAGTCTGACGGCCGTAGTAGGAGAGACGGGAGTCGGAAAAAGTACGCTGATCCGGCTGATCCTGGCTTTGCTGTCGCCGGTAGAGGGGAAGGTGGTGTTCTACAACGGTAATCGTACGGTAGAAGCTTCTTCGCGTACCCGTTGCAATATCTCTTATGTGCCTCAGGGAAATACGCTGATCAGTGGAACCATCCGTGATAATCTGCTGCTGGGAAATCCGGATGCGGGTGAGGAGGAACTGAAAGCAGCGCTGCATACGGCGGCAGCGGATTTTGTGTGGGAACTGCCGGAAGGTCTGAATACGCTTTGCGGGGAGCAGGGTGCGGGACTGAGTGAGGGGCAGGCACAGCGAATTGCCATTGCGCGCGGACTGTTGCGCCCGGGAAATGTGTTGCTGCTCGATGAGCCGAGTTCTTCGCTCGACGAGGATACGGAACGGAAACTGCTGGAGCGGTTGTCGAAGCAGATGCAGGGGAAGACCTTAATCATGATTACGCACCGGGAGACCATCGCGCAGCTTTGTTCGTCGGTGGTGCGTTTGAAGAAAGAAGAATGTGAGTGATTTTACTATATATGAACTGATAAAATATTAGGTATGGAAACTGTAATTCCTTTTGCACTGTTGTGCTTTACTTCGTTTTTTACGCTGACAAATCCGCTGGGTACGATGCCTGTGTTTCTGACCATGACGAATGGACTGGACGAGGAGGAGCGGAAGCATATTGTCAAGCGGGCTACCATCATCTCGTTTATTATCCTGATTTCGTTTACGTTCTGTGGGCAGTTCTTGTTTAAGTTCTTCGGAATATCGACCAATGGCTTCCGTATCGCTGCGGGAATCATTATCCTGAAGATCGGATATGATATGCTGCAGGCGCGTTATACCAATACGAAACTGAAGGATGAGGAAATCAAGGCGTATGCCAATGATATTTCGATTACGCCGCTTTCCATACCGATGTTGTGCGGACCGGGAGCGATTGCCAACGGAATTATCCTGATGGATGATGCGCAGACCTGGGAACTGAAGGTGACGCTGGTAACGGTGATTGCGCTGGTGTATGTGCTGACGTTTTTTATTCTCCGACTTTCTACCCGTCTGGTGACGGTGATGGGGGAGACGGGAAACAACGTGATGATGCGTCTCATGGGACTTATTCTGATGGTGATTGCCGTAGAGTGTTTCGTGGGAGGTATGAAACCGATTCTGATTGATATCATCCAAAGCAGCGGAATGTAAGCGCGGTCTTGGAGTGTGACATAATGATTTTGCTCGGCTAATGGTTGCGTTAGTTGGCAAAATGAAGAAAGAGGGCATTGCTCTCTTTCTTTTTGTTTATACGTGGGCGTTTTTATGAGAATAAAGTTACGGCAGTCGCCTTGTGGCGCCTTTCTTTTTGGCATAAAGTTTCTTTTTGTTAAAAAACGGGAAGGTGATATAAGTTTATTTTAAATGTTTTGATATTTATTATGGAAAACGATTTTCTGCTATTTAGCATCATTTTCTAAAAAAAAGTCCTTAAAAAGCTTTTATTTCTGATAAATTATATATATTTGCCCCTGTTGAATTGCAATAAGTGATATTTTAAATAAATTACTGTGAAGGTTTAGGTGGGGAATTCTTACGTGCTTATTGTATTTTATTTCGTTTATATTTGTGAAAATTAATAGTTAATTGAGTGAGTGTTTTATGAAAAGAAAGTTTATGTTGTTTTGTGCCTGCCTATTGATCAATATAGGTTGGGCCATTGCTCAGTCATCTGAAATCTCAGGTGTGGTGCTCTCTGCCGAGAACGGAGAGCCTGTAGTAGGAGCATCGATTTTAGTGGAGGGAACTACCGTCGGAACAATCACAGACATTGACGGAAAGTTTTCTCTGAAAGTAAACAAAGGAGGGAAGTTACAGATTAGCTACATCGGCATGAAAACGAAATCGTTGGCAGCCAAAAACAATATGGTAGTGAAGCTGGAGTCGGACTCCGAGTTACTGGAAGAGGTGGTGGTTACGGGTATGCAGCGCATGGACAAGCGTTTGTTTACGGGTGCCTCTGCTAAGATTTCGGCGGATGACGCAAAACTGGACGGTATTCCTGATGTCAGCAGGGCCCTGGAAGGTCGTGCTGCCGGTGTATCGGTACAGAACGTGTCAGGTACTTTCGGTACGGCTCCGAAAATCCGTGTGCGTGGTGCTACTTCTATCTATGGTAGCTCTAAACCGTTGTGGGTAGTCGATGGTGTAATTATGGAAGATGTAACGGAAGTGGGAGCTGACGAGCTTTCTTCTGGTGATGCCGTTACCTTGATCAGTTCGGCTATCGCGGGTTTGAATGCGGACGATATTGAGAGTTTCCAGATTCTGAAGGATGGTTCGGCTACTTCTATCTATGGTGCGCGTGCCATGGCGGGTGTGATTGTAGTCACTACCAAGAAAGGTAAGGCGGGTAGCAACAAGATCAGCTATACCGGTGAGTTTACCATGCGTATGAAACCGAGCTACCGCAACTTCAATATCATGGATTCTCAGGAACAGATGGCGGTTTACCGTGACATGGAAGCTGCCGGTTACCTGAATTTCACGGATTCTTACCGTGCTTCCATGAGTGGTGTATATGGTAAGATGTATCACCTGATCAATCAGTATAATGCGACATCGGGTGTTTTCGGCCTGGAAAATACTCCGGAAGCCAGAAATGCTTATTTGAGAACGGCCGAATATAACAATACCGACTGGTTCGACTTGTTGTTCGACGGCAGCAATGTTTCACAGAATCATGCCATCAGCATGTCATCCGGTACGGAAAAGGCTTCTTATTATACTTCTTTGAGTGCCATGGTCGATCCGGGATGGTCTAAGAGAAGCAAGGTACAGCGTTATACTGCCAATGTCAATGCGTTGTACAATATCAACAAGAGTTTGTCTTTGAACTTGATCGGAAATGCTTCTTATCGTATTCAGGAGGCTCCGGGTACACTGGGATCTCAGACTGACCCTGTAAGTGGTGAGGTGAAGCGTGACTTTGATATCAACCCGTATTCTTATGCCTTGAATACTTCACGTACCATGTCGCCTACTGAATATTATATCCGTAATTATGCTCCGTTCAACATCTTCAATGAATTGGAGAATAACTATATGAACCTCGACGTGGTAGACATGAAGTTCCAGGGTGAACTGAAGTGGAAACCGGTCAAGAAGGTGGAACTGAGTGTCTTGGGTGCGTACAAGTATTCTACTACTACTCAGCAGCACTACGTGAAGGATTATTCTAACCAGGCTTGGGCTTATCGTGCGATGGATGATGCGACCATGCAGAAGGCCAATCCGTGGTTGTATACTGACCCTGACAAGATCAATGTGTTGCCTGAAACTGTGTTGCCGGTGGGTGGTTTCTATCGTGAGACCAAGTATAGTATGAACAGCTACGACTTCAGAGCTACTGCCAGCTACAACGATGTATACAATGAAATCCATATTGTGAACCTCTTCGGTGGTATGGAAGCCAATGCAACCAACCGTACACAGTCTTGGTTCAATGGTGTGGGTATGCAGTATGATATGGGTATGCTTCCTGCTTACAGTTATTTGTTCTTCAAGCAGGGCAACGAGGAAAACTCTAATTATTATACGCTCGAAACCACTCGTTCACGTGACGTGGCATTCTTCGGTACAGCTACTTACTCTTATCAGGGTAAATATACATTGAACGGTACTATCCGTTATGAGGGTTCTAACAAACTGGGTAAGAGCCGTGAGGCACGCTGGTTGCCTACCTGGAACCTTTCTGCTGCATGGAACATGCACGAGGAAGCATGGTTTGAAAAACTGAATCCTGCGTTGTCTAACCTGACACTGAAGGCTTCTTACTCTCTGACAGCCGACAGAGGTCCGGCGGATGTAAGTAACTCGTTTGTCATCATCAACAGTTATAATCCGTGGCGTCCGAGTGCAGGTGTACAGGAGTCTGGCTTGCAGGTGGAGGATGTACAGAACAGTGACCTGACTTATGAAAAGAAGCATGAGCTGAACATCGGTGCGGATATAGGTTTCCTGAACAACCGGATCAATTTTGCACTCGACTGGTACAAGCGTAACAACTATGACTTGATCGGTCTGATCAATACTCAGGGTGTAGGTGGTGAGATTGCGAAGTTTGCCAATGTGGCCAGCATGAAATCACACGGTGTGGAATTTACGTTGTCAACCCGCAACATTGTTTCTAAGGACTTCAAGTGGAATACCGACTTCATCTTCTCAAAGGCTAAGAATGAGGTTACGGAACTTGAAACAAACTCTACGGTAATGGACCTGATCTCGGGTTCTGGTTTTGCAATGCAGGGCTATCCGGTTCGTGGTTTGTTCTCTATGGATTTCAGAGGCTTGAACGAGGACGGTATCCCGACTTTCGTCAACGAACGGGGTGAGATTGTAACCAGCGACATCGACTTCCAGGAAAGAGACGTGAAGAGTCATCTGGTATACGAAGGTCCTACGGATCCTACCATTACAGGTAGCTTCGGTAATACCTTTACTTACAAGGGATTTAAGTTGAATGTGTTCATGACTTACTCTTTCGGAAATGTAATCCGTCTGGATCCGGTGTTCAGCAACCAGTATACAGATATGGATGCGATGCCGAAGGAATTCAAGAACCGCTGGATGAGATCGGGCGACGAACAGTATACTACGATTCCGGCCATTGCCGACCAGCGTATGAATACACAGGATACCAACTTGTCACGTGCTTATAATGCGTACAATTACTCTACTGAGCGTATTGCCAAGGGTGATTTCATCCGTATGAAGGAAATCTCATTGAGCTACGACTTCCCGAAAAAGTGGATTACTCAGCTGAGATTGTCTAACTTGTCTCTGAAGCTTCAGGCTACTAACCTGTTCTTGATTTATGCAGACAAGAAGTTGAACGGACAGGATCCGGAATTCTTCAATACGGGTGGTGTGGCCGTTCCGGTACCGAGACAGTTTACATTTACATTAAGATTAGGAATTTAACAGGAGTTGAGCTATGAAGAATAAATTTATTGCATATATGTTTGTGGGAGGTTTGCTGATGGGTACATCATGTTCGGACTTCCTGGATACGATGCCGGATAACCGGGTTGAGGTGAATATGGCAGAACAGATTACTCCGCTATTGGTTTCTGCTTATCCCTCTCAGATGCCGTTGCTGATCGGTGAATTGTCTTCGGATAACGTAATCGATAATGGCGGACAGTTTGATGCCGAAAAAATCCAGCAGCAGTTGTACTTGTGGCAGGATGTGACCGAAGTGGACATGGACAGTCCTACCGGTATTTGGGTCCTGTACCATAACGGTTCTGGAAGCTAGGAGTAACGAAAG
>OGXA01002462.1_pt1 | contig 13220 bp, 10 predicted proteins | sample 1576171 | NCBI WGS metagenome assembly OGXA01 (sample SAMEA3541587, study PRJEB24748) | human gut metagenome | biome: human gut; feature: human-associated habitat; material: faeces | place: China | collected 2012 | reverse complement strand
CAATGGATGCAATCGTTACACAGATGATTATCCTGTTTATTCTGGTAATCATCGGCTATTATCTGAGTAAGAAGAAAATGATGGATGCGGATTTCGACCGCAAACTTTCGGGACTGGTTATCAACGTGACGTGTCCCAGTCTGATACTTTCGTCGGTGATGGGCGACACGCTTCCCGACAAGACGCTGATTCTGCCTTTGCTCGTGGTAGGTTTTGCTACCTACGTGGTGCTTATCGGGTTAGCCTTTCTGCTTCCGCGCTATTTGCCCGTCAAACTGTCCGACCGCGGTATTTACAGTTTCATGTTGGCATTCGGCAATGTGGGTTTCATCGGCTATCCCATTGTGGCTTCCATTTTTGGAGCCAGTGCGGTGTTCTATGCCAGCATTCTTAATTTCCCCAGCACGTTGTTGATTTTTGTGTTCGGTACCCTGTTTATTTCAGGCGGTCAGGGAAAGATGCGTTTTGACTGGCGTACTCTCTACTGTCCGGCCATGATTGCGTCGTACCTCTCCATTCTGATTGTCGTGACCGGATGGGTGCCTCCCCGTGTCATCAGTACCCCGTTTGTCCTGTTGGGAAATGTCACCGTGCCTGCTGCGCTGCTCATCATCGGCTCGTCCATTGCCCGTGTACCCATTCGCCGGATGTTTGGCAATACGGCCATCTACCTGATGTCGGTCTTGCGTCTGATGCTGGTTCCACTCCTTATTTTGTATCTCTCACGCCTTTGCCGGGTGGAAGAAACCATTGCCAATATCAATGTGGTGCTGGCGGCCATGCCCGTAGCTTCGTACGGCACCCTGTTCTGTATCCAGTATCAGAAAGGGGAGATCATCATGGCAGAAGGAACCTTCCTCACTACCTTGCTTTCCGTACTGAGCATTCCGTTGCTGACGATGTTCCTGTAGACTTATTTCAGCAGGGCTGCATACGTCTTTTCGGATTCATGCGGCAGTATCTTCTGGAACTGGGTGAGCATCCGTTCGCGTGATTCCTGCGGACTGCGGTCGGGATGGCAGGCCTTCCGTCCAAAGAGACGTTCGGGCGTGGTGAGCAGTGACCAGCCCCAGCCATATTCCCTTCCGTGGCGGTCGAGGGGGTAGATAAAATCCTCCGTCACAATGTAGCCACCCATTTCCAGTCGGGTGAGATAGGCATCGAAGCGGCTCCGCATCCTTGGTCCGGTAAATCCGCATGCCGCACGCAGTTCCCGTGTAATCAGGCTGCCTTCGCATCTTAGTATGTCGAGGATGGTTTCTTCAATGCTTCCCGCCTCCGGATAAGGAAACAGACTCCGCCGGTAATTGCAGAAGTCGGGCCACCACTCGCGACTGATGAATGCGGCTTTGTCCTTGAAGAACTTGCCGTATGCGCAACCGCTTTCTTGCAGGATGGCACCTTTCCATTCCCAAAGCGGCCATTCCCATCCGCCGTCGGGCAAACGGGTATACTGGCAGTCTTCGTCCGTGACTTCTTCGGCCGACCATCCGGCGATGCCCATGCTTAGCAAGGGAAGGAAACCCGTTTCATTGATGTAGTCAATAAGTTCGGGGCAGGAGTGTAGGAGTTCTTGTTTCATGGTTACGGTGATTTTTCCTTGTAAGATAATGAACAAAACTGATATATTTGCGTATTATTGTATGAAGCAAAACAGAATCTATGACACCTCCTCCAATTGAACAATCCACCTGGGAAGCTCGCAGGGCGTATGTGCTCGATGCCTGGAAGTGCCTGCACGATTGCGAGTCGTGCGGCAAGTGCCGCATCCTAAAAGGTAAGGATGCGGAAACTTTGTATGCCGACTACATTGAAGGCAAGCGTAGCTATATGGACGTGACGCTGGAGCTCCGGAACAAGAGTTATTAAATTTTTCTGGAGGTAGTGATGTCGCATGAATCACTTTGTCAGGCGTAGTTTTTTTCTGAAATCTTATCAGCAATGGAACCCCATCTCGTAAGCTTCATTCAGCTTGCTGTGTCCGTTGATGGCGCGTGAGTCAGCTACTCCGCCGCAGAAAAGCGTACCGGCCAGGCGGCTCTTCGGGAAGCAGTCAATCCAGCCCGTGAGACCCGCTTCGGCACGTTGAGGAACCTCCGGCTCTTCTTCGGCTGCCACGGTCAGCATATAGACGTCGCGGAACTGGTAATCCAGGGTGTACATTGCATTCATACGGTCGATGAGTACTTTCATCTGTCCGCTCATCTCGAAATAATAAATCGGGGTAGCCCATACGATGACATCTGCATGCAGTACTTTCTGCATGATAGCGTCTACATCGTCATTAATCACACACTTGCCCAATTTCTGGCAAGCTAAACATCCGCGACAGAAACGTATATCTTTTCCGATGAGTGAGATTTTTTCTACTTCGTGGCCTGCCTGGAGGGCACCTTCTATGAATTTGTCGGCCAGCATGTCGCTGTTGGAACCAGCACGCAGACTGGTTGAAATCACAATTACTTTTTTCATGTTATCTTGTTTGGGTTGATTTTTTCTGATAAACTTTCTTCAAAGTTATGGATTTCTGTGCAGCTTTCCTCGTGTGTGGAGTGAAAATTATGCGTATAGAATATCTCTTGAAAATTATTAAAGGCAAATAGTGGAGGTGTTACGGTTTATTTGTAATATTGCCACACTAAAAGAAATACTTGAATAACAAATAATACCGGTATGAAAAATCAGCACATTCCGTATTCTTCAGCGATAAACGATATGATTTTCGACATCAAGAAAAAAGGTGTGGTAAGTTTTCCTAAAAAAGGGCTTGCAGAGAATGCCACTGATTTCTTCAATCAGATAATCAAGTGGCAGTTTCAGCATAAAGCAACCATTCAGGCTATACACAAGGCACTACTTGAGTATGTGAAACGTCCGGATGCCGTGTTTGCTATCCGTCTTTATGCAGATGCGCCAGGAAAGCAATATTTCTTGCTGCGCAGGGGATTCCTGTCTGAATATCAGGATGGGTTGAAAACCTTTTTCTGTGACAATACATTTGCCATGCCTTTTACTGCTTTGAAACTTTATGATAAGTGTTATACTGCATCCGATTTAGTGGAGCATCTCAATCAGAAAAATGTAGTGTGCGGCTTTAAAATAGACAAAGAAGAACGAAAACTTGCTTATTATAAGTGCAATAACTATAGCCATATTAACTTGAATGATTCGGGGTGGTATTTGGCGCATATTCTTCCTGTGGGTTATAATTTTGCCGGGAAACAACGGTTAACTAAGGTATTTCCTAATCCTAAAAGAGCGGAGTAGGAATTGGACCCGGCACACATCCGGCGTGTCGACCGTTCATTTACGGAGAATGAATACGCTGTACTTGTAGCGCATTTTCTTCGCTTGGTACACCCTCTTAATTCTTTTGTGATACCTAAGCAAGACTATGTGGCTTATGATGGGAAAAACCTGGGTGAAGAGCAAGAGCTTATCAATATAGTGCAGGATTATGTGAAAGCGGGATTTCCTAAGGAATATGCCGAGCTGCAGACACTGATGCAGATTCCTGAGCAGGAAAAAGTGACGGACACGGTAGGCAAGATTCACTGGGCGGTATCGGAATATCAAATCAAGAAATGGAGGAAGACAATTTTTAAAGACAAGCCAAAGATAACTTTAAAGAAGCGCAGTAAGAAAGTGAAAGATCAATATGATGAGGATAAAGCGTATGCATTGGATAACAGGCTGAGTTCTGTTGGCAAGGCCACTTTTATAAAGCTTTATCCTTTGGTCAAGCAAAATCTGGATATTACCGTAGAAGAGGTAGAGAAGGTGTATCCTGAGTATAAGAAAGGTAAAGCAGAGAATGCAAAAAGGACCTGTTTGTCGTCTACACGCAGTATCATCCGAAACGGTTATGAGGCAGAGGCGCTGGAAATTATCGTAAATTCATCACGCATGGACGATGCGGTGATTCTAGAAGCGAAGAAATATCTGGAAGAATTGTACCAGAAAGATTGATTTGCGGGGAACTCTTTAATGTGATTTCCTGAATGCCTGAAATATGAGGGACTTTTCGTATCTTCGCAAACAAAACAATCAATGAAGTATGGGAAAAAGAATGATTAATTTTTCGGCAGCCTTGTTGGGAGTTGCCACGATGGCTTCCAGCCTGTGCTCGTGCAGCAGCCAGCAGAAGGAATCGCCGATGAAAGCAAAGGTAGAGGAGTATGCATCTGTTGAACTTAAGTCTGATCTTGTGAACAACTTGAGCGACAAGGAAAAAGAGTTGGTGAGAATATTTTTCCAGGTGGGGAAAATTACCGACGACCTTTTTTGGAAGCAGACATTCGGTGATAAAAGCAAGCTCGATACCATTACCGACAGCTATGCGAAAGAGTTTGCCATGATTCACTATGGCGCATGGAACCGTCTGGACAATAACAAGCCTTTCCTGGCTGGTTATGGCGAAAAACCGGATGTATGCAACTATTACCCGCTGGATATTACCGAAGCCGAGTTTAATGCCTTTGAAGATGAAAACAAGGACTCATGGTACACGGTTATCCGCCGCAACGAAGACGGTTCTCCAAAGAGCGTATGGTATCATGAAGCCTATGCCCCGGAAATAGAACGTATCTGTGCTTTGCTGGAGAAAGCGGTGGCACTGGCAGAGGACCCGGGCCTGAAAACCTACCTTGAAAAGCGTATCGAAGCATTCAAGACTGATGATTATCTGGCCAGTGACCTGGCATGGATGGACATGAAGGACAGCAAGATTGACTTCGTGACAGGACCTATTGAAACTTACGATGATAAGTTCCGTGAAACCAAGGCTTCGTACGAGTCGTTTATCCTGCTGAAGGATGAAGCCCGCAGCAAGGAACTGGCCAAGTTCGTAGCCATGCTTCCGGCCCTTCAGAAAGAGTTGCCCTGTCCGCCGGAATATAAAACCTTTGTGCCGGGTACCTCGTCCGACCTGAATGTGTATGATGCAGTGTACTATGCCGGCGACTGTAACGCGGGAAGCAAGACCATTGCCATCAACCTGCCGAACGACGAGCGGGTACATGCGCTGAAAGGTACACGCCGTCTGCAATTGCGTAACTCCATGAAGGCTAAGTTCGACAAGATTCTGTTGCCTATCGGACAGCTTGTCGTTACGCCCGAACAGCAGAAATACCTCAACTTTGATGCGTTTTTCTGGAACGTGACTTTCCATGAAGTGGCACACGGACTGGGTGTGAAGCAGACTATCCGTACCAATGAAAGCGTAGATGCAGTGATGGGCACAGAGAAGACTTCCTGGGAAGAAGCCAAGGCTGACATTCTGGGCCTGTTCATGGTGACCAAGCTGATTGAGATGGGCGAAATCACGAACATTACAACTGAAGATGCGATGGCTACTTACATTGCAGGCATTCTGCGTTCAGTCCGTTTTGGAGCAGCTTCTTCACACGGAAAAGCCAATATGATGTGCTTCAACTACATGGAGAAAGCAGGGGCATTTTCACGCGATGACAAAGGTCAGTATGTGATTGATTTTGCAAAGGCCAAGGAAGCCATGAACGGTTGGACCACGTTGATTCTTCAGACACAGGGCGACGGCAATGTGGAATTTGCGAAGAAATACAGAGAAAAGAACGGTGGAATCACTCCGGCACTTCAGGCCGACCTTGACCGGATTAACGGAGCAGGCATTCCTCGTGACATTACCTTTGTGCAGGGAGAAGAAGTGCTGTTAGGAAAAGCACAGTAACATCAGTTACTGAAACATAAAGAGCCTGCGGTTCAGATGCGTCTTTGAACCGCAGGCTTTTTTATGCCGTCATTCTCATGCCGCATGTGCAGGCATTGATTCCTTATTCTTTATCTGCCTGTCTTCTGAAAATCTGTGCCGCAATGCTGCCCGAGAAGTTGTGCCATACCGAGAACATGGCTCCAGGTACGGCCGCCATGGGAAACAAGGCAAAATGAGTGGCGGCAAGTGAAGTGGCCAGACCTGAATTTTGCATGCCCACCTCGATGGCGATGGCCGACCGTTTGGACGGCTCGCTTCCGACAAGAGAGGAGAGACCATAGCCCAGGGCCAGTCCGAGTACATTGTGCAGAATCACTGCTACGGCCACTATCAGGCTGCAAGCTAGGATGCTGGCTGCGTTGTGCGCTACGATAATGCCGATGATGAACGCAATGGACAAGGTGGAAATCATCGGTAGCAGCGGTACTATCCGTCGGGTGGTGCGCTGGAAGTAATGATTGGCGGCTACTCCCAGTACGATGGGTACTATTACCACCTGTACGATACTTAAAAACATGCCTGCCACGTCTACTTCCACCGATTCTCCGGCAAGCAGCCATACGAGTGCAGGTGTTACGATGGGAGCTAGCAGTGTAGAGACTCCGGTCATGGCCACGCTCAGGGCTACATCGCCTTTGGCCAGGTAGCAGATAACATTGCTGGCTGTACCTCCCGGACAACATCCCACGAGAATCACTCCTAAGGCGAGTTCTTCTGGCAGCGACAATAATTTGCAGAGCAGCCACGCCAGCGAGGGCATGATAAGAAACTGTGCCAGTTCGCCGACGAGGATGTCTTTCGGATGTTGCAAGACTGGTCGGAAGTCGGACGGACGAAGCGTCAGTCCCATGCCGAACATCACCACGCCCAGCATCGGTGTGATGGCCGATGTATCTATCCAGTTGAATGAGGAGGGAAGGAAGAGAGCCACGGCCGTCACTAGCACCACCACAAGGGTGATGTGGGCTGCAATCCATGCAGAAATTTGGATGAGTTTATTTTTCATTGTCATTTTTTCAAAATTGTCTGCAAAGCTACAAAATTTCGTGCGAATCTTGGCGGGAATGTGGACAAAGTACTCCTCCTGACTCGTGGAATATGATTCAGCTTCTGCTGTATATGCAAAGCCAGCTCTGTCTGCCTTTTCCTAGAATCTGTAACATGGGTATATAGTCCGAGGATTTGTATACTATCCGTCATTCAGCCCTTTTCTATTTTTGTATCGGTTAATTGATAAGTAACAGATATGATTGGAGGAGAAAATTATATGGAAGTTATCAGAAATTCAGAATTCGGGGGCGAACGCCCTTTGTTTGAGTCGCATAATCTGCGTTTGGAAAACGTAATAATCCGTGCCGGAGAATCGGCCATCAAGGAGTGCAGCAACATTGAGGCAGTAGATTGCCGTTTTGAGGGGAATTACCCTTTCTGGCAAGTTCACGGTTTTAAGATTGAGCGTTGCTATTTCGATGTGGGAGGACGCTCGGCGTTATGGTATTCCGACCATCTGCAGATGAGGGATACCGTGATTGACGCTCCCAAAATGTTCCGCGAGATGAGTGAGGTTGACATTGAAAACGTCACGATGAACGATGCTGATGAGGTATTCTGGCGTTGCAACGGTATCCGTATTAAAAACCTTAAGTTGCATGGAGGAACTTATCCCTTCATGTTCAGCAATGACATTTATGTGGACGGACTGGAGAGTGACAGCAAGTATGTTTTCCAGTATGTGAAGAATGTGGAGATTCACAATGCCAAGATTACCACCAAGGATGCTTTCTGGGAAGTGGAGAATGTGACTATCTACGATTCAGAGCTTAACGGCGAATACCTTGGCTGGCACTCCAGAAACCTCCGTCTGGTGAACTGCCACATCACGGGCGAGCAGCCGCTTTGCTATGCACACGACCTTATACTGGAAAACTGTACGTTTGGGCCAGACTGCGACCGTGCCTTTGAGTACAGCACGCTGAATGCCGATATCCGTGGTGCCATAACCAACATTAAGAATCCTACATCGGGACGTATCGTAGCCGACGAGTACGGCTCCATAACCATTGACGAGAACATCAAGGCTCCTGCCGACTGCGAAATCCGGCTTAGAGATGAACGTACCTGCTTTACCGACTAAAATGTGAGGACCATGAAATACGACTTTGATACAATTATTTCCCGCCGGGGAACCAATTCCTACAAGTGGGACAGTCTGCCGGCGGATAAAGATATACTTCCCCTTTGGGTAGCCGACATGGATTTCCGTACGGCGCCGGCAATTACTGAAGCACTAACCAGACGTGTAGCGCACGGCATATTCGGGTATGTGCGTGTCCCCGATGAATACTATACGGCAGTAACCCGCTGGTTTGGAAGGCGCCATCACTGGACTTTCCGTAAAGAGTGGATGATATACACTTCCGGAGTAGTTCCGGCCGTATCTGCTGTCATCAAGGCTTTGACCCAACCTGGAGACGGTGTAGTTGTGCAGACTCCTGTGTACAACTGCTTTTTTTCATCCATCCGTAACAACGGGTGCCGCGTTGTCACCAATCCTCTGATATACGAAGATGGTACCTACCATATCAACTTTGACGACCTGGAACGTAAAGTGAAAGAACCGGGCGTAAAGTTGCTGCTTTTGTGCAACCCGCATAATCCTGCAGGACGTGTATGGACCCGTGAGGAACTGTGCCGGATAGGAGAGATTTGTCTGCAGAATAATGTGACCGTTCTATCGGACGAGATACATTGTGAGCTTGTTTTCTCCGGATATACCTATATACCGTATGCATCTGTCAGTGAGGAGCATTTGTGGAATTCCGTGACCTGCGTATCACCCAGTAAATCCTTTAATATTGCAGGATTGCAGATAGCCAGCATTATAGCCCGCGATGAGACCGTGCGCCAGCGGATAGACCGTGCCATCAACATTAACGAGGTGTGCGATGTCAATCCTTTCGGGGTTGAGGCTGCCATCGCCGCTTATAATGAAGGTGAGGACTGGCTTCTTGAGTTGTTTTGGACTATCTGAAGGGCAACTATGACTATCTGTGTGCATTCTTCCGTACCCACCTGCCTGAAATACCGGTGACAAAGCTGGAAGGAACCTATCTGGTGTGGACAGACTGCAGGGCACTGCATTTGCCGTCTGATACCTTGCAGACCCGTCTGCTGGAAACTACCGGACTCTGGCTCAACAGCGGTACCATGTACGGAGCCGAAGGAGAAGGATTCCTGCGCTGGAACATTGCCTGTCCGCGTTCGGTATTACAGGATGCCCTGTCGCGTTTCAAGGGCTTTGTCGATGCCTTAACAACAGAAGAATGACCCGATGAAACGTAACTTACCTGAAACGGACACAAATGGAGCCTTACCGGAGCAATCCAAGGAGCATCCGGCTGCAAAAAAGAAAACAGATGTGTTGCTTGACCTTATCCGTGACGGCCGTCCGATGACCTTGCGACAGCAGCTGCGCCTGACCGTAGAACTCAGCGTTCCGGCCATTATAGCACAGCTGTCTTCCATCATCATGCAGTATATCGATGCAGCCATGGTGGGACGTATCGGTGCAGAGGCATCTGCTTCCATCGGACTGGTATCGACCACTACATGGCTTTTCTGGGGACTCTGTACGGCTGCCGCTACCGGATTCTCTGTACAGGTGGCCCACAAAGTCGGAGCAGGCGACCTGAAGGGAGCACGTATGATTCTGCTGCAGTCACTTGCCGGCACACTGGTCTTCAGTCTGCTGCTGGCCATATTGGGCGCGAGCATCAGCTCCTCACTGCCGGCATGGCTGGGAGGCGATGTTTCCATCCGTCGGGATGCTTCCATTTATTTCTTCATATTTTCTATTTTCCTGCCTGTCCTGCAAATGATTTTTCTGGCAGGCGGTATGCTGCGCTGTAGTGGAAATATGCGTATCCCCAGTCTGCTGGGCGTCATCATGTGCGTACTGGATGTGGTATTTAACTTCTTTCTGATTTTCCCGACACGCGGATGTAGCATAGCAGGCATGCAATTCACTATTCCGGGAGCCGGACTTGGCGTGAGCGGTGCTGCCTTGGGTACGGCTGCTGCAGAGACCATCGTTGCCGGTGTGTTACTATGGTATCTGTTGACACGTTCAGAGAAACTGAGCTACCGCAGTAGGGAAGGCAGCTTTCGGCTGAAAGCCGATACGTTCAGGAAAGCACTCCGTATCGGTTTCCCGATGGGAATAGAACATGTGGTCATTTGCGGGGCACAGATTCTGACGACAGTCATCGTAGCGCCACTCGGAGTCTTTGCCATTGCAGCCAATTCTTTTGCCATTACGGCCGAAAGTCTTTGCTATATGCCTGGCTACGGAATTGCCGATGCGGCCACCACTCTTGTCGGCCAGAGTATCGGAGCCGGACGGAAGAAGCTGACCCGCAGCTTTGCCCATATTACCGTACTGATGGGAATGGCCATCATGGGCGTAATGGGTATTCTTATGTATCTGTTCGCCCCTCAGATTATTGGGATGATGACTCCGGTCGAAGAAATCCGTCTGCTGGGGGTAATGGCTTTACGCATCGAAGCTTTTGCTGAGCCCATGTTTGCTGCCTCTATTGTTGCATACGGTGTCTTTGTCGGAGCAGCCGATACACTGGTTCCATGTCTGATGAACTTATTCAGCATCTGGACTGTACGTCTGACTCTGGCTGCCTGGCTCGCCCCGACACTGGGACTGCAAGGCGTATGGATTGCCATGTGCGTAGAACTGTGTTTTCGTGGACTTATCTTCCTTGTACGTCTGAAACGTGGACGATGGCTGAAATGCGATAAGACGTAATTGATGAGAATTACCGAACCGGCAACCCAGGTAAACGACAAGGCTGTGGCATCAGTTCTCAGAAGCCTTTATATCAAAAAAAAACCGATCATCGGAATATGGTAAAGTCGTATCCGGTGGTCGGTTTCATTTCTTGTCTTTTTGTTTGCCTGTTATTCTCGTTCAAAATGGGCAAATGTGAACTATATCTTTCCATTCTTTTGATTGCTTCTTTTCTTGTACCCATTCAGTAGCTTTATCCCATATTCGTGGTGTTACGAATACAAATGTGGCAGATGCTTTGTCATATTTTAATGGATCCTTTGTCCGTTTATTATAATCTTCATTCGCTTTTTGAAGGGGATTTGCGTTAACCCCACATTCCCAAAGTGAAATTCCAGGAGAAATATTAAAGATTGCATCAGCCGATTCTACTACGCCATCCCAACCTGTTAAATGAACTGCGTCTCCATTGGGAAATCTAATATTACTTGTGTTGGTTGAGGTTGCTCTTATCAATCGTAATATTAATTCTGGTAACAATCCTTTGCAGACCTTGTATCTGCCCATTGTTTGATAGTTGTAGATGTAATCCATTTCATATTTAGTCGTCTTTTATTGTGTTTGGTTAAATCTTATTTTTTATTATATTCCACCCTTTCTGCCGCAGCCATGGGATAATCACTCTCATAAAGGTGATACACTTTCGGCTCATTTACAGGCATTTCATTGTCAGTCCATTGCTCACACTGGCGGATAACAGTTTCGAGTGCATTTGCTGCTTCTTCAGGTGGGTAATGATACTTCTTCAGCAGACGCTTGATCATTTTGCGCATGCCGGCACGGGCTGATTCCTTTTTCTGCCAGTCAATGGTACGGTTCTTTCGGAGAATTTCCGTCAGTTCCTTGGTCATGGTCACCAGTTCCTCATTGGTATATACATCATGTACGGCCTGAGGCTGGGTCAGAGCATCGTAGAAAGACTTTTCTTCACGTGTCAGTCCCAGGTCATTCCCGGCAGCTTCGGAGGATGAAATTTCTTTTGCCAATTTCAAAAGTTCTTGTATTACCTCTTCATTCGTAAGCAGCCCTTTCAGGTAGTTCGATAAGGAACGATTCAGCAGGTCAGAGAACTTTTCAGCCTGCACGATGTTGGTTTTCTGATACAAGGTCACTCGTTCTGCCAATAACCTTTTCAGCAGTTCAACGGCTATGTTCTTTTCCTTCATTTTGGATATATCGTCAAGAAATGCCGCATCAAACAGAGAGAATTCAGCCTTTACATCAGAGAAAAGATTAATCACTCCTTCACTCTTGATGCTATGTTTGAGTAACTCTCCAATTCTTGCGTTAATTTCGCGCTTGGATACCTTTCCTTTTCCCGTCATTCGTGAGAGTAGGGTACGTACTGCCTCAAAGAATGCCGCTTCATATCGCTGTGATTCGTCTAACAAGCTTCGGCACAGTGTGAGGGAGTTATGCAGAAGCAGTGCTTCTTTCAGGAATATCTGGTGCTGTTCCTGCTTGGCTGGTGACATGATGAAGTTCACCCCGCCTTTTATGATTTGAGCACATTCCAGGTCGGATGCCGTTTGGAAATTGCTGTAATCGTAGCCGTGGAACAAATCGCGGCACACCTCTAATTTTTCCCTGAATTTAAGTAAGGCCGTTTCCTTAATATCCGGATTCCCAAAGTTCTTGCGGTCCCGACGAGTATAGTCGTGCATGGCTTCTTTCAAAGCTTTAGCTATGCCGATGTAGTCTACCACCAGTCCGCCCGCTTTCCCGTTGAACACCCGGTTTACACGGGCAATGGCCTGCATCAAATTATGTCCGCTCATGGGTTTAAACACGTACATTGTAGCCAATGATGGCACGTCAAAACCGGTTAGCCACATATCCACTACAATGGCAATTTTCATCGGGTCCTCATTGTCTTTGAAACGCTTGGCGAGTTCCTTCTTATACTGTTTGTTGCCGATAATATCATGCCACTCTTCAGGGTCCTTGTTGCTGCCGGTCATTACCACCTTCACCTTTTCCGTCCAGTTAGGACGCAGTTCAAGCAGTTTGTGGTAAATGCTCATTGCGATAGGGCGTGAATAGGCCACAATCATGGCTTTACCCGTCAGCTCATATTGTCTGTTTTCTTCGTAATGCTTCAGAATGTCCCTGCACAGCGAATCGATTGTTTCCGGAGCACCCAAAATCTCTTCCAGGTGCGACATTTCCTTTTTGCTCTTCTCAATCTGTTCATCCGTAGCACCTTCCTCGGCAAGTAAATCATATTCCGCGTCAATGGCTCTCAATGTGGCTTCGTCCAGGTTCAGATTGATTACGCGCGATTCATAATATACCGGACAAGTGGCACCATCAGACACCGCCTGAGTCATGTCGTACACATCGATATAGTTACCGAAAACCTCAACCGTATCCCTGTCTTTTGTAGATATAGGCGTACCTGTAAAACCAATGTACGATGCATTCGGCAGGCAGTCATGAATAATCCTTGCAGTACCTATGACACGCTTGGCAATGTCTTCCCCTTTCTCATTCTTAGTCATGCGGATTTTCTCTTCAAATCCGTATTGTCCGCGGTGTGCTTCGTCGGTCATCACCACAATGTTTTTCCTGAGCGACAAAGGCTCGGCCGATTCTTCAAATTTCTGCATG
>OGXA01002459.1_pt1 | contig 13227 bp, 11 predicted proteins | sample 1576171 | NCBI WGS metagenome assembly OGXA01 (sample SAMEA3541587, study PRJEB24748) | human gut metagenome | biome: human gut; feature: human-associated habitat; material: faeces | place: China | collected 2012 | reverse complement strand
TGCAAGACCTTCCATAGGAAGACCTACAGTCTGTAATACGAGTGCAAGCATATCCGTATGGAAGAACCAGTCCATGCCGAACTCAAAAAATTCCCACAGAACGCCGATGGTCATGGAAAAGCAAAACGCCACCATGGCCAGAAAGAATGGTGACAGGTCGAAGGTCAGCTTCTCATTGTCATTGAGCAGCAGCACCAGAGAAAAGCCTACCGCCGCCGCCAAAAAGCCGTTGATAGTGTGGAGCATGGTGTCCCAATGAGGCACGTTGACATAGAAGGCGTTGACCTCTCCCAAGATCTCTGCCGCGAAAATGAAGCAGAGGATCGTAATTTCCAGGGGCGGCGGCAGCTCGATCCGCAGCCGGACCTGCACCCAGCTTGGCACATACAGCAGCACGATGGTCAGAATACAGAAAAACGCACCCTCGTAGTTATCCAGAATGATCTGGCGCACCAGAGATACGATCACCAAGGCCCGCAGAATATAAAAGACGATGAACGAGCTTTTATGTTCCCGCAGTTCCTTGTCCATGGCCCGCTTGAACGTCTTTTTCAGCCAGCCCCGCTCTTTTCTTGTTTTTTTCAATATGGTTCCTCCTGTCCGGCGGCTATGACCGCTCATCATTGCAACAGAATACCACAAAAAATGGCTTGCGACAAGATAAACCGGTCAGGCACTTGGCTGCCTTTGCACAATCAGCGGTCAGCTGACACCGGCCAGACGGCAGCTCGCAGGGCTTCAAGGTCATGGGTCACCGCCAAAAAGCGGAGGGAGCACACAGCGTCGGCGGTAAAGGCCAACAACAGCCACCACGTCACGCCGACGGGAACACGGTCCGCCAGCGCCACCACCGGCGGCGTCACCAGATAGACAGCCGGGAACAGCAGCAGTCCCCACGCCAGGGAAAACGGCAAACACACCCGACCACAGAAATTTCCAAAAACCCCGGTGTAGTCCCAGAAGGACACTCCCAAAAAGGTCTCCCCCCACCAGTGGTAAATATACTCCACGGCGGTGGCGGTCAGGCAACCCCAGATGTAGAGCGGCCACCCGGAACGAAGGCTCGGCGGCAGGGCCAGCACCGCCGCCATACCCAGTCCGTACACCGGGCAGAAAGGCAGGATCAGCAGACACCGTCTCCTCCGCCGGGGAGACCGGGTCACGGCAGCAAACAGCCGCTCCAGCACCCATCCCAAAAGGCTGAAGCTCCAGAAGATCCACAAAAATTCCGCCATACGCCGCCCTCCTCTGCTTGATGCCCTGTCAGTATCGGCAGGCCGCCACCGCCTTATACGCTTGCGCGGGAGAAAACAATATGCTATACTCAAACAAGGCTATTTCAGAAAGGCGGGGGATCCTATGGCGGATAGCTGGGAGTGCTTAAAACAGGAATGCAACGCCTGTCGGGGCTGTGCGCTGGCGGACACCCGGACCCACGTGGTGTTTGGGGACGGCTGTGAGACGGCGGAGATCATGCTCATCGGTGAAGGCCCCGGTCAGCACGAGGACGAGCAGGGCATCCCCTTTGTGGGCCGGGCCGGTCAGCTGTTGGACGATATGCTGGAGGTCATCCATCTGGACCGTACCAAGGTCTATATCGCCAACGTGGTAAAGTGCCGTCCGCCCCAGAACCGGGACCCTCTGAACGTGGAACAGGACGCCTGCATCGGCTATCTGCGGCGGCAGGCAGCACTGATGAAGCCCAAGATCATCGTCTGTCTGGGTCGGATTGCTGCCAAAGCCATCATCAAAGAAGATTTCAAGATCACCCAAGAGCACGGCCAGTGGTTCCAGCGAGGCGGGGTGCAGATGACCGCCATCTATCACCCGGCGGCGCTGCTGCGGGATGAGCAGAAGCGCCCGGAGACCTTTCTGGATTTGAAAAGCATTCAAGCCAAGGTCCGGGAGCTGTGCGAGCATACTGAATGTTAAAAAGGTACGGGAACTTACGTTCCCGCACCTTTTTCATTTTCGATTTCAATTCTCAGGCTGAGGCGATTACGTCCCGGTTCAGCACAAAGTATTCCACGCCGGAATACAGGGTGGTGATGGCGATTACTGCCACGCACACGGCATTGAGCCAGCCGGGGATTGACAGAAACATGAGCACAATGCACACCATGGTGCTGGCCGTCTTCACCTTGCCGGACCAACCGGCGGCGATAACACGGCCCTTATCACTGGCGATCATCCGCAGGCCGCTGACGGCAAATTCCCGGACAAGGACGATCAGCAGCGCCCAGGCAGGCATCTGGCCGATCTCCACGAACCAGAGCAGTGCCGCCGTCACCAGCATTTTATCCGCCAGAGGATCGGCAAACTTGCCGAAATCCGTGACTAAATTGTACTTTCTGGCGATTTTCCCGTCCAGCAGATCGGTGAAGCTGGCGATGATGAAAATGGCCACCGCCACCCAGGTAGCGCCGGGGAAGTCCCAGTACAGCACCACCATAAACACCGGGATCAGCAAGATCCGCAGCATGGTCAGTTTATTGGGTAAATTCATAATATACATCCTTTCGCAGGGTTTTCAAGGAAAAACAATCACCTTCACACAAGCTCGCCGGTGGTCTCACCGTCCATGGTGCCGGTCAGGCGGACGTTCACAAAGCTACCGGGAGCGATCTCGCTGTCGGCGGTGAACCAGATCCGTCCGTCGATGTCGGGGGACTCAGCATAGCTGCGTCCGTAGAACATCTGAGCCTGAGAATCGTACCCCTCGCAGAGGACCTCCCGCTCTTCACCTAAGATGGAGTCATTGTAGGCGTCAATGATGTCAGACTGGACATCCACCGCCAGCTCCGCGCGGCGCTGGGCCTCTTCCATGTCCACGTGCTCCATGAGGGCCGCCTTCGTGCCGTCTTCCGGGGAGAAGGGGAACCCACCCGCCCGCTCGATGCGGACCTCCCGTAGGAAGTCGCACAACTCCTCAAAGGCCGCGTCATCCTCGTAGGGCAATCCCGCAATGAGGCTGGTCCGCAGCACCAGACCGGGAACCTTCTCCCGCAGCTTTTTCAGCACACCATAAAATACTACTCGTCCAAGACCTTCTTCACCACCAGTACAATATTCTTTACCCCATAGAGGATAACAAGAACGAATACCACTTGCAGTAGTAATCAGCTTGTTCTTAGAGAGTGTAGGTGACCAGCTGGTAGAAGCTCCACTAGGAACACCGTTCCAAGTAAAAGAACCAGAAATCTTGATTGTGTTTTTGCCATCAGCATCCAAAAGTAATTCACTTCCTTCCGGATTTATCTTAGTACCTTTGCTTGATGGATCAATCATATTTTCAGCCTGTGTATCATTTACAAGCCAAAACATTTTCAATGCACGCGGATCAAGATTTTCAGGTATACCATCCAACCAATATTGCTTAGTAGGATTATCAGTATTAGCTACAAAATGCTGATCATATTTATATCCTAAATAGGTATTAGGTTTCGTATACTTAGCTAAGTCTGCACGCTGTTCAGCAACTGAAACTCCACCTAAATTAGTCATCAGATTAGCCATTGTTGAAGACAATGCCTGTAAGTTCCAAGTACGTGTATAAGGACTGGTATAGTCATTCCAGCCATTATCTGATTTGAACCATAACATATCTGACTGACTCTTGATATAGTTTCCTCCTTTACAAGCATCTTCGAATTCAGCCTTTGCTTCGCTAGCCATATCGGTATTAGTCAAACGCATAGCATAACGCATACGTAATGAATTACCCAATTTTTGCCATTTATCAGCTACATACCCATAAGCAGGATCACATTTAGCTTGATCTTCGGTCGGAGTAATAGATGTATCAATTTTATTAACAGCATCCTTCAACTCATCTAAAATAAAGCGATAAGTTTCCTTCTCTGAATTAAAAGTAGGATTTTCTCCTGAAGCAGAATTCAAAGGATAAGGACCGAAAGAATCGGCAAACTGAGCTATAACTAAAGCTCTCCATATACGAGCAAACTGTTGCAGGTTATTATAGAACGGTTCAGATCCAGCTCTCTTTTCAGCTTCGTTGATGGCTGTAGTCACATAAGTTATAGTATTTGCAAGACAAGGATAATAGAAGTTTGACATATAAGAGTCATCATACAATCCTACACATAACATTCCAGCCTCACCAAATGCACGAGAAGCATCTCCCCAATTCAAATAATAGATACGTTCTCCTGTACTCGGGTCCATTTGAATCTTACCGATGGCATTATTCAAGAAATACTCGGGCAAAGTAGATTCTATCGGAGTCTTTGAAGGATCCGTATTCACTTCATCAAAATCAGAACATGAGTATAAACCACCCATTCCGATTAACCCCAAACCTATAAAAATTTTATTTATTGTTTTCATTCTATTCTCATTTTAGATATTAGAAACCAAGGGTTACATTAAACAAGTAAGTACGTGATGTAGGAGACGCACCGAATTCGAAACCGGTAGCATTGGTACTAGTTACCATTACAGATTCCGGATCAATACCGTTCATGTCACTATAAATCATCCATACATTGTTTACTGATACACCCAATTTTACTTGTTGGAAGCAAGTCTTTTTCAGCATTTCGCGCGGGAATGTATAGTTCAATGCTACATTACGCAAACGGAAGTTGGTACCATCATAGATATTAGCTTCAGCAATACCCTGATTACCTGTGCCTATACCATTCTTCCAATAAGCTTCCTGAGTAACAGGAGTTGTATTAGGCTTATAACCTCCATTTCCATCAGATACGACACCGTCTACAATGAATTCATCACGTCTTCCGTCAGGAGCTGTAACAGCAGCACGTCCATTGGTCTGTAATACATAATTGGTATATGAATAAATATCACCGCCTATACGTCCATCAAACTGGAAGCTAAATGCGAAATTCTTATAGCTCAATGTGTTATTCCATCCAATCATGCAATCAGGTTGTTGATCTCCAATCTTATAGCGTTCACCATCTGTTGTCGGAAGACCTGCTTCATTCAGAATCAATTTACCATAATATGGACTTGACTCATCTTCTACACGAGCAAATTTAGTACCCCAAATTTCACCATAGTTACCTCCTGCAACTGCATACACTTTCAACTCTTCCGCTCCACCTAATTCGTATTTAGGAATACCAGGACCTAAATCCAAAATTTTATTATTGTTCTTAGAGAAGTTGATTTGAGTATCCCAACTAAATGACTCAGTTTCTACCGGACGAGCATTAATCATCAATTCAATACCTGTATTCTGAATATTTCCAGCATTAATAATCTTATTCTTATAACCAGACATCTCGTTTACAGGAATCTTCATCAATTGTCTTTTTGCATTTGATTTATACCATGCGAAATCAAATCCCAAACGATTGTTCAAGAATTTCATTTCCAAACCAGCTTCCCAAGAAGAAATCAACTCACTTCTTACAGTCGAATCATATTTTGTTTCACCAGGTTTAGCTGTAGTATTACCCCACTGGTCAGAACCAATTTCATAAGAATCATACAACTGATACGGATCCATATCATTACCAACCTGAGCAAATGAAGCACGTGCTTTGGCATATGTAACCCATTCTGGTAATGGTTTATCAAATTTATTCATCATATCACTGATAACCCATGAAAGAGAAACAGAAGGATAGAAGAATGAACGGTTCTCTTTTGCCAAGGCAGATGACCAGTCATTACGGAATGTAGCATCCAAGAATACCCATCCATTGTAATTCAAACCGATAGTTCCATACAATGAATTAATCTTTTTGTGACTGTATGTTTCTGTTACATCACGGTCTGATTTACTACTATTATTGATATTGAACAAGTTAGGTACGGTCAATTTAGAAGCACGGTTCTTCAGACCTGTAGATTTTCTTTCCATCAGGTTACCACCAAAAGTAGCACTTACACCGATCTTGTCAATCAAATTGTCTTTCTGAGCAGTAAACAAGAAGCTGAAATTGTTTTCATAGAAACGTTGTTCGTTCAAGCTATATGCACTATTTCCGTTGTTCAATGTACTAGCACCGGCATAAGTCTTTTCTGTAGACTCTGTAAAGTACATATCGCTACCGCCTCTAAGTTCAACGTTCAACCAATCTGTTATCTTATACTTCAATGAAGCATTCATCAAGAAACGGCTACGGTTATCGGCATTCAAATTATATTTTTCAAGCCAATAAGGGTTCAGTCCATTCGGCGACCACCAATACATTGTACCTTCATCAGTTAATGGATTACTATAATCACGAATATCCAATGAAGCAGGAAGCTTATAAATAGTCAAGAATGTATTAGAATCTGTGTTACCTACCAATGGACGGTTTTCTGCTCCTGTATTGATATACTGTATTTTGGCATCTAAGCTCCAACGATCATCTTTACCAAAAGTAGAAGAAGCACGCAACGTAAAGTTTGTACGATTCAGATTTGCACCAGGAATTTTACTAGCATCATCCATACGTGTAGCAGATGCATATACAGCAGTTTTATCAAATTGCTGCTGGAAAGAAACACTTTCTGTTAAGTTTGTACCTGTTTTGAAATAAGAATCTATATTATCGTAATACTGCATAACACGGTTCTGTCCATTGAATTTGTATTCAGAACCCATTGCAGGTCCCCAGCTTAAAGAACTTTCTCCGTCATATACTCCATTAGCACCTTGACCAAAAGAAGTCTGCAAGTCTGGCTTCATAAAGATAGTTTCAGCAGATACAGAAGCAGAAATAGTTACTCCAAGTCCTTCGCGCTTAGAACCTTTTTTAGTTGTAATCAAGATAACACCATTACCTGCACGAGATCCATATAAGGCAGCAGCAGATGCACCTTTCAAAACAGACATAGATTCAATATCTTCCGGATTGATATCAGAAAGACCGTTACCCATATCCAAACCAACATTGTAGAAACCATCACCACCATCAGATCCAGTAAAGTTATCCATTGGGACACCATCCACAACAATCAACGGCTGATTCAGACCTGTTACAGAGTTAGCACCACGCAACTGAATTTTAGATGAACCACCAGGACCATTACTAGAACGAATAACCTGCACACCTGAAATTTTACCAGACAATGCATTAGCAAGATTTGTTTCACGAGCAGCAACCAAAGATTCACCCTTTACTTCCTGCATTGCATAACCCAAAGCTTTCTTTTCACGTTTGATACCCAAAGCTGTTACTACAACTTCCTGAAGAACTTCCGTATCATCAGACATTTTTATAGTCCCGAAATCCGGAGTAGCAGGCAACTGTTGAGTTTTATAACCGATATAAGAAATCTCCAATGTAGCGCCAGAAGCTACCTGAAGAGTAAATTTACCATCTATATCGGTTATCGTACCATTAGTTGTACCAACTTCAAGAATACTTACACCAATCAACGGCTCACCTTGAGCATCGACAATTGTACCTTGAGTGGTAATTTTAGCTGATTGCTGTGAAATAGATGCATCCAATGATTTTTCTGGAGCAGCCCATACAGTTCCCCAGCCGGAAACCATCAGCAATAAAAACATTTGTGAAAACCTACTAATTCTCATAGATTTAACATTTAATAATTATATAATTAGAAACTTGTAGTTAAAAGGTCATTCATAAAGAATAAATAAAAAACAAACAAAACATATCATTTTTTCAATTAAAATGACAATAAAAATTTCATAATATTAGATTCCTTTTTATATATAGTAACATTCTTGTGGACAAAGATAATTATATTTTAAAAATTTTTATTAGCAACTATATAAAATATTTAACCACTTAAACATTATTAACAATACCAACTAATTTCCTAATACCACTATCATTATCAGTTATTTTACAAGAAGATAATCATAGTATTTATATATACTTCACTACTTATTTAGTTTCCATAGAGATACAAAATTTCACATAGTAATATTATGGCAAAAAAATTATTACAGAATATAAGTGTGCCACATTCCATGCCACTTATATATAATATAAAAGAAATTCAAAAAACAGAAAGCCGATATAAGTATTATCTTATACCGGCTTTCTATAAAAATATTTTTAAATATTAATCTTACTCTGTTTCATCCAGGCTATCAATAATTTTCAGCAAACGCTCACCTAATCCAATTGTGTAGCCATGTGATGTAAATACAATTCTATTAAAAGTATCACCTATTATAAATATAGGTAATTGAGTATTTGCCTCAAGCTCTAATGCTTCAAGGAGTTTTTTCTGAATAGAGCTATCTGGATCAATACCAAACACAACATGTTCAGGAAGTCCTGGAGCAGGTGCAGTCTGATACTTTTCATAAGCAGCACGAGTTGGGAACAAAAGAATCATTTTTCGTCCACAAGCATCAAATTCCTTTGCCTTGACAGCAATATCCTTCAATGTGTGATCCGTAGGTTCCTGTCCTACGCCTAAGATAGCAAGTACAAATAATCCACGTCCTGAAGTTTTCAGCACTGTAGTTTCTTGACCTGTGGCAGCATCTATAAACTTAGATTCAGAGTCAAAGTTACCAATCACCTTCACAGCTTCAGTATTATCACGCACAAGCAATTTTTCATTTGTCACCTCACCTTTGCGAACATTGAAAAAAGAAACCTGTCCCAATACACCACCATCTGCCAGACGGCTTCCAGAAACCATTATATAATATCCTTCATCCAAAGAAGATGGTTCTTTAAACAAAGCACTCCATTTTGCAAAATCAGGATAATTCAATAATGTAAATCCTACTCCATCAAATTTTGAGAGAGTAAAGTGACGAAGGTATTCCGGATCATTCAGCTGCGGTATAGGTGAATATGCTAATTGCAATTTACCTGTTTCAGAGACTCCAGATACTCCACTTTCAAAATCCAACTGAATATCCGAACCATTATTTTTATAGAATACTTTTCCTGTAACTCCATCTATCCACGCTGGAATGCCTAACGAGCGTGCAACTGCAACAAAGAATATATCACGTGACACACGGTCAGCAATACGACTACGCCAAACTCCTTCGGGTGAAATAAAAGTTCCAACACAACACAACTCATCTCGAAGTGTAATATTCTTACGACACCATTCTGCCAAATTATTCGGATTTGCACGGAACATTTTGGCATCTTTTTTCGAAATCTCTTTCTGGAAGAAAGAACGATATGGAGTCAACATTTCGCCAGCTATACGCGGAGCTAATACCTTATCCGCATCCAAAGCCAGATCTGTATTATATAAGTGATCATCCAATATGCTCTTAGGAGTATCACGTAAATCCTTATCTGAAAGCGTTGCTAACAATTGAAGTGCACGTGTTGCATAATTTTTTTTGGCAGCTTCACGCAAAAAAGCCATTATATCACCATAATTACCTCTTGAAGCAACAATATATTTATTGACATCCGCAGCCTTATACCCAGTTTCTGATGCAAATTGTTCGATAGCTGAAGCATTTGGGAAAGATGCAACATAAGCATTTCTAATAGAATCTTCCCGATTGAAACGAATATCATTTTTAGCGCGTTGCTCAGGAGTAACTTCCGGTATGTTCGGTTTTACGGGAGGAGGTACTAGATCTACAGGAAACGAAAACTCTTCACCTATACGGTGACTAAGTTCTATAGCAACCTCACGTTCTTTTCCAAATGTTACTTTCTTAATACCAAACTGGTCACCTTTCGTTACGAGCACCATCATGTCTCCCAGACCAGCAGACAAGCTAGCCTTACCATCCTTCTCTGTTGTACGAGTATGAACAGTAAAGAATTCTGCATAATTATAGACCTTAAACTGTACACATGCACCTTCTACAGGTTTCTGTTGGTTATCAACAACCGTCACAGTAAGAGGAGCAAACTTAGCATAATTTCCTATAATATTAATCTCCGTATAATTCGCTGTACGGCGCATAACATCTTCTGGACCCTGATAATAGCCAAATACTTTTGTATGCATTAGCATACCACGACTGGCAGGAGCATTAAACCATCCCAAATCGAGAACAGGCTCAGGTTCGCAAGCTCCCAAGAAATGCCATTCACCATCAACCCATGCTTCTACCCATGCATGATTATCATCCGTATGAGCCCAGCGAGGAGTATAAACCTGACGGGCAGGAATGCCTACAGAACGAAGAGCAGCAACAAGAAAAGTAGATTCCTCACCACAACGTCCGTAAGCTGTCTTCACTGTAGCCAATGGTGCACTGGTACGAGCATCAGCCGGTTGATAATTTACTTTTTCATGACACCAATGATTTACTTCAAGCACAGCATCGTGCATAGAAAGCCCTTTTAAACGGGGCATCAGTTCATCATGAAAAATCATGCGTGCACGATCCAGATTTTCATTATTTATTCGTACCGGCAAGACAAAGTGAGAAAAGATATCATCGGGTATTGTTTTACCCCATGTCGTTTCTTTTCGCGTAGACAATGAGCTACGTACATTTTCCAAATAAAAATCACCGGAATAATCTGTTATATCTCCGACTGACATATAAGCATAAAAGAAAGTAAGTGCATCACGTTCTTCTTGTGTAAGCTGTTGTCGGAAAACACTAAACAAATCACCAGTCGGCAGTGCTTCTTTCTTTTTTTGGAAATCGGCATTCACGCGATCCATTGAAAGATTTTGCGCGGTAATGGAACAGACTGACAAAAACAGCCCTGCAATCATCATTAGAGATCTCTTCATAGTATAAAATAATTAATAATATTATGCTACAAAGATATATTTTTAAAAATTAACACACAATATAAACCAAAATATTTCCAATTCTTAACGAATCCAATCTTAATTATATAAATATCTATCTAACTAGATATGAAACAAAAAAATCGGCATAATCCATTGAAGGATTATACCGATTTCATTTATTATTTAGTCAATATATTACTTAACTTCCTCAAAATCAACAGTATCTCTGTATGAGCAACTTGCGTGAACGTGTTGCAAATATAGCGGAAACCCGAAAATAAGCATCCATAAGCGAGCACAGCTCTTTACTGCAAAAGTACAGATTTATTTGATAAATATCGTGATATAAACACATAATAATCAAATCAATGAGGCGATTTTAACAGAATATCCGGTATTATCCTTACCTTTGTATATAGAACTTAGGCTTTATCCCCAAACAACAAAAAGAAAACGATGCAAATTCATAACAATACATTGATAGCGGAATGCTCGTCTTACGATTTTAAAGAAATGCTGGAGCGTAAGAAAGTAAAGTCATGGCTTAAATCCGTGTCGGCTTTTGCCAATACGGACGGTGGCAGCCTATTCTATGGAGTAAACGATGACGGAGTGATTGTAGGTTTGGAGAATCCGCAAGCAGATGCCGACTTTATCAAATTCAAACCGGTCTGGAAGGCCCACATATCAGTAGTTTGGAGAATCCGCAAGCAGATGCCGACTTTATCAGTGAAATGATAAAGGCAAGACTTGACCCAGTACCTGACGTACAACTTATCCCGATCGAACACGAAGGACGTAACCTGCTTGAAGTAAGAGTAAAGGCAGGAACACTGACACCATATTATTATTATCAAGACGGAACACGTACAGCTTATACACGAGTCGGTAATGAAAGTGTGGAATGCAATTCGCAACAACTTCTTTCATTAGTATTAAAGGGTACGCACATGACTTGGGATTCGCTACCTACACAAGTAGATGCCAACAAACATTCTTTCGTTATCCTTGCCAACACTTTCCGTGAGCAAACCCATCAGGAATGGAATGATAAGTATTTGGAGTCATTCGGACTTGTCACATCTGACGGTAAGCTGACCAATGCCGGATTGCTGTTTGTAGACAATTGTACTGTATTCCAATCACGAATTTTCTGTACCCGCTGGACAGGACTTTATAAAGACGATGCTATCAGTTCCGTAGAACATCGGGCAAATCTTGTATTGCTTTTGAAATATGGCATGGATTTCATCAAGAACTATACCATGAGCGGATGGGTGAAGATGCCGAACTATCGCCTGAATCTCCCAGACTATTCCGATCGTGCAATCTTTGAAGGGTTGGTAAACCATCTTATCCATAGAGATTACACAGTAATGGGCGGTGAAGTACATATTGATATCTATGATGACCGAGTAGAATTGGTATCACCAGGAGCAATGCTTGATGGTACACAAATTCAAGACCGGGACATATGCAAAGTGCCGTCCATGCGCCGTAATCCAGTTATTGCGGATATGTTTACTCAATTGGACTATATGGAGAAACGTGGTTCGGGCTTAAGGAAAATGCGGGAACTTACGGAGAAACTGCCTAATTTCCTGCCGGGCAAAGAACCACAATATCAAACGGAAGCAATTTCTTTCTATACCACATTCTATAATTTGAATTGGGGAGAGAACGGAAGGATACCTATAGAGGAAGTCGCCAACAGGGTAAATAGTAGCCTCGAAAAGTACTCTATCGATGAAGAATCTTCGATGAAAACCTTCGGTGATTTGCAAAATTCTTCGGTGAAACAAAAGCGATTGGGACGGACTGCACAAAGTATTCTTGACCTTGTAATATCAGATGGTTCTATATCTCAAGATAAGATGGCGGGAAAAATAGGAGTCAGTAAACGAGCCATTGAAATGCAGATTGCAAATCTAAAAGCCAAAGGATTGCTTGTCAGAGAGGGAGCAGATCATGGTGGCTATTGGCGTATTGTAATTAATCCTAAAGCAGAAGAATAGACCTATGGGAATATATCTTATACCACTCTGTGTTATAGTTGCCATTTTGGTAATCTCCTTTTTGTTTGCTTCTTTACAGCAAGTAAAACATAAAACTCGATATATAGTGCTTTATGTAATAGCCATAATCATGCTATTTGCCGTTATTCCTATCAATGAATATTTGACTAAGTTTACGCAAATTTCAAGTGAAGAATACCTGCTTATTTTAATATTCGATATTGCGGTGGGATATTTTTGTATGTACATTGCCGGTTTGCTGGAATTCAATCTTCTTAAACAAAAAAATCAAACTTTAGAAAATGCCTTGACAGAAAAGCAACAAAAAAATGTAGATGCTCTATTAAAACATCAAAATGAAAAGCAAAAATCACTTCTCAAAGGAGAACTTGAATGGTTAACAGAAAAAATCAAAGTATTTACTGAGGAAGAGCAGAAAGCTATTCTTGCCTGTGCCTGCGCATTTGCAGAACATGACTTGATAATCGCTCCATCAATATCTATTCACACTAGTGTCTCTTAAAAAATGTAAAACATCTCAATATGGCTCATTATGATGTAA
>OGXA01002445.1_pt1 | contig 13263 bp, 8 predicted proteins | sample 1576171 | NCBI WGS metagenome assembly OGXA01 (sample SAMEA3541587, study PRJEB24748) | human gut metagenome | biome: human gut; feature: human-associated habitat; material: faeces | place: China | collected 2012 | reverse complement strand
CGCCTGCCGAACTAAATTTAGACTGTGCATGAATCATCTTCACCTTTTCTTCAAGAGTCATCTGGTTCAATGCATCTTTCACTCGCTCTTCGATTGGTCTATTCGTATCCAAATAAACGGCAATATCGGATGTTTTTCGTTCTTGATCGCTAAATGAGTTTTGTTGTCCCATTACGATTGGCATACTCATACAAAGTATCCCTAAAATTGTCATTTTTCTTTTCATATCTATTGTAAATGATGTGTGACCTTCATACCAATATGTATCATGCCTACAAATAAACACACTTATTAATAAATAAAAAGCGAATATTTTGTCTAAAAAAGACAATATTTTACTTTTTAACCATTTCACCACTTATCTAACTATTTTATTAGTCGCTATATATCCTAAAATCTGTTTGTCCTTCTTTTCGATATCCAGTTTATCGCTTAATTCATATAAAATATCCCAATCATTTGTTTCTCTTCAACGTCAGCACCGGTAAGAAAATAAATACCCCGATTACGGACATTATCAATCCCCCGATAGTGCCTGCCGCCAATGGAAACCAGAACCCTTCTTTCTCCGCTCCCACCATGAAAGGGATAAAGCCCAGGATAGTGGAAGCCACCGTCAGGAAGATAGGAATTATTTTCGTGTTCCAGGCTTTCACATAAGCCCGGAGCGGCGAAAGACGCGGGAAACGCTTACGGATAGAGTTATATTCATTCAGGATATAGATACTCGCATTCACCGTAATGCCGCAAAGCAGGACAAAGGAAGCAAAACCGCCCTGGTCGAAGTTCAGTTTGAACCAGTAGAACGTCAGGAACACGCCGATATAGGATACCGGAATCACAAAGATTATTGCCAACGGTTGTTTCAGAGAATTGAACAGGATACTTGTGATAAAGAAGATGATGGCAATCACTATCAGGAGCAGGCGATATTGCTTGTTGTCCTTTCCACCCCATGACCAGTTGTTTTCTTCCGATTTGGCGGTATATCCCATCGGAAGAAGCTCGTTAAACTCTTCCAGGTCTTTCTTCAACAGTTTGTTTCCCTGCTCCGAAGAGCCGATATACTCATATTGCAGGCATAATCGATACTGCTGGTTCTCCTTCGCCACTTCCTGCGGCATCTGTCCTTTCTCTACGGTTGCCAGTTCCGAAAGCTTATATTCCTTACCGCCCGCCTCGAAAGGATAATACTGCATCGCCCACACATCCCTCTCTTCCGACTGCCGCGAAGAAAGTTTTATCTTTTCCGTACCCTCTTCCGTTATCACCGAACCGATTTCCATATTCCGCCCATATACCGGACGGATAGCGGAAAACAGTCTCCCGGCTCCAATCCCTTCCTCTGCCATCCGCCGTTTGTCCAGATTGAAATAGAATTCCATATAATCATCCTTCCACCAGGAGAAATCGGAACCGATGGTCACTTCCCGGATACGGCGGTGGGACAAAAGCTTTTCTTTCAACTTTTCCGCCTGTGCATACAATTCATCATAATTGTACCCGTACATCTTCACCCGGAAAGAGCCCGCATTCTCACGTACATTATTACTGAATCCCTGGTCCTGCAATCCGTATATGCTCCAGTCACCACCGCCCAGTTGAAGCGCCTTGCCAATCATATTGGCCTTCAGTGTATAGGGAAAACCGCTTTTCTGATGTTCTTTCGTGAAATAAATATGGATAGATGCCCTGCGGGCACTTTCCACAGACGTCTGAAACTGCCTGATTTCCTTAAATTCACTCAGATAGGTTTCCATCTTCTTAACCAGTGTATTCATCTGTTCCAGTGTGCTACCATTCGGCAGATTGGCATTGGCATGGAGCACCACCTCTTCATTGCGGGTAAAGTAACTCCCCTCATATACCTTCTGTACAAACAGCCTTAAAGTTCCCCCCAACGCCTTGTCCACCACCGGTTTCACCTTTTCCTTATAAGTGGAAGTACCCAGCGTCTTATTATAAGCTTCCGCCCACTTGTCATCCCCTTTCATCTTTTCCGGCAACAGGAACACCGGCAATCCGAAAGCCAGCAATAACAGTATGCAGACCGCCACTCTCCAACAACAGAGAATCCGTATCAGCCACCCGTAAAAACGGCTGAAATAAACCGGAACGCGCCGCATCTTCGAACGTATCCACATAAAGGGACGCACGCTCCCCATCCGTCTTCCCGGTTTTGAGAGAGACGTTTTCTTCCGACGTTTCAGTCCGATTTTATCAATCAGGGAAGGGACAAAAAACAGGGCGACCAGCAAGGAAACTCCCAGATTTATAATTACCACAGCAGCAAAATCCTGCAAATTGAGACGTATCTTCTCATCCAGAAAGAAAATGATAACCAGTGCCCCTATCGTCGTCAGCGTAGCAGCCAGCACGGACATGAACGCCTTCCGGTTCCCACGTCTCAGATAGTGGTCGCTCATCACTATCGTATTGTCAATCACAAGATTCAACGAGACGGTGATGCCTGCCAAAGAGTACAACTGCATTTCCAATCCGAACGCATAATAAAAAATAACGGCTATCGCCATATTGACGGAAAGGCTGACTACAATCAAGAACAGATATTTGGGACTGAAAGTAATCAGCAACACAAACAGAAGCAGAATGGCTACCGTCACTCCCGTCCGCAGATAAATCTTGTCTAGTTCTTCCCGGATAAACTCCGTCGCGTCATAACTGGTGTGAATCTCATACCCCACCGGAAGAAGCGACCGGATATCGTCCATATACGCTTTCACTTCCTTGCTCAACGCCAACTGGTTGGCCGTTTCTTCCGCCACGACAGACAGGTAAATCGAGTTCAGCCCGTTAATCCGGTAATAGCTCTGCGGCTGCTCTTCCACACGGGAAACCTTCACCAGTTCATTCAGGCCGATAATTCTCCCGTCTTTCATCTTTACCTGTATGCGTCCCGCATCAAAATCCCGGCTTTCCGGTTCGAAGTCTTTGTTTTCAGATTCGGGAACCAGTGCCAGACGTATCCACTGCTTGTCCAAAGCCCCCTGTTCCACATCATAAGTACCCATGAACTCTTTCTGGTAATGCAACTGGACCGCCTCACGGATATCATCCGTACTTATCCCGAGTGTGCGCAACTGTTCGGAATCATACTCCAACCGCCACTCCATCGGGGTAGCACCGCTAAGGTTAATCTTATAAATCCCCGAAAGCTGTGCCAGGCGTGTTTTTATATGTTCTTCCGCGTACTGTTGAATCAATACAGGCGTAGCGGGCGCATTAATTGTAAACGTCATGAAAGGAGACTGGCTGCTCTGTCCCGGGCTCTGCATCTGAATATACGGGTAGCTCACCCCGTCCGGCAGTTCCGGCCACGTCTGACGGATAATGGTAGAAGCCTCAAAGCGGGCGACTGCCGCATCCACATGTTTATCCAAATTCACGCTGATACTTCCCCACCCGTTTCCCGAAGTGGAGTAAATTCCCCGAATCCCTTTCACGCGGGCAAGCATCGCCTCCAGTTTACTGGTAGCCGTCATCTCCACCACACGCGCCGAAGTGCCCGGCATACTGAAACGCACCGTGAAGCCGGGCAGCGTCCGCGACGGGTTCAGTTTGACAGGCAACAGCGGGACAAGCGCCAGCCCGACCAACGTCACACAGACAAAAGCCACAATCAGCGTAAAGGCGGAAGCCTTCGGGGATTTATTTATTTCAGATTCCATAATTTGCATCATCGTTATTGCACCACGGATTACACAGATTCTCACAGAGTATTTTCACCTATTCTATCTGTAATACTCAATCATGAATATGCTTCTTAATGAATATTTTTTATCTGTGTAAATCTGTGTAATCTGTGGTGAACTCTTTTATTTATCATTTAACCAACTTCCCCCCATTGAAATCGAACCTGTCCGAAAGAGAAAGCTTCGCAGCAAAATCGAACAGGGTAAGCCGGCGTATCTTGTAATAATTCAGCCAGTAGTTCTGCAAGGCTGAAATATAATTCCGCTGTGCCTGCTGCTGCCTATTGAGTGAAAGTGTCAGGCTGTTTATATCCGCCTTGCCGATGATAAAACGCTGTTTCGTCTCATTATAAGCAAGTACAGACAAATCCAGCGCCTCTTCCGCGCTTGCTATCAACTGCTGCTGGATATTGAAATCGCTCACTGTCATAATCACTTCCTCTTCGATACTAATCTCATCCTGGCGTGCCGAAATCTTCACCACGTTCAGATTATTGCGCGCCATATTATACTTGCCTTTGCGGACACCCCAATCCAGTAACGGGATAGAAACACTGACCGCCACCAGGTCCTGCTGCATCGGTTTATGATACACATCCCCGAAATTATCCGCCACCTGATTGAAACCGACGCTCGCATTCACACTTGCGTTGAAACAGGATTCTTTCTTTGTCTTGTCCACATTCCGCTGCGCTTCCAGTATATTCTGCTTCAATTCCAGCAATTGGGGGTTGTTGCTTCTCCCCCAGCTCAAAGCCTCATCCACCGGAATCTCTATCATGCCCGGACGGGAAGGGAGTTTCAGTTCGATTTGCGTATTCTTATCCAGATTAAGAAAAGACGCTAAGGAGAACATCGCCCGTTTCAGGTCGCTCGCCTTGTTCTGAAGGGTGTTCTGCGCGTTGACACGGTCCAGTTTCAATGTCAGCAGGTCGGCTTGTGAGATGGCGGCTATCCGGTGGCGTTGCTGCCCGATACGGTAAAGCGTATCGGTGGAAGCCAGGTTGTCCTTTGCCAGTTTATATTCAGCCTGCGCCATGGCAAGGGAAAAGAAATAGTTCGTGGCCGTTTCCGAAACTTTCTCCACATTATAAAGAAACTCCTTCTTCACACGCTCATATTTCAACGGTTCTATTTTCCGCTCCCACTTGAAAGGATTGTATCCTACCAGGCTCTGCGAATATCCAAGCCTTATCGGGACACTGGTGAGTTGTGTCGCGCTGTTATCCCCGAAGCTGCGCATATAGGCAAGGTTCGATTCCAGGTAGAATGTACCCCCGGTCAGGTCGAGGTTCTGACGCACACTCAGACCGCCGTAGGCGTAAAAAGACTGCTGCGTGCGGTACACGTCGAGGTTGGAGCCCGAATCGTAACGCTTCGTTATATCACGGTTATACTGTGCCGGGGTAAGGTCCAGCGTCAGGCTGGGAAGGCGGTTTGCCTTGTACGTCCGGTATTCCCAGTAGCCGGAAAGGTACATGTTCTGCGTGCGGAACGACTCCAGGGAGCTGTCGTTGGCAAGAGCGATCGTACGCTCCAGGTCGAGCACAAGGCGCTGCTGCGCATGCAGCCCTTGCAAGCCGGTGCAGGAGAAAAACAACCCGGCAAGCAGGCTGTTATGAATGAGACGGAATGGATGGGTCATGGTTATCATCTTTTTATATAAAAGTTGTCAATGTTACAAACAAGAGGCATGGTTGTGCCAAGTAATGAATACGATAGTGCCAAACTATGGGAACTGTTGTGCCAAGCTATATGAAACAACCGTGCCAAGCTATGGAAACTGTTGTGCCATGCTATACGAACCGGAGTGTCAAGCCGGAGGCGCTGCCTTACGGCGGTAAATGAACCAGTAAAGCAACGGTATGATGAACAGGCTCACTGCCGTGCCTACCGACATCGTTCCTATCATGGCAATGGACAACGGCTTTTGCAGTTCCGAACCCATATCCGAAGAGAACAAGAGCGGGACCATGGCGAAAACCGTAGTCAGTGAGGTCATGATAATGGGACGCAGGCGCCTGCGTCCGGCTTCATGGATGGCGTCCAGCAAAGGGACGCCTGACTTGCGCAGCTCATTGATGGCGTCCAGCTTCAGGATGGAGTCATTGATGACGATACCGCAGGTGACGATCAGCCCGATGGCTGACATCAGATTCAGCGTATGCCCGCAAATCCAAAGCAGCAGAAGCGCGAATGCCACGTCTATCGGGATTTCCGCCAAGACAAGCAGGGGTTGCAGAAAGCTCTCGAACTGTGCCGCAAGGATGAAATACATCAGCAACAGGGAAATCAGGAGTATCACTACCACTTCGTCCAGCATTTCACGGTTCGAGAAGAAGCTGCCGGAAAAGCCGGCATCCCACTCCCCTGTATTCCCGGCTACCTGTTTCACGTCTTTTATCAGCTTGTCCGCATCCCGCACTCTATAAAAATCGAAAGGCACAAATTCCCCGTTACGCCCGGCAGTTATACTTTTCAGGTCTTCGGCAGGAGCCACCTTTACCAGTTCCCGGAGCGGGATATATTCTATATTGCCCCGGTTATCCGGCTGTGTCTGTACCAATGTCTCCTGCAAGACCCTGTTCACGGTCTTTTCATTCCCCGCAATAGTAATCGGAAGATACTGCTGGTAAGAATGCAGCATAGTCACGCTGTTTTCGCGGAAAGCCGTTTTCAGGACACGGTAAAGTTCATTATAGGAGACACGGTAAAGCAGCAGTTTTTCCTTGCTGATGCTCAGGTTCAACTGGTTCTCAAAAGCGATGCCCGTAGGATTGGTTCCGGTTTCTTCTGCCAGTTCATGCTCCAGGTTGCGAATCGTTTCCGCAACAGGAGCCTGTGCCCTGTTCCGTGCATAAAACTCGGCAACGATATCCGGTTCACCCGTTACAAAGAGCTTCTCAAATACCGTTTCCGGTGGAGAGAAAGAAATGACGGAGAGCGGATAACGTTCTTTCAGCCGTCGGTATATCTCCTGTTCCAATGGGGCAATTTCACTGGAAGTTTCCGTCCGGAAATAAAGTTCCGCTTCGGAAGAGGAAAGCTCCCTCTCCCGGTTCAGGATAAAATCCTGCCTGCCGACAGAAGCCGTCTGTTCCAGAGAGCGGCCGTCCAGTTCCTTAAAAAGTGCGTCCACACGCTTCCTGTTTTCATCCACGTGGATATTCTCATTCCATTCTATGCGGACAATCAGTTCGTTTTCTTCGATATCGGGCATCCGCTCTTTGTCTATAAAGAAAAAGAAGAATACGCAGAGCGGAATGGAAATGGCGCAAAACAATACACTGAACGTTTTATGACGGAATACCCAGTCTACTCCAGCGTCATAGAAACGGTCCAGTGTATGGTCTTTTATCGGGTTATTGAACTTAAAGGAGAGCCACTTCCATTTCCGGGTGTGGATACCTGCACGGTAGACCAGCAGATAAAGGACGGGAAGCAGCATGATACCGGTAAAATAAGACACCATCAGCCCTACCGTGACGGAGAAAGCCTGGTCGTAGAAGATGGCTCCGGCAATGCCGCTCATAAAAATCAGGGGAGCGAATACGGCGATGGTGGTCAGCGAAGAGCTCAGCATGGGCGTCACCACTTCACTTGTCCCTGTGATACAGGCACGTCGCAGGGAATATCCCCGTTCGCGGTATTGCGAAATATTCTCGGTCACGATAATCGAGCTGTCAATCATCATTCCCAGAGCCAGAATCAACCCGGCAAGGGAAATGATATTCAGTGACATATTACAAAAGTAGAAGAATACGAAACTGATGACGATGGAAACCACCATGCTGAGCCCGATGACCAACGGGGATTTCACGTCACCCAGGAACAGGACTGCTACCAGGCAGATAAAGAGGAATCCTAAAGAAAGGTTCTGCTGCAGATTGGAAATCGTGAAGTCCAGCAGTTCCGTCTGGTTACGGCTGATACTGAAATCAATATCCGGATAGACCCGCTGGAAATACTCCATCGTTCCTACCAGCGAGTTCTTCATCTTGTCCATATTCTCATCCGCCTGCTTGATGACAGCCAGTGTCACCGCACGCTTTCCATTCGATAAGGACACGCCCTTTTCCTTCACGGGCACGATATTGACCTTGCAGAAATCCTTCAACTGCACAATGCGGTCGTCCTTGCGCAACCAAATATTCTCCACATCTTCCGCTGTACGCAGCAATGTCGAGAATTTGATATTATATTCGTAGTACCCGTCACGTACCGTCATACTGCCCGGTTCTACATTGTTGGACGACAGGGCGGATTCAATATCCCCGATGGCAAGTCCCATCATGGCAAGCTTGTCCTCATCGGGCACAATCTGCACCTGGCGTTCCACCAGTCCGGTCACGTCCACCATAGCCACTTCTTCAAGCTGCTCTATCCTTCGCTTGATAACCGATTCGGCAAATTCACACAAGTCAAGAAAGGATTGCTGTCCTGTGGTACTATAAGCACTGTCATTCTTCAAGGTCAGGTTCAGGTAGAACACGGGGATGTCCGTTGCGCTCGCCTTGATGACTTTCGGACGTTCCGTTTCCTTGGGGAGATAGTTCATCGCGGCGTCTATCTTCTCATTGACCTCGATAAAGGCAAGGTCCGTATTCGTGCCGAAATCAAAAGACAGGCGGATGATACCCGCCCCGTCCCTCGATTCGCTATGAATGTCTTTCAAAGTGGAAACTTGAATCAGTTGGTTGCGCAAAGGTTTCACAATCGTGTTTTCCAGTTCGCGGGCGGATGTATTCGCGGCAGACACTTGTACGGTAATCTCCGGAATGGCGATATTCGGAAGCAGCGATATCGGCAGTGTGGAATAAGTCACCAGGCCGATTATAAAACTGGCGGTGAAAGCCATCAGCACGGCGATAGGACGCTGGATTAAAAATTTTATCATACTTACTTTAGTTTTAGTCACGGATTACACGGATTACGCTGTTACTTTATGCTATCACAATTCTACAACCGTGAAATCCGTGTAATCCGTGACTTTTTTATTATCTTACACTTACTTCCGCTTCATGCGCCAGATTCAGGTTTCCGGTCACGATAACCGTGTCTCCTTCCAATAAACCGTCTTCAACACCTTTCCGGGATTTATCGGAAACAACATATTCCGTTGCGTTCTCCAGTCCCGTATGCACATAGTTCCACATAGCCCTGCCTTCTTTCAATGTAAACACCACTTGCTTGCCGGAACGCAATACCACAGCCGTCTTGGGAATCACCAGCTGTTCACCCAGGTTTCGCCTGACACTGACCCGCACATTCATACCGCTAAACAACTTGCCTTCACCATTTACGTCAGCCTTTACTTTTACCATTCCATTGGTATCCACCAACGGATTGACTTCGGATACCCTACCCTCAAACGAGCTTCCCCCGGCATAAGGGATAACCGTCACCTTATCCCCTTTTTTAATAAAGGCAAGTTCATTCTCCAATACGGTAAATTCAGCTTCCATCCCTTTGGTATCAAGAATAGTACAGAATACTTCCGAGGTATTGGCCGGGTTATATGGCTTCGAGAAAAGATTAGCCACCACCCCGTCAAAAGGCGCGGTAAGCGTTGCATGCTCCGTCTCCCTTTTTGCCAGTTCGTACTGGGATTTCGACTGCTCATAACCGCTCTTCACTTTCGCAATCTTCATTGTCTCCACAGGAACCTTTCTGAAATCATCCGGTGTATATCCCTGCCCGATAAGCACATCTTTCAATTCCAGTTCAGCTTTCAACAGAGCGTCTTCCGCCTGGGACAGTTTCTGCTCCAGACGGAATTTGTCCAGTTCAGCCAGTTTCTGCCCTTTATGTACACGGTCGCCATTCTTCACATAAATACGGGCAATGACTTCACCCGTTTCAAAACGCAAATCGGCTTTACTCCGGGCATTCACCTTGCCGTTACTTACCAGTTCATGGTCAAAATTACGCTTCTTCAGAATTTGAGTGGTAACTTCATTCTTTACGTCAGGAAGAACGGTGGTCACTCCTTTCTCCTGTTCATCAGCACTATTTTTCTTGTCAGAGCAAGAAGGTGTCAACACGAATGCCAAACATAGCATCAACCACATACGATTACATTTTTTCATTATATTTCCTATTTATAGGTACTCAAAAGAATATCCATATTCTCTAATTTATCTATAACTCCATTCTTTACTTTTGCAACCACAGGATACATGGATTCTTTACACTCTGGAAAGAAATACAGATTTTCATAATCCAAACACACATTTTTCTTTTGCAGGTTACTCTTACCAAGCCGGATTGCCAACTCTTTACGCGAATATATTCTTGTGAAAACAAATTTAATTTTCATATCATCCACATGAGACTTAAAAAAATATTCCGCCTCTGAAATGCAACCTGTACAACCACTATTCGGTATAAGAAAAATATAGTCATATTCTTTCATTTCTTTCCCTAGTTGATTGGTCAACGCATTGCTTATTTTATCAGAATAATCGTTAATACAACAACTACACACTAATAAACTTACAATAGCCAAATATAATAATATCTTAATTTTCATTTATAACCACCTTATATTGCTCAAATATTAATTTATCTTCATCATCAGTCAAAACCTGTATATTAAGCCCATCCTTTGAAACAAAACAGTTATTTATACGGTAATTACCTTCTTTTGCTGGAGGAAGAATTTCTTCACCCAAATAATGCAATTGACTATCTAACACAATAATAATAATTGGCTTATTATTTCCTCTATTCCCAATTTTATAATTAGTGTCCGGAAGTCTGGCTATCCTATAATATAATTCTCTATACTTATCATAAAATACACCTTCATAAGAAGGAGTATTCATATACCACTCAAAAACACGATATTCGTCCATAATAGAAACTTCTTCTTTTGATGTTGCATACGGTTTTATATATTCAATCATCTCACTACCAGCATACAATGAATCCGTCCGATTACTTATCAAATTGCAACGCCACAAATTATGGTCAGCCGGAAAGCTAATAAGAAGATTTCCCTTATTATCCAAACCAGTGTATGGCAATCTATGCGTTAATCCACCTCCCCAGTTGTATTCAACATACTGTATCGGATAATGATTTAAAAACTCCAGACTCGACTCATCTATATTATATAACATAGTAACCGGACGATTCTCTTTAGTCTCATAACTTGTTTCTCCTGATATAAACCCATTCAGAATCAAATTTCCATCTACATACTTCATAGGATTATTAGTCATCAGATAAGGATCCGGATACATCATTTTCTCTTTTCTTTTAAAATTTTCAAACAATGCTTTAGTCCACAGAATCTCACCTTTACAATTTGTTAAATGTATAACAGAACTCCCATACTGATAAACAAAAATTGAATCACTGTTAAGAAAATAATACCCTTGTACCTCACCAACACCATTGTTACCTTCTTTATCATATCGGATAGTATCAACTAATAATCCATTGCTATAATCATACATGTATATCATATTTGTTGGATAATTGATAAACGAAATAATATTATTAACACTATCATTTATATATTGTAAATATTCCACCATTACAGATGTTCGTTCGTCCAATGCAAGCTCTTTCTTTCCAACGTATTCCAAATTACATTTATCTTCAAAATGCCCAATCTTACTGTTTGTTACAACCTTTTTCTGACATCCAACCAGAACCGTTGTCAAAAATAAGATAATCAATATAAATCTCCACATATTTAAAAGGATTAAAAGTACTGGCTAAAGATCATTTTTCAGACTTCAACCAGTACCTGATAAATTACAATTTATTTATAACAATCATTGGTTTCATACCAAGAAGAAGTCACACAGGAAGCTCCACTTCCGTCTACTTTCAACTTGCATTTTCCAGTATTACTACCCGGCATATTTCGACAATCGGTTTCAGAAGTTGCTAAAGCTTCCAACTTTGAAATAACCAACTTAGAAAAGAAATCAGTCTTTTGGGAAGAATAAATATTATGCCCACATACCATAGCGCATGCTATAAACGGTATTATTACAAATAATCTTTTTTTCATGACTGATTTTTTTAATTAAACCTCAAAATAGTGCTGCATTTATCATTTCAGCAGTAAACTATACTTTTTTCACTTCATTTTTTCTTTTATTTTAGCATTTACACCTCCTTCTTCTTATTTATACTCAATTTACCTTCACATTATAGTCGACTATTATTTTCTTTACCTCTTCTCTCATTTCATAATCCTCTCTGTTTTTTATTTCATCTGTAACTTAAAGATGACAGGATTATCATCATCCGTAAGTTCATCATAAAGACTTTTAAACGCTTGTCTATCTTTATTACGTACAAAAGATTTGTTTGAATAAATCGCATTCCAAGATCTTCTAAAAAAATAAGCGGGCTGGACGAGATAAAAGTTATTATTCCATATTTCGAATCCGGATATATACAAGCCTCCCCACTTTTCCAGCACAAATCTCTCCGTTGTTTCAGTACCCAATGTTTTTTTATCAATCACGACATTTTTATTCAGTCCTCTGTCACTATATTCAAAGAAAATATATTTATCACTATTTTTAATATTACTCATTCCCAAAATATAGTCGGTAGAACGTTCCATGAGCGTCATTACATCCATATATTTCATATCCTTAGGCAGTGTGCGTTCAGAAAAACAAACAATCATCTGAGGGAAAAGACTATCAGGAGTCAATGTATAAATGGTGTCATTCAAAGGATAGATTATCAACGCCGAATCTTTATTTTTAGAAGAATATCCTTTCAGTCCCCATGCAGAATTATTTTCTGCAACTTTTGCATCAGCAGGTATCAAATGGGTTATTTCATTATTTTGTAAGTTCAATTTATGCAAATTAAAACATCCGTTTTCGTAATTCCGATAGTTGGAGACGAAATAAAGTTCCGAACCGAAATCTATCATCTCATCCATATAGAAGTCTTTTAATAATAAGGTTTCTACAGAGTTATCTTTCAGTCCATAACGTAACACCTTGTTTTTATACAAGTCCTGAATATATATATAATCCTCATTTACTACAAAATCCCCAATAGAAGAATATTCTGTCGGTCCTTCTCCACGATGTCCTATTCGTTTGATATACTTTCCCGTATCAGAGGAGAATTGAAACACACATTGTGCAACTTCATCCGACACAAAAATATAATCATCCGTAAACTGAATCTTCAAAATTTCTGATATTATACATTCTTCCGACATTTCTAACGGCATAATCTCTATATCATCTGCAAATAAACCGGATATATCTAGTTGTTCATGCGATTTATCTACATCAACAAAACATTTACTGATAGAAATATTTCTCATAGAAACATCTTGACAGCCTGTAAATACCACTATAATAAAAAACAAAAATACTTTTATATTTTTCATAAAAATCATTCTGTTCTCAAATTAACAAAGTGTTTTTATCCTACATCAAACGCCACTTCCTTTCTTTAATTATAATCATTTCAATTTCTTTCTAACCCCCAAAGAAAAGCATTCACAGAGAGACTTTAGAACAATATTCTACCTAAAAAAGACAAAATTCTGTCA
>OGXA01002432.1_pt1 | contig 13320 bp, 9 predicted proteins | sample 1576171 | NCBI WGS metagenome assembly OGXA01 (sample SAMEA3541587, study PRJEB24748) | human gut metagenome | biome: human gut; feature: human-associated habitat; material: faeces | place: China | collected 2012 | reverse complement strand
TCTGAAATTCTGGTAAATACGCCCTTCGGGACAAACTCAAATACGAACCCATCATCATTCGGGTACGGGATTCTGACGAAGTACCATTTCAGCCCGGAACTGTCAGTTTCTGTGTACTTCATTACCTCTACAACTGCACCTTTTTTCAGCTTCGGAAACAGTTTAGATGGACTATTTTTGTTTGATTTTGTATAACATTTTGTGTCTTTTTTAATCTGTGCAATGTAGGCTCTGGTGTTCTGTTTTTTGACTGTATCTGAGTCTGAAACTGGCGTTGTATCTTTGATTAAACTGTAGTTTGGAGTGCAGAATTTTGTTCCAGGCATCTGGCTATTAAGATAGCTCTTTGCACAGACACCGCCGCCATTTGCGATTATACCGGATGCGCCGGAAGTGTTTCCTTCAATGGTATAGAACATGTCTCCAATCACGGCTGTTACTATACCGGTATGAGTAAATGTTCCGTTACGGTAAAAGATTACGATATCACCAATCTTTGGATTAGCATTCTTTGTAAACAGATTGCCAAGTGTCGGACAGTACACATAAGGCCAGTGTTTTAAGAGTTCCTTTGCTTTCTCCTGTCCAAAAGCTTTCATGAAGCACCAACTCACAAAGCCGGCACACCATGGCTGTCCTTGATAAGATGGCTTTACATCTCTCCAATATTTTGTATAATTATTTTCTCCGGCGTTTGCCGTCTTGCTATCGAGCTGGCTATTGCTTGCTTTTTCAAGATATCCAACTTCATTCTTTGCGATCTGGATTAATTTGTCAATTGCGTTCATACCTGTTTCCTCACTTTCTGGAAAATATGTCTTTAATGCATCGTAAACAAACTTCTGCCGGCTCTTATATGCCCCGACCTGGTTCCCTGTATCGGTCTGGCAGGCTGCATAGAGATTGTCGAGTGTATATGGTTTCTGAGTCTTTGCCAGAATCCTTGTTACTGCTCCCTGTCCACCTTGGTGTCTAAAGTTCACACACATAGCTTGCGCTCTAGCGTCCGTAACGCCCTGTTTAAGGGCTTCATCTGCATAGGCGGCTAATTGTTCATCCATAAGGCTATCTTGGCATTTAATGCCGATTTTGGACGATATAAGCTGAACGATTAAATTTGCAAACTGGCTGTTTCTGGAAATATTAAAACAAGACCAATCTGCCTCCTGCACCTGTTCCCATAACCCGATATTATCCAGTCGGCTCCATGCTTCCGTATCTGCATCATGAATCCGTTTCAAAAGTGTTTGTGCTTCGGTTGCGTACCACTGTCCTGCCCCGATTGTAATTGCGTGTTCTTCAGAAGAATTAGTGTAGGCCTCTGTGAAGTCCGAATAATCCTGCTGTCCATAGACTTGCCCGCCGGTTTCGACCGCATAAATAATCTTTCTCAGGACGTTTTTTTGTTCAGTTGTCATGTTGTCCGCTCCTTTCACAAAGATTCTTACCTAATTCTGATTATAGCATTTAGCGTTAAGACATCTCTGTACCAATTTAAAAATCCGACAGGTGATTGCCTGCCGGATAATGTTAAATAACATATTTGTGATGATTGTATCTGACCGACTCTTGATTAACCTTTGCATAAATCATAGTTGTATGGAGATTTAAGATCGCTGCGTTTCGCTTCGCTACACTTAGCTGATAAGGAAGCAAGGGCGCACTCCGTTAGAATCAAAAGCACCGGCGGTGCCCGCATTACCATTACTGCTCACACCGCAGAAATCCGTAGAGGAGCGAACCGCCCTGAGCCAGTACCATGATCTGCAAGATGAGATGAGAGAGTGATTATGTTTGAATGCTGCCAACTGAGACTTGTTTGCACCAGTGTCAAAACCATTATGAGAAGCCTGTGACCAAACTCTTGTTCCATAAACCATCTCTTCATTCATGAGGTCAATCTGTCTTGAATACCAAGCCCAGTTGCTAGGAGCACCATTAGAGACAGTATTAACTAATAAATTTCTATAAGTAACAATGTGAGCTTCACCGAAGTCCACCTTAATCTTTGCAAGAGCTTGATCAAGCCCAGACTTATACATCTTGGAACCCACATAACCACCCTCTGTGGTATTTGTATCATTCATCACATGACTGTACATCGGTGCATCAGGAACTACTAAGATGTGATGAGTACCTAAAGATGTGTCACCAGTTTTGTATAAATAATCGAAATCCATAAATCTATATGTAGTTCCATTGATTACAAGGTAGTCGCCACAATATAGATCCTTAAATGTACCATTCTTAATATTGGCAGACATTTCCGCAGTAAACTGTGTACCTAAGTTCTTGCCACGATAAATAGCATTATGAGCAGCTGCGTTATTTGCGCCAATAATAATATTTAATTCATTAATCGCTCCCAGAATTGTTTTGTCATTTGTCTGAAGCTTCTCGAATACTTTGTCGGCGATTTTATTAAGAACAAAGTCTGACAGCTTGCTCAGCACACTCTTTTTCATTCCTGTACCGTCATTGATCAGAAATGCGTCAGTATCAGCTAAGGTGCCTCTGTCGGTGTAATTGATACCTTCGATTTTTGCAACTGCATTTCCGACTGCTTTTGCATCTGCGGCCTTACCAGATACCGCGAGTCCTTCATCCGTTCCGGATAAATAACTTCCTGCCGGCTGATAAGCTTTATCGGCATCCGTCTTTGTTACATAATCTTTTCCTTCAAGATATTTATTTACTGCATTTTCTATCTCTTCTGGAGTCAGTCCGCTAATGCCTTTCTTACATAAATCGTATAAATATTTCTCTACCCGTGTAATTGGATCCGGGACATTTCCGGTATAACTCCCAGTTAATTTAGCAAGATATTTCTCTTTTCTTGTTATCGGATTATCTGCCATAGTTGCTCCTTTCTGAATGAACTTTACATTTTGAGACTGTCTATTTTAATTATATCACGTATACGATTTATAGCTCTGTACCAATCAACTAATAGTTCCGAAATGACAGCTATTGCGAGGCACAAAAACTTATTTTTTTATATAATTAATTGCGTCATTAATAGTAAATCCATACATTCCGAAATATACATAATTTTCTCCCATGCCTGAGGTAAGCGTATTTCCAATTAATTTCCCGGAATCGTCTTTCGGAGACAGCGTAAGCAATGTTTCATAATCTCCTGTTAAAGAGTAAATGTTGTCTTCAACTTTTTTGAATTCTACTGACATATCTTCAAATTGGACAAGTTTTTCGGTAGAAAAAAGCATTACTTCTATGTAGTTTTGGGTAATTACTGGCTTTGAATTGGAACGTACGAATATGTTGTATCTTAATATGCCATTTGAAATGTTTCCATACGCAGATGTTTTTCTTTCACTACCAGTTACAGACATTTCGATATGATGTCCATATCCTATAACTTTATATCCATTAACTGTGACATATTTTGTGTTGCTATTCGGAGATCCAAATCCTACTGTATTGCTGAGAGTAAATATTTCATCATTTTTCTTCCAAAGAAGTGTATCTCCTCCCCAAATCTCATCCGTTTCCACGCCGTTAACAGGAAACCCGGTGATTTCCTGTCTGTTCAAAAACGCCTTATATATCATCAATTAGCCCTCCTTGAATGTGAAATATAACGTATCTGTCCGGTCAGTTCCTGCGGCTACAAGAGCGTCGTAATCGGCTTTTTTTATTCGCTTTACACACCTTAATTGTGCTTTTTTTAATTGCTCAGAAGTGATTCCAGAACCGCCATAACCATCCGTAAAATCGTCAACCATTGCCGGTGAAAATTCAGAATCCGAACCGTCCGTAAATTCCGCATAACTGATTGTCGGCATTTCTGATCGGGTGCGGTTGACGGTTGCGGATATCTCAGGAGTGTATTTTCCTAACTGCTGGCTGTTACTATTAAACGGTGCATTGTTAGCAGAATAGGTGTCAACCATGTCTGTAGCGCCGATTTTAAGCGTCCTGCTCATGATGTATGAATGAACGTACCATTGCAGTTCTGTAGGCTCCTGATCGTCGTGCTGAATCTGCTTTTTATAGTAGAGTTCAACGGCCTGTCCAACCATATTCAGTGGATTTCCCTGAACCTCAGCGGTATATCCCTGCGCACGATAATATTTCCGCAAATCTTGATTTACGAATACGCCATAGCAAATCTTCATAATTGGTTCAGCCCTTGAAATACCGCCATATTCGTCTGCATTCCAAACGTAATTTAGCCAGTCTTCATTTCCTACAAAGAAGCTATTTCTGTTGTAATAAACGTTGTTATCATATGCTTCCTGTGCTGTGTAATCGCCCTGCGTAAATCCAAAGGCTCTATTTGGGTCAGGATCACAAAATATAACATTCGGGAACCAGATTCTGCCCTCTTTTGCGGTAAAACTTTTGAACGTATCGAGGTGAATTTCTTCGTTGTTATAATATTTATAAATGTTCTGATTACTGGTGGTCTGCCCGTATCTGTAACTGTTCTGGCGAAGTTTCAGATACTCAAACTTGCCATCCCTGTTCATCCATCCAAAGCGATCATTCTGCAAGCATAAATCTTTCAGAATATTTACTACATTCATCTCATTTGAGTTATTTGTATCAGGTACATAGGTGTCGTCCCAATGTAACTTTGTACTGACCTGTTCAAGCCCTAAAAACTCAAATAATTTATCTCTGAATTGCTTTTGAGTCAGCTTTTTCTTCTTATCAGTCGTTTGGTTCTTGTACCACCTTGCAATGTCAGTATTCCGTAATTTATACAGATAATCGTATGCGATAAAATTACGTGTCAGGGAGTTTGCTTTTCGCTCTGCACTGTCGATTTCACCTGTGAAAATTTTAATTTTTGTTCCTTTTCTCTCGATGTAAACTTCGATTTTTCCAGACGGATAAAATTCTTCCGAGGTACCATTAAACTGATCGTGATGCGCCTGAAATGTTATCTGGTTGCATACACAGCCGCCGAAAATAAAATAGCTTTCAGAGCAAATAGACTCCTGCAAAGTAAGTGTATTCTGGTCGATATTTTCATTTGTAAGGTCAGCAAATTCGCCATTAATCCAGTGTACTGTTACTTTTATTGGTTCGGTTTTCTCTTCTTCAACATCACCAGAGCCGCCGCTTGAACTATCGTCGAATGGGTTATTTCCGTCTTTTGTGACTCTAACTTGGAAATCAGTGTTAAATGTTTCGGATTCGGTGCTACTTATTGCTTCTGTATAGAATACATTAACTGTTTTTGAACCAGATGTTGAACTATCCAGTTCAGAGACGGTATAGCCTGTAATCTCCACTTCTGTACCGTCTGCACGATATTTAGCCACGGTCAAACCAGTTGTGTCCAGTGTTTCTCCTATCTTGTAATAAACCTTATTCGGATAATGAGAAATACGGATTCCAGCTGTGTCTGCCACAACTGTTACGTTAAATGTTGCTGTAAATGTCTGATATGTGACCGTGATAGTCTTTTCGCCTGTCTCGGTGCTGTCTAAATCCGACACCGTATATCCGTCTGCCAGAACCTCTTTTGAGCCATCTGTCCAGACTATAGAGACTACCATGCCTGATATATCAAGTGTATCACCTTTCTGATATTCTGTTCTGGCAGGTGGCGTAGTGATTTCAATGCCAGATATTGATAGCCAAGTGACTGTTCCTGTTGCTCCCCACGGTGAACCAGATATAGAATCCTCTTTTTGATCTATTGTCACATTTGTTGCTACAGGTCCGCTGAACGCATTTGTTCCAATTGTATTGACTCCTGCCGGAATATAGATTTCGGCAAGAGAAGCGCCCATAAAAGCATTTGTACCAATTTCTTTCAGATTGCTGTTCTTTGAAATAACAGCTTTCGTTATTCTAGTTCCGCCGAACGCGCTGTCGCCTATCTTTGTTACAGAATCAGGAATATTGATTTCTGTGATTTTTCTATCACCAGAAAAACAGTTTTTGGGGATTTCTAAAATGCCCTCTTGAAGAACAATTGTCGAAAGGCTCATGCAGCCATTGAATTGAGAATCACCAGAAAATGTTACACCACTTTCGAGAGTGATTTTTTCAAAGTATCCACCGCTTAAATCATTTGTAACCACCCCGGCTCGAATTGTTAAATCTTTGCAGTTTTTTATGTAAAATGTTCTACTGAATACTGCATCTTTTCCACCCATAATTACACTGTTCAATGTTCCAGATGCAAAAGAGTAATATATAGTTTTTAATGTACTTGGTAGAACTAAATCTTTAACATTCGGGCAATTATTAAATGTGTTTCGAGATAATGTTTCCAGTCCCTCATGAAATGTGATTTCTTTTAACTGGCTGAAATCATTAAAGCAAGCAGAGCCAATTGAAACAACTGATTCTGGTATATCTAACGATGTAATAGTGTCCGAACCTTTGAAATTGTCACTTCCTATTGTTTTGATTGTATTTGCAAGTGAAAGTGATTTAAGTTTTGTTGATTGTAAACAAGCATTCGGTATTTCTACTATTCCGTCTTCGATTGTAATATCTTCTAGGTTCGATGAATTTGCAAATTGTGATGTATTGTTAAATTTTACAGCGCCCTCTAACGTCAAGGTTTTTAAGTTTTTAAGATTGCTACATCCCGAATATTCTACTGTTCCACCACGAATACGCAACTTTTTACAATTTGGGATATTCACGCCAGAACTGTTAATCGAAATATCTTCGCCGCCAATCGTTACTTCTTCAAACACAGTGTCTGAGTCAGATCCACTCGGCAAGGTTTTTAAGCTTTTCGGGAAGACAACCGATTTAAGATTCGGACAGGCACTGAAATTTCTGACATTTATCAGCTCTATGCCCTCTCTCAATGTCAGTTTGGTTAAATTCGGACAATTAGTAAAATTGACTGCCCCAATGGTTGTGATATTTCCCGGAAAATCAAGTTCTGTTCCAAGAAATGTGCCTGAAAAAGAAACATTATCTATAGTTTTTAGTGTGCTCGGAAAAGACAGAGATTCAATATTCGTAAAATTATAAGCAAAATTAGAGGGAATAGTTGTTAAGCCCTCTCCGAATACCATGCGCTTTACTTTTACATATAGTGCTTCAACACCTGCAGCTGTTAATGCTTTAAAGTTTCCTGTTCCGGTGACATACAGGGTTTCTGTATCTTTATCATATTTTGCGGTAACATCTTCTAAGTTTGGTGTTCCAATATTTTCCTCAAAGTCGCCGATGTCAATAACTGTAACCGTAATTGTGTCAGTAAAGCCGTAAAAATCAACTACAACGTCCACAGTTCCGGCTTCTGTTGTATCAACATTATTGACTGTAAAACCACCTGTTAAATTATCTGTTCCGTCTTCGTACTCTACGTCAAACTGTTGCACACTGACGTTTGTTTTCAACCCTGCAACACAAGTTGCGCCTGTATACTTGGCGGCTTTCACACTCAGTGGTTGCATGACTGTCAAAGGAATCGAAACCTCAAACCCCTGCCAACCCATAACATAATGATATGTGCCGGGTTTTGTATGGTTCAAATCAAACGATACTATTTCAATCTCGTCCAGTTCTTTTTCCGTAAATTCTACTCTTGAGCCATCAGATGCTATTTTATATGGCATTACTCCATCTAAACTTGGATAATTTCCAAGATGGCAACGCAGACTTTCCTCCGGGCTTTCATATCCAATTCCTACAATTGTTACATCTGCCATAGTTTTCCTCCCATTTTTTCTAAAAATAAAGAGCACATGAGCTGTGACACCCATGTACTCTGGTTGTTAGTATTCAATCAGTGCAATTCGGATGCTTGAATAAAACACCATCCCTCTTTTTTTATCAATTTCATTGATTGTAAAGTCAATATCTGGAACATATACTTTTGCATTCGTATATGTATTTGTTTCGTCATTCCAGTAGGTGATATTTGCTTTACGCTCTTGCTTATTGATAATTGAGGAATTCATTACATTTTGAATTTTTATTTTTTCTTCTAGGGTTAAATCGTCAACTGTTTCAAATTCTATCTTTGTACGATAATGTGGGAGTGTGTCCCTGTGCAAATATCCTTTCATATCTGTCCACGAATCATTTTCAAGTCTTTGATTCGGTGTGCTTTTCCATGTTGCTCTTTTGATAAATTCATGTGGAAATTCTTGAGTCCCGAATTTTAATAGCCATCCCTGAAAATTCCCTGAACTAAATTCGCTCATGCGTTCACCTACCCTTCAAAGATTCCGAAGCCTGTCCGGTTCCTGTATTGTCCGTTCTGATCGCGAAGCCAGCGGATAAATTCATTTCCGTCAATATTCAATACGATATACTGAGGTGAACCACTACCTCCATTTCCAGATTCTTTCAAAGCTTCCATCATTGCCTGCTTCATAGTCGAAAGAGGAGATACAACCTCTGTCTCACGCTTGTTATCACCGAGGATTGCTGCAAACTCTCCGGCGTTTCGCGGCACAACTGTACCTTTTGCCAAGTATGGAATTTGTGGCGCTGTCATTGTTGGAATGCTGAATCCCCAAGTGTTTCCGCCTATTCCAGGAACCCATCCAGGAACTTTGATTTTCATCTTATTAAGAACTCCAATTGCGGCATTGACACCAGCAATAATTCCTCTGATCATTCCGTTTATCAATCCGATTACGCCATTAATGGGAACTTTTGCGATTCCCACAAGTGCTTCAAATACATTCTTGAATATATTTTTTACATTGTTCCATGCTTCTCTCCATCCATTCACGAAATCTGTTTTTACCCAGTTTATAAGAGATTTGAATTTAGATACGATAAAAACTACTTTCTCTTTTATAGAATCCGACAATATAATTACTATATTTGACACCTTTTCTGTTAACGAGTTCCATTTATTTACAAACCCTTCTGCAAATGACCGTGTTTTTTCGCCTATCCAGTCAAATATGTTCCCGAAGAATTCTTTTATGGAATCCCAGTTTTTCACGAGAAGAACACCAGCTGCAATTATTCCGCCTATTGCTGCTATAATAAGTCCTCCTGGTCCGATTGCTGTTGCAATTGCAGATATGCCTCCAAGTATTCCACCAGAGCCTGTCATGAGGGCAATTAAGCCTTTCAACGCAAGTCCAATATTGCCGATATTACTGATAAGTGTAGTAATCAATGGGATAATCTTTGCTGTTGCAAACATTCCTATCAGCGCGGCCCCAAACGCTTCGACTAAAGTCTGATGTTCTCCGAGGAAGTTTAAAAAACCTGATACAATATTAATAAGTGTAGGAACGCCTGTTTCAATCAACCACTTCAATGATGGTAAAATAATATTGGTATATATCCATTCAAGAACATTTCCAAGTGCTTCGATAATTGGTGCAAAGGATTTTGTGAGGTTCTTAATAGAATCCAGTAACGGATAAAAATCAAGTTTTCTGGCCCAGTCCGCTGTTGCTTTTGTTATCTTTTCAATAAACTCAAGAACTTTCTGAAAAGCATTCGCTAAATTTTGAATAATTTTTGTTCCAACATTATTTTTGTTCCATGCTTTAGATAACTGACTTGCAATATTTCCGATTATCTTGAAAATGTTCTGAAAAATCCGAAGCATGGTAGATAGCATTTTCGTACCTGTTCCATTTGTCCAGACTTCCATAATACTTCTTCCGACACTCTTTGCAAGTTCAGCAAGATTGGAAAACATATATCTTGCAGCGTCAATGGTGTTCTTACCCTCTCTGTTCCAAGCCTCCTGAAAAGGCTTCCAGAGTTGTTTAAGTATATCAGATAACTTCTTTGCAGATTTGCTGAGTTTGTCAATCTGGCTTTCTCCTTTTGCCAATCCTCCGTAATCTACCTGTCCAACATTTCCGAGGCTAATATTGTCTGCCTTTACGGCAGGCGTTTTTGTCGCACCAGATATCGCATCCGCCGCTTCTTTTCCAATAACCTTTAATTCGTCAAACGGAGCAATACTCTTTTTTAGAGCCTTGGTCTGCTTATTTAACGCGCTTGTGCTGTCCTTCGTGGAATCTGTTACATTCTGCGTAGCATCAGCCAGACTATTAGCTCCATCAGCAGCGCTGTCATAAGCATCTTCTGTGGCTGACAGATCAGTTCCAGCAAGTCCCGCTCCACTAGCTCCCGTCTGCCCGGATGATTTGTTTCCGGTTATCAGTTCCGTGAATGACTTAAAAGCATTTGCTACTGTTGCTAGTTTTGCCAGCAATGTGTTAATCACCTTGATAACCGGCGTGAAGATATTAATCAATCCCTGTCCGATCGTTGCCTTAAGAGACTGAATCTGCAACTGCATTACTCTAACCTGGTTCGCCCAGGAGCCGGATGTTCGTGCAAAATCTCCAGAAGCTGCTGAAAGCTGTTCTGTTACGAATTTAAGACGTAATGCAACCTTTTCCTGTTCGGTCATTTTAGATGTGGTCTTGCCATACCCATTTGCCAGTGCATACTGGTCAAGAGCTGTCTGTGTCATTACAACGCCAAGGTCTTTTAAGGTCTCTGTTTCGCCCGTAAACACTGATTTCAGCTTAATATAGGCCAAGTCCTGGCTGATGTTGTAGAATGATGCTACATCGCCGGTCAGCTGCGTTAGAGCCGTTGACATGTCGTAAGCCTGCTGTTCTGAGAATCCGAACGACTTAGACATTGCTCCGAATATACCAACGTACTGCTTCGCCATTGTTTCGGATAATCCGGCTGAGGTCATGGCGTTCTTCGCAAATTCATTAACCTTATCAGACATGGTTGTAAATGTAACATCGACCACGTTCTGAACTTCTGCGAGGTCAGAGCCGAGTTCCACACACTCTTTTCCGAACTGCACTAACTTGCCAACTGCAAACGCTCCACCAATCAGCAGACCGATTTTTTTTACGGCACTTCCAAGGCCGTTAAATGACTTTTTTATTGCAGACACGCCGTTCTGTACGCCAGACGTGTCCATTCTGGTATCAATAATGACTGAGCCATCAGCAGCCATGTGTCCACCTCCTAACTATTTGAGGTTAAGCATCTCGTTAAGCTTATCTTTATAAGCCTGTTCCTCTTCAGAGAGACGCGTTTTTATATCAATAAGATTCTTGTTATCGTGGTAGAATTTCTTTTCCCATTTATCTAATCTTTCGCCAAAAGCTTTTTTTGATCGAATCCCGATAACTGTATTAAGCAAGCATTCTCCTGCTTCCATGAAATATGAAAAAAATGTCCACCAATGCATATAAGGTACCGCTCTAACTTCGCTATGAATTACCTTGTTTACCGCCGGAATAATCATTTCCCCATCCTGTTCCCAGTCAATTAAACGGGGCTTAGGCTTGTTCGGATTCTCGTCTTTTTGCCCGCAGTCAATAAATTCACACGCTTTTTTACATGCTTCTTCCAAATATTCTGGCGGAATATCCTGCCAATTCTCATAGAGAATTTTCAGCATCACTTCCACTTTCCCATATTCATTTAGATTCGGGTCGTTCTGTGCAATCAGAATATCTATGATTGCTCGAAAATCCGTTCTGATAGAAAAATCCACCCCACTGATATTTAGTGAGGTGGGTAACTCATAAGCGGTCATTTTGCGTATTTCTCCGTATACTTATCAACAGTAGCCTGCATTTTTTTATTTCTTTTTTCAATTTCCGGTGCAATTGCTTCTGAAATCTTATCAAGCACGATATATGCAAAAACCTGACCGTTTGGGAATACAGTTGTTGCGGTGATCGGCTCTTTGAATAAATCCATTGAAGCCTCATACCCTAACAGATAGTTCATTTTATCTTCAATCTGCTTGTTCAGATCCGCCATTTCTTTACTTGATGTGACCTTCTGAATGCTGTCCTGCATCTGTTCAAAAAACGGTTCGATTTCCTCTGCTCTTGCTGCAACATTAATGTCGGTAGGGTTTATCTTAAATGAAGAAAATACTTCTCCCTGCTTGTTTGTGAATGTAAAAATAAGAAATCCATCATCAATGTTTGTGTTAATTGTCTTTGCCATTTTTTACGCCCTCCTAAAAATTATTCGCTGTCAGCTGTGAATGAGCCGGAAGTAATGTCAAATTTACCTTTGACGCGCTCTCCAACGTAGTTCACGGTAAACGGAATCTGATAGCCGGATGTATCACCGCCGTAGGAAGTCGGCACAACATGACAATCCTGCTTGTATGCTTCGTATTTACCGGCTGTTGCTTCTTTCCAGAGATGTACTTCAACTGCACTTGTCTTCAAATTATCGTCTTTAAGACGTTCATCAACGATCTGCTGAAGCTTTTCGAACAAGTCTGATGTGGTATCCGCATAAAACGGATCAGCGTCAGAAGAAGCTTCGTAGCCGTTATGCTTGAATGTGGATTCTCCGAGAATGTTTTTAGATGTTTCAGTATCTGGATTGAGTTCTACGTTATACTCTTCCAGATCTTTTCCAAGACGCTCATATTTCGGTGTCAGTCCTCCGCAGAGGGAACCTGAATCAATGTAATGAGCCATATATTTACGGTCAATTTTTCCTGTTACTGGCATAGAAATGTCCTTTCTGCCTATCATTTTTAAAAGGCTGTGTAGGTTAGCGACTATCTCTAATTGATAGCCGGTTGTTACGTTATATTACTTCATAAGTATTTTCGTAGCGTACTGACAATGGCAATAACCAGTCCTGTACGCCACTCTCCTGTGGCTCTAAACCATAGGAATTATCACGAGTGATACGTTTTATTACTCTTCCTTGCGAAAGCTCTGGAAAAGCAGATAAGCGTGTCTCAGAGCCATTTATAATAACTGGTTCTCGACATATCCATTTACCGAGACTGTCCAGAAACTTCTGAACAGATAACTTCTGCCGTTCTTTGTCGGATGCCGTTCGATAAACCACATAAAATGGGTACTGGCATACCTGATGCATTACTCCGCATACATCTTCTTTTTCCGAATAAATCAACGCTCCGTTGTCTGCTGAGAAAGCGATTCCGGAATCTTTGCCGAGTTCCTCAAATTTGATTGTTTCATTTTCATACAGTCCCGGATACTGGTTCAGAAGTGCTTTCATGGCATCTGTCAAAATTTCATATCCGGTTGCATCTTTGCCAATTGGCTTATCTGCCATATCGTCCACCTCCTGCCTGTGCTTTTACTTTACGAATCCATGTGCTTCCGTATTGTCGTTTAGCGGCATCGAACCATTTAGCTTGCGCTTGTGGGTGTGCCTGTTTGGTGTATTCAAGATTCTCCTTTGCAGCTGTCCGACCAGAGAACTGACTGACAAGGACTTTCTTGGCGTACTGCCGAGCATAAGGACTTCCGGTCAGCTCGTCTACCATCGTTTTTCCCATATAAAGGAATCTGCCATAAGGTTCTGCCGCCGCACAAACAAAGCCTGTGCCTTGCATAGAGG
>OGXA01002429.1_pt1 | contig 13326 bp, 10 predicted proteins | sample 1576171 | NCBI WGS metagenome assembly OGXA01 (sample SAMEA3541587, study PRJEB24748) | human gut metagenome | biome: human gut; feature: human-associated habitat; material: faeces | place: China | collected 2012 | reverse complement strand
ATAATTTGCTGTAAACTGTGAAATCGTTGTACGATCCTTAAAATTGTTGACATAAGCAATCATTTCCTTTAACCCGGCATAGCCTGCCTCATAGCGGATACCGATAGAGGCATAATATCCCCGGACCTCTTTTTGCTCTGGTCCTGCCGTTTCCTGTTCTGCTGCGTCTGCCCCCTGTGTGCTCTCCTCACTCTGGCTTTCGGATGCAGAAGATGCCTCTGCATCCGGTGCGGTAGTGGAAGAAGCATCCGTTCCTGCAGCCGTGTCCGTGCCATCGGTCTGCACATCCACAGCAAGCGGCTGGTTCATGGTAAACGTAATGTCCGTAATATGGAAATCGCTGCTGTTATCCTCATACGCCTGTAACGACTCAATGGCCTTCTCGGTTGTCATTGCCGAAGGATACATACCGATAATCGTCTTCTGCTTTTTTACCATCCGCTGGATATTTTCTTTTACCTTCGGAAGTCCTGCCTCCATCTGTTCCATCTGCTGCACTTTTGCCTGATCGGCCGTATTCTGTTCTTCGATCTTCGCTGCTTTGCTCATTCCCTTACTGAAAATAAAGAAATACGAACATGCCACTATGACAATCGCACAGAAAATGAGCAGCAGCCGCTTGTCGGAATCTGAAATTTTAATTCTATTCATTGGTCTGCTCCTCTCCTTCCACGCTGTCTGTATCGGTATCGGCATCGGTATCCGCTGACGGAACCGCTTCTTTTATGAGATGCCCGTCCTCCCCGAGAAATGCACCAGTATAATAAGCATTTAACGTATACGTCCACGTCGCCGTGCCGCTGTCTTCATCAGACTCCTCCGACATGGACGGAATCGAAAGATTTTCAAGCAGCGTCACATCCGCAAAATTCAAAAGCATCTGTCCGACCGTAACTTTCCGGTCTGCCTCCATATTCAGCGTTACCAGCGAACCATCCGTCTGGATACTTTTTACATGGATGGTTGTCGGAAGTTCATTTTCCAGCTGCGCAATCAGCGGATACAACTGCTCATTTTTCGTGATGGTGGCAAGATCCAGTTTCTCATACACCTGTTCCTCCGCCTGTACCCGCGCGTAATCGTCATACGTCTCCTGCACATAGGAAAGATCATTGATCCGTTTGGTCAGGCTGCGGTGCTCACGATAAGCCAGCAGCTGACGCACACCAGAACCGAGAATCAGCAGGACACTTACCAGTACTGCCCCCGCCAGAATCACATATGCCGTGTGCAGGTCGTTCTTTTTGGAATCTGCCACAAGCATGTCCTTTGGCCTGGCATCAATCGGATGAACCGCCGCACCGATGACCGAAAGGAAACCGACAGCCGTTGCCGCCTTCGGTCTCGTCCCGGAAGATGCCGCATCCGGTGTTACCGTCCCCTCAGCCGCCTTATTTTTTCCGCTCCGTAAATCGATGACCTTCGTGAAATCAATTTCCTGCAGCGGAAGCGGAAGCTCCTGTGCAAACAGTTTGTGCATGCCTGCAAAACGGGAACCATCGCCAACCAGATAGACATTCCCGACAAATTCCTGTTTGACCTGATTCTGATAATACTCAACCGCCGTGTTTGCAATGCGCAGATGATACCGCAGAGACTCCGCCAGATCCTCATATGCCTCTTCTGCCAGAGCCTGCTGACGCTTCATCTCCTCCTGGTTTCCCATCTCCGGAACCGTCGGACGGTTGTATATCACATTGTGTTCTAAAAGAAAATCAAGTGCTTTCTCCTCATCGTCAATGCCAAGCACCGGATGGTCGATCACCGCTGTGATCGTTGCTCCATAGCCATACGGTGTCACACGCTGAAAGACCAGTTTTTTATTTTCCAGAATACTGATAACCGTTGCCTGTTCTTCCAACTGCACGACCACGGCATTTTCCAGAAAACTGTCGCACAAAAGCTGTACCGTTCCGTTTCCGATATAGTCAAACGTCTCCACCTTAAGCCCTGCCAGCTCGGCAAAGGTCACATAGTTGTTTAAAAGGTTATCCGGAATTGCAACGAGGAGCAGCTTAAGCATCTTCTTTCCGTCTTCTTCCTCCACGTCCATCTTGCTGTAGCTGATGGTGTAATTGCTCACATCCATCGGGAAGTAATCACGGATCTGTGCCTCAATAATTCCCATGATCTTATTGTCTTTGACAAATGGGATCATGACTTCACGGGTCACGACTTTTGAGGAAGAAAGGGTAAATACGACTTCTTTCTCATGGATATCGCGCTTGCTGAGTTCGACTTTCAGTGCAGACGCAAAAGCTTCCTTGTCACGGATATAGCCATCTTCCACCGCATGTTCCGGAGTACGGAACGCAAAGGCTTTATGTACCGGCGGATTTTTCTTGCGGTAATCGGCCAGTGCGACTTTTGTCCACCATACACCGGCCTCAATACTTACTACTCTTTTGACCATTTTCATTTTCTCCTTTATATTTTCTAGCAGTTGTGCTGGAAAATGTATGAAAGACAATTATCCCCCGCTCATATTCTCTTCAGGAAGAGGCTGTAAGAATTTTGGCGAAAGATTTTGCGTGTGCTAATTGGCTTTCATACATTTTCCATCGTTATGTTATGATGTAAAATTTAGATGGCGAATAGGAAGTATGTTCAAAATTCGCCACGGAAAACAAATAACTTTATGTTTTCTCTAAACATTACTTTTTTGTCAGATTATACCAGATTTTATCTAATAAATGCCCATCATGCCGAGATACCAGGTCCAGAAACGGCTGCCCCAGAGTGCGGCGATGAATATGCCTGCCGAAAGGTACGGACCGAGTGCAAGCAGGTTGTTTCGCTTGCTTACTTTCATACGGATGGTATGGATGACGGAGCCAAGAATGCATGCAAGAATAAATGCAAAAATAATGTTTTTTGCGCCTAAAAGCAGGCCTGCATATGCCATGAGTTTGATGTCTCCCCCACCGATTGCTTTGCCGGAGGAGAAATAATACAGGCCATACAAAAACAGGCTGACAATGACTGCCCCGATGATATGGGACAGGATATGCCGGAAATCATACACGGTCATGAGGATACCGAGCAGTCCCAGAAACAGGTTCTGGGAAACCGGTATCTGATAGGTTCTCTCATCGATGACCGCAATGACAATCAGGGCAGATGTCATGAGACAATACAGCACACTGCTGAACGTGAAACCGCCCGCCATGAAAACGACCACATACAGCACACCATTTAAAGCCTCGATTAATGGGTACTGTATGGAAATCCTAGCACCACATTGCCGGCATCTGCCCCGAAGAATTATGTAGGAAAATACAGGAACCATGTCCCGCCAGCCCAGCTTACGCCCGCAGTTCATACAGTGCGAGGACTGCACGATATTCTCTTTTTTCGGGATACGGAAGATCAGCACGTTTAAGAAACTGCCGATGACGATTCCGTATAAAAATATAACAATGTAAAGAAAAATCGTAAGTTGGGTTAGCATTTGTTTCTCCTAATTATAACTATTAAGAACTATAATGTTGCTTCTACATCTTTAATTTTATATTTAGCAGTAGAACCGTCCTTATACTTAGCCTTTGTAACTGCTTTATGATTATCTGCATCAAATGTTACAATTACAGATGTAATATCTTCTTTTTTATCAGAACCAAGTGCCTTTTGAAACGCTTCTAAATCGGCAAATCCTGATGTTGTTTTAATATCTTCTTGAATGGTTTTCCATGGATCACTAGTTTCTGCTGTACCAAATACATCAATCGTTTTACCTCCTGTTGCTGCATTTTCTGAATATGCTGCAACTGCTGCTGTAGAAATACTATTCAATACCTGCTGATCCTTTGCGACCTTTGACTTACTGATGTAAGGAATTACCTGTGTACCAACAATACCTACCAAAATTGCCATAATTGCGATAACGATAATCAACTCTACGAGAGAAAAACCTTTGTTATCTTTCTTTTCATTCTTTGCCTTCATGTTCTGAAGCAGTTCCATAATCTTCTTCATACCCTTTGTTCTCCTTTTTTGAATATATTTTTATGTATCTATCATCACATGTCTCATGGCAGACATGTAACAACCCTTCTTCTGCCTGCGGTCAGGCTCCGATGCTGTCGTACAGGCTGTACATCGGCATCATGATCGCAAGGACGATCGGCACCACAATAACTGCCATCACGATGATGATGAGCGGTTCCATTGCGGCAAGCAGTGCCTCGGTCGCCGACTCCACCTCTTCATCATAATATGCTGCGACTTTGTCGAGCATGTCTTCCATATTACCGGTTTCCTCGCCGATCTCTATCATGTGGTAGACCATCGGTGGGAAGACCCCGGAATCTGCCAGTGGCTTCGAGAGTGGGATTCCACGGCTGACCTCTTCGGTCGCATCTTTTAATGCCTGCTTAACCACGGCATTCCCCATCATCTCGGTCACAAGCCCGAGTGCATCCACCAGCTGGACACCGGAGCCCATCAGTGTGGACAGGGTTCGCGTCATGCGCGAGGATGCCGTCTTGATGCTGAGCGGACCAACCAGCGGTACCTTTAGAATAAATTTTCCTAACATATGTGCCCCGCCCTCTGTCTTTTTCCACGCATGGATAAATATTGCAATGCCGGCGATGATGGCGATAATAAAATACCAGCTGTGCACAAAGAAATCGCTGACTGCCATGACTGCAAGCGTGATGCCCGGCAGTTTTCCGCCGACTTCGTCAAACTGGGAAGTAAAGGTAGGCACAATCTTAATCATCATGATGGCTACGACAACGATAATAACAAGAATCAGAATGACCGGATAAATCGCCGACTTGATGATCAGCCCCTTCAGGTGGGCTTCTTTTTCAAACTGGCTTCCCACACGGCTGAATGCTTTATCCAGTCCACCGGAGGACTCCCCGGCGGCAACCATCTGCACCATGAGGTTTGGAAAAATCTTCGGGTGCTCCGCCATCGCAACGGCGAGGGTCTCCCCGCGCTGTACGGAATCCCGCACTTCTGCGATTGCGTTGGCAAACGGTTTGTTCTCGGTCTGCTCGGATAGCATGTCGAGTGCCTCGACGACGGTCACACCGGCATTTAATACGCTTTCAAACTGGCGGCAGAATACGCTCATTTCGCGGACGCTGACGGCTTTTCCGATATGAATTTCGAGATCTTTGTTAAATGCGTTGGCTCTTGCGATGGAAACGATGGTGTTGCCGCCGGATTTGAGTTCTGCCGAAGCGACTTCCATGTTCATGGCCTCGATGGTGCCGGTTTTTGGTTTTCCATCGGCTCCGACCACTTCGTATTTATAACTTGCCATGTCTTAACTCCTTTTTAAAACAGCTTCTGCTGCATGTTTCCTGTATCCTGTGCATACTCTACGGCATTTGCCGCATCAATTTTGTGCTTCAGATAAAGACTGAATAAGGAATCATCCATCGTCTGCATGCCAATTTTCTTGCTTGTCTGCATGATGGATGGAATCTGATGTGCCTTATCCTCCCGGATCAGATTTTTGATCGCCGGGGTACCGAGCATGACTTCAAATGCCGCCACACGGGATTTCCCGTCGATCGTCGGCAGAAGCTGCTGGGAAATTACCGCCTCAAGAACCGATGCCAGCTGCGAGCGGATCTGGTTCTGCTGGTGCGGTGGGAACACATCGACAATACGCTCAATGGTTGGTGCCGCACCGATGGTATGCAGGGTGGAGAATACCAGATGTCCGGTCTCTGCTGCTGTGATGGCAGTGGAAATCGTATCAAAATCTCTCATCTCTCCCACAAGGATAATATCCGGGTCTTCACGGAGTGCTGCACGAAGCGCATTTCCATAGGAATCCGTATCAAGGCCAATTTCTCTTTGGTTTACAATTGACCGATTGTGTTTATGTAAATACTCGATCGGATCTTCGAGTGTAATGATATGTTCGTTCCGTTCTTTATTGATGACATCAATCAAAGATGCCAGTGTGGTGGATTTACCGCTTCCGGTCGGTCCCGTGACAAGGACAAGCCCACGCTTTTTCTTTGTCAGCCCAAGAACCGCTTCCGGCACCCCGAGGTCCTCCGGTGTCGGGATATCGCTTGCCACGATACGCAGTACAGCCGCATAGGAACCTCTCTGGTGGAAAGCGTTGACACGGAACCGTCCCACACGCGTATCCGTGTAGGCGAAGTCCACTTCCCCTGTGGCTTCCATGGTTTTTTTCTGTTTTTCGTTAAACATGGATTCCACCAGTTCTTTGGTCATCGCCGGTGTCAGTCTCTCAAATCCGTCCATTTCATAAAGTGTTCCGCTGATCCTGCACTTCGGCCGTACCCCCACGGTAATATGTAAGTCGGACGCATGATGCGCTTTTGCTATCGAAAGAAGCGTATACATTGACAATTCCATCTGTTTTGCTGCCTTCCCTTCCCTGTTTTATTTAATCATCTTCGTCATCATATGCCACACGCTGCACTTCCTCGACGGTAGTGATTCCACGCAGTGCGTAATCAATGGCACTCATGCGGAGTGTTTTCATGCCATGTGTTAATGCGATCTCCTCGAGCACGTCCGCATTCTCCCCACGGTTGATCGCCTGCCGCAGGTCTGCCGTGACCGGCATAATCTCATAAATACCGATTCTTCCATAGTATCCGGTTCCACCGCAGCGGACACACTCTTTGTGCCCCGGTGTGCGGACATTGATCCGTCTGGCTGGATCCTTTATGCCGAGTATCTTTTTCTCCCCTGCGGTTGCCTCCCGGACAATTCCGCATGCCGGACAGACCCGGCGCACCAGACGCTGGGCGATTACCCCGACCACGGAATCCGCAATCAGGTAGTTTTCCACTCCCATATCTGCCAGACGGGTGATGGTATTTGCCGAACTGTTTGTATGTAAGGTGCTGACCACCAGATGTCCGGTAATGGACGCCTTTACCGCAATCTCTGCGGTCTCCTGGTCACGGATCTCCCCGATCATGATGATGTCCGGGTCCTGACGCAGGATGGAACGCAGTGCCGAGGAAAAGGTAAGTCCCGCCTTTTCGTTTACCTGTACCTGGTTGACCCCGTTTAAGTTCGCCTCAACCGGATCTTCTACCGTGATGATATTGACGCCTTCTACGTTTAATTCATTTAATGCGGTATATAATGTCGTAGACTTACCGCTTCCGGTCGGTCCCGTGACGAGAATAAGCCCGTTCGGATGGCTTAGGATGTGGTCAAATTTTTTTAATTCTTCCTCCGGGAATCCCAGATCCCGCTTGTCCAATGTCAGTGCTTTTTTCTGTGCGAGACGCATAACGACCTTTTCCCCATAGACGGTCGGAAGCACGGACACACGGATGTCGTATTCCTGCCGGTCCACAATGCTGGTCGCACGACCGTCCTGTGGGCGGCGCTTTTCGGAAATGTCAAGTCCGCTGACAATTTTGATTCTTGCAATCAGTGCGGCATGCAGGCTGATGTCGTGCCGCATGGCTTCGTGCAGCACGCCATCCACACGGAACCGGATCCGCACCTGGTTTTCCATCGGCTCGATATGGATATCGCTGGCTCTCTTATGGACTGCCTGCTCGATGATCTGTCCTAACAGTTTGACAATCGGTGCCTGCTGGACATTGTTCTCATCGTTTCCACTCCCGGGATCTAGGGCTGCCCTGGCTTTTGCCTGTTCCTGCTTTTCCCTTGTATACTGTTCTGCCACACGCAGGGCTTCTGCATTTCCATAGTAGCGGTCGATGGCTGCCGCAATATCACTCGGGGTCGCAGCAAAACGCTCCACCTGACACCCGGTAATGATGGAAACATCGTCCATCGCCCGGATATCCAGCGGATCACTCATTGCCACACACAAAAGATTGGGATTTTTCTCATTGAACTTAAACGGAATCAGATTATACTTCCGCAGCACTGCCTCGTCCAAAAGCCGGATGATTTCCTCCGGAATGCGCAGTGTTGACAGATCGACACTCTGTATTTTCAGCTGTGCCTTCAGTGCCTCTACGATCTGTTTTTCGTCTGTAAACCCCAGATCTATCAGTACCACTCCGAGACGCTCTCCCTGTTTTTCTGTTTTCTGGACCTGTAACGCTTTTACCAGCTGATCCTGCGAAATGACTCCTGCATCCACAAGCAGATCGCCCAGTCGCTTCTTCCGGGCAAACCCTACCAACTTATCCATGTAATACTCCCACTACGTTAAACATTTATTATTTTCGAATAATTTCGAGCAATTAATGATTATTATAACCTTTTTTATTCTCTATTGCAATCCTTTTTCATGTATAAAATATAACTTTATTGCATTTTACCGTTTCTTTTTTTGTGCAAATTTCACATCTAGGTCTTTTGTCCTATTTTATTTGCCGTCATTTCCTCCACAAAAATGCCATATCCTTTCGTTGGATCGTTAACAAGCACATGGGTCACGGCACCGATCAGTTTTCCATCCTGCAGGATCGGGCTTCCGGACAGTCCCTGCACGATTCCGCCGGTCAGCTTCAGCAGGTTCTCATCCTCCACATGAAAACGGATTCCCTTATTTTTATCTCCCGGTGTATAATCAAGATCATCAATTACGATGCGATACGACTGCAGTTCCCCGGACGCATCCGACAGAATTACCGCATCCTTTGTCTGAATCTCCTGTTTGTAACCAACCGGACACAACAGACTTTCGTTTTTCTTTTCTTCCCGGAAGTTTTTCGTCAACGTGCCATAGATACCGATTTGTGTATTGCTGGACACTTCTCCGATCTGGTTGTCTTTCCCATAATAGACAACTCCCTCCAGCTCTCCCGGTGTTCCCCGGACACCTTTTTTGATACCGAGCACCTGTGCTTTGTACAGCCGGCCGTCTGACAGACGGAGCAGGTCTTTGGTCTGTCCGTTTCCGATTCCGTGTCCCAGTGCCCCGAAGTTTCCGTCCTGATCAAAATAGGTCAGCGTGCCGATCCCTGCCATGTCATCTTTCACCCAGAGTCCCAGACGATAGCCTTTGTGTTCTGCTGCCTCAACCGGCTCCACCGATACCTGAATCTGCTCGGCTCCGCGCCACAGGGTCAGCACCACCGGTTGTTCCCCGTACTGATTGATCCGCTCCATCAGTTCTTCTTTTTTCGTGACCGCTTTTCCATTTACAGCAGTAATATAATCCCCCGGAAATACAATGTGTTCTGCCGGCTGCCGGCTGCTTCCGTCCACAGTTTCCACCGGGCCGGATCCCAGCACCAGTACTCCCTGGGCAGCCCCGTAAATGCCCACCACCTGTCCGCTCACGTATAAAGATTTTCCGTTCACCACGGAAACCTGCACCTCTTTCATAGGAAGGATGCCAAACAGATAGCAGGTCAGTGTATATTCCCCCTGCTTCAGCTGGCTGCACGTTTCCACTGCCCGTTCCTGCTTCATTGCTTGAAACGTCCGCGCCCCGATCTGTGCCATAACGGATTGCGGTTTTGTAGACATTGCCAGTGTGACCGGAATTTTTTTGTCCAGTTCCAGTTTCTGCCCCTCCTGCACGTATACATGATCGGGAATGGCATGTATCATGGTGGCATAGGCAAAGCAGCACAGCGCCAGAACATAAATACAGATAATATTTTTGAATATACGCATATAAAAAGACCGCATGCCAAAGGTTCTCCTATCTTCTCGGATACCTTTAGTATGCGGACTTTGGTTTTATCTATTCGTATTTTTCTGCCAGACGTTTCATCTCTCGTGCGTTTTGTAAAACCGTATCCGTGATCTCCACGCCGCCAAGCATCCGCGCCAGTTCCTCGATACTTTCCTCTTCCCGCAGCGGATGAATCCGGGAAACCGTGGACGCACGCTCCACCGATTTTTCAATCAGGAAATGGGCATCTGCCATGGCAGCAATCTGCGGCAGATGAGTGATGCAGATGATCTGGTGCGTCTTTGCCAGCAGTTTCATCTTCTGCGATACCATCTGTGCCGTACGCCCGCTGATTCCACTGTCAATCTCATCAAAGATCAACGTCGGAATCTCATCCGTATCCGCCATGACGGTCTTGACCGCGAGCGCAATACGGGAAAGTTCTCCGCCGGAAGCGACCTTTCCCAGAGGCTTTAACGGTTCTCCCGGATTGGTGGAGATCATAAATTCTGCCTCATCCCAGCCTCCGGCACTGTACTCCGTCTTCCGGAATTCCATCGTAAACTGCACATCTAAAAAATTCAGATCTTCAAGTGCCTGTGCAATCGCTTTCGTCAATCCCTTTGCCGCTTTCTTCCGGATTCCGGAAACCTCTGCACACAGCCCGTCCAATTCTTCTTTCTTCCGGTTCATGGAAGTTAAAAGATCATTTAAGTATTTATCATAATCCTGTAATACGGCAATACGCTTTGTTTTTTCTTCCGCTGACTGCAGAATCTCTTCCATCGTATTTCCATACTTGGATTTCAGGTGATTGATCTCATCAAGCCTCTTTTCGGTCTGATAAAAGACTTCGTCATCAAATTCCTCCCCCGACAGGTAGGAAGAAATCTCATGATTGAAATCACTCAGCAGATTGTCAATATCGGTAAGCATCTGCTCCATCTGTGCAATGCGCTCCTCATATGCCGAAACCGAACTGACTTCCCGCAGGGCACGGCTGATAAGTTCCGATGCATTCTCTCCGGTACCGCCGTCTCCCCCGGTAGCTGCACCGGCAGCCGATATGGCATCCATGATCTTTTTTGCGTTTGCAAATCTGCGATACTGTTCTTCCAGCCGGGTATCCTCCCCGACGGAAAGCTGTGCCTCTTCGATTTCCTTTACTTCATACGCAAGAAACGACAACTCTCTGGCGCGCTCCTCGGTATCCAAAGACGAGGACTCCCACTCTTTTTTCAGTTTCCGGTATTCCTGATAACAGGCGGCAAGGCGCTCCTTTTTTTCTCCCAGCGCGTCTTTTGCATAGGCATCGAGGATTTCCAGATGTTTCTTTTTGGAAAGAAGGGACTGGTGCTCATGCTGTCCGTGAATATCGATGAGCAGGGACGCCACCTCTTTTAACCGGGAAGCAGACACTGCTTCTCCATTGATCCGCGCAATTGCCCTTCCGGAAGTTATCTTACGACTTAATATTACTGTTTCATCCTCTGTTTCTATGCCCAGTTGCCGGATCGCATCCAGAACCTTTGGGTTTTCAACCGAAAAGACCAGCTCCACAAGTGCGGTCTCTTCGTTATCCCGGAGCAGTTCCTTTGGAACCTTCTCTCCGAGTGCCAGTGCAACCGAACCAATGATGATGGATTTACCGGCACCGGTCTCTCCTGTCAAAATATTAAGTCCTTCTTTAAATTCTACCTCTGTTTCTGTAATAAGAGCGAGGTTCTTCACATGTAGATTTTGTAACATACATTCTCCTTCTACTTTTCCGAAGCATTTTTATTACTGTTCTACAATTTTCCGAAGCTTTTTCATGATGTGCACCGCGTCATCGGACGTACGGATCACACACAGAATCGTGTCGTCTCCCGCAAGTGAGCCGACAATCTCCTGCATACGCATGGCATCTACTGCAGCCGCAACGGCTCCCGCCATACCGGACACGGTTTTGATCACAACAATATTTTCCGCTGCATCCACGGACAAAAATCCTTCCCGGAGAACCCTTGCATATTTTTCCATCATATTGGAATCCGCGTCCGTAATCACCGCATATTTTTGTCTGCCGTTGTCGGTCGAAATCTTTGTCAGCTTCAGTTCACGGATATCACGGGATACGGTTGCCTGGGTAACCTGAAACCCTTCTTTTTCGAGATATGCGGACAATTCTTCCTGTGTTTCCACATCGTTTTTCTGAATCAATTCGAGTATCTTTGCCTGTCGTGTTGTTTTCATATGTCCTCCTTTGCGTCCTACGGTCTCATCTTTTTCCTCAGTATTTCCAGGAAACTCTGGTTACTGATTTTGCAGATCCAGATGGTACTTTGTGCCTGTGCAATCCGCACACGGTCTCCCACGTGCAGATGCTCCGGTGTGTCCCCGTCAAAGCTGACACATGCCGTCTCGTCCTTTTGAAACCGTCTGCTTCCCATCTTAATCTCCACAACATCCTCCGCTCCAAACACAATGCTTTTGGAGTTTAAGTCATGTGCATTGATCGGTGTCAAAAGAAGTACCCTTGCTTTCGGGTCCACGATCGGACCTCCGGTGGAAAGATTATACCCCGTGGAACCGGTCGGTGTCGCAACAATCACGCCATCTGCGTGGTAAGTTGTCAGATATTCCCCATTGACATACACATTTAAAAGCAGCATGGACAGATCCCCGGACCAGTGGATCACGACATCATTCAATGCCATATGTGCGCCGTTTCCGCCAATTTTTTCGCCGGTCAGAACAATCCGCTCTTCCATGATGCAATCATCCTGCATCAGACAGTCGATGGCATGAAATACGGTAGCTTCCTCAAGCTCACACAGATACCCCAGTGTCCCAAGGTTGACACCGATCAGCGGAATCTGCAGCGCCTCCACCTTGGTTGCTGCGCGGATTAACGTGCCGTCTCCGCCGAGAACAAGGATACATTCCGTGTCTGCCGGAATCTCGGAAAGTGCAAAATCTTTCTGGTTATCATCCTCCACATTGCTGACACAGATTGCAGCACTGCCGCCCTTTTGTTGTATGTACGAGACAATTTCGTTTGAGAGTGTCAGATCACGATCTTTGTACCGGTTCGTGATCAGCATAAATTTACGCATCTACTTATCCAATTCTCCGTGTGCTGCTTCCACAACTGCGTGAATATCCACGGATTCCTCCTTTATTGCTTCGTCCGATTTTTCAATATGCACGAGATACTCGATGTTTCCCTCCGGTCCCTTGATCGGTGAGTATTCCAGATGGTGTACCGAAAATCCGTTTTCCAGTGCAAAGGTAATGATCCTCTCGATCACTTCCTCGTGAACGGCCTTATCACGTACCACGCCTTTCTTTCCCACTTTTTCCCGTCCGGCTTCAAACTGTGGTTTGATCAGACATACCATCTGTCCGCCGTCCTTTAACAGTGCATATGCCGCCGGGAGCACTTTGGTCAGGGAAATAAATGAGACATCCACCGAAGCAAAATCGAGCACATCATCGATATCTTCCGGTGTGACATAGCGGATGTTTGTTTTTTCCATACAGACAACCCTTGGGTCCTGGCGCAGTTTCCATGCAAACTGGCCATATCCCACATCAACGGAATACACTTTCTTTGCCCCGTTTTGCAGCATGCAGTCCGTAAACCCGCCCGTCGAAGCACCGATGTCCATGCACACCATGCCATCTAAGGAAATGGAAAAATGTGTCATCGCTTTTTCCAGTTTCAGACCGCCGCGGCTGACATATTTCAATGTATTTCCGTGGATCTCAATCGG
>OGXA01002423.1_pt1 | contig 13353 bp, 10 predicted proteins | sample 1576171 | NCBI WGS metagenome assembly OGXA01 (sample SAMEA3541587, study PRJEB24748) | human gut metagenome | biome: human gut; feature: human-associated habitat; material: faeces | place: China | collected 2012 | reverse complement strand
CTCAGAAAGAAGGCAGGATATGCTGAAGCTGCAACAGATCGTCAAGGATTATCAGGCGGGCGACACCACCGTCCACGCCCTGCGCGGCGTGAGCCTCAACTTCCGCGAGAGCGAGTTTGTCGCCATCCTCGGCCATTCGGGCTGCGGCAAGACGACGCTTTTGAACATTATCGGCGGGTTGGATCAGTACACGAGCGGCGACCTTGTCATCAATGGCAAATCGACGAAAGACTTTTCTGATTCGGACTGGGACAGCTACCGCAACCACTCCATCGGCTTTGTCTTCCAGAGCTATAACCTCATTCCGCACCAGACGGTGCTGAGCAACGTGGAGCTGGCGCTCACGCTCTCTGGCGTGAGCAAGAGCGAGCGCCGCGAGCGCGCCATCAAGGCGCTTGAGAGCGTGGGCCTTGGCGACCAGCTCGACAAAAAGCCGAACCAGATGTCCGGCGGCCAGATGCAGCGCGTCGCCATCGCGCGGGCGCTCGTCAACGATCCGGACATTCTGCTCGCCGACGAGCCGACCGGCGCGCTCGACAGCGAGACGAGCGTGCAGGTGATGGAGATCTTGAAAAAGATCTCCAAGGACCGCCTCATCATCATGGTCACGCACAACCCCGAGCTTGCCGAGACCTACGCGAGCCGCATTGTGCGGCTGAAAGACGGCGAGATCGTAGATGACAGCGCGCCGTATGAGGAGGCCGTGGAAGAAAAGCCCGCCGCGGGCAAGAGCAAAAAGACCTCAATGAGCTTTGGCACGGCGCTGTCGCTGTCGCTCAACAACCTGATGACGAAAAAGGGACGGACGTTTTTAACGGCCTTTGCCGGCAGCATCGGTATTATCGGCATCGCGCTCATTCTGTCGCTGAGCAATGGCATCCAGACCTATATCGACCGCGTGCAGGAAGATACGCTGTCGAGCTACCCCTTGACCATCGAGGCTGAGAGCATGGACATGTCCAGCATGGTCAGTTCGATGATGGGCGTCCATGCGCAGGACGAGGGCGACGGGGAGCAGCATGACCTTGACGCCGTCTACTCCAACAACATTATGTACGACATGATGAGCTCGTTTGCCTCGGCGGAGACGCAGACGAACAATTTGAAGGACTTCAAGACCTACCTCGAGGGCGACGACGAGCTTTCAAGCCACATCAGCTCCATTTCCTATGACTACGACCTCGGCATGAGCATCTATGCCAAAGACACCGACGGCAAGGTCTTCAAGTCCGACGTGACGGAGCTTTTGCAGACCTGCATGAGCGAGCTCTACGGCGGCGATTACAGCAGCTATTTCGAGCGCTTCGGCTCGGCCTACTCCGCGATGGAGACCTGGGAGCAGATGCTCCCGCCGCAGGATAGTGAGAGCGGCGAGCTCGTGGGCGACCTCCTGCACGAGCAGTATGACCTCATTTACGGCTCCTGGCCGCAGAATTATGACGAGGTCATGCTCATCGTCAACAAGGACAATGAAATTTCCGACCTTGTCATCTATTCGCTGGGCCTGAGCGCACAGGACGAGGTCGTGGAGTCGATGCAGCACATGCTCGACGGCTCGGAATTCGACAGCAAGGACATCCAGAGCTGGAGCTATGAAGACCTGTGCAATATGAGCTTCAAGATCGTCCTGCCCGCCGAGCGCTACCAGTACGATTCCGCGAGCGGCACATATACCGACGTCAGCACGACGGATACGGGGCTCGACTTCCTCTATAACTCCGACGATGTCGGCACGCGCGTGAAGATCGTCGGCATCCTGCGCCCGAATGAGAACGCGGTATCCTCGATGCTCTCCGGCGCGATCGGCTATACGTCCGCGCTGACGGACTATCTCGTCGAAAAGGCGGGACAGACCGAGATTTTGCAGAAGCAGAAAGAAGACCCAGATACCGACGTTATCCTCGGCCTGCCGTTCCTGACCGATGACTACTCCGTGAGCGACGAGCAGAAGGAAGCGGACGTGACCGACTATCTCGAGGGCCTTTCCGTCACCGAGCGTGCCGCGGCCTACACCGCGATGATGAGCGTGCCGAGCGAGGAGTATCTTTCCGCCATCGTGAAGCAGCAGATGGGCTCGCTCGACCGCGCGAGCATCGAGCAGATGGTCATTTCGACCTACGCCCAGCAGATGAGCGTGGATGAGGCGACCGTCAAGTCCTATATTGCGCAGATGGACGACGATACGCTCTTTGGCTATGTGGAGCAGTCTATCCGCGAGCAGGTGACAGAGCAGTACGCCGCGGGCGTGCAGGCGCGGCTATCTAACATGACAAGCGATCAGCTCGCCATGGCGCTCGACCTGGCGCTCGAAAAATCGCCCGCTGTCAAGCCGCTGACGAGCGAGCAGTACAACTGGCTTTATGATAACTACATGCCCGCGACGGTCTCGAACGGCACGTATGAGGACAATCTGAAGCTCCTCGGCGACGTCGACCTCGCAAGTCCCAAGACCATCAACATCTACGCCTCGACCTTTGCCGACAAGGATGCCATCGCCGATGCGATCGAGCAGTACAACAGCAGCGTTTCCGAGGACGACCAGATTGACTACACCGACTATGTGGCGCTTCTGATGAGCTCGGTCACAACGATCATCAACGCCATCAGCTATGTGCTCATCGCCTTTGTCGCCATCTCGCTCATCGTTTCGAGCATCATGATCGGCATCATCACCTATATCTCCGTGCTTGAGCGCACGAAGGAGATCGGAATTCTGCGCGCCATCGGCGCGAGCAAGCGCGATATCTCGCGCGTGTTCAACGCGGAGACGCTCATCGAGGGCTTCTGCTCCGGTGCCATCGGCATCGGCATCACGCTATTGCTGATCATCCCCATCAACCTCGTCGTGCACCACCTGACGGGTATCGAGAGCCTCAACGCCATCCTGCCGCCTGTCGGCGGCGCGGCGCTCGTGGTCATCAGCATGGCGCTCACGTTTATCGCGGGCCTCATTCCCTCCGGCATCGCCGCGCGCAAGGACCCTGTCGAAGCGCTGCGCACCGAATAACACGATATTTGACCTTCAAAAAGGACGTTTTCCGACGGAAAACGTCCTTTTTCTCTTTTACCGCGATTTTACAAAAGGCGACTTTCTGATTTTACAACCTGCCTTTATGATGGCAAATGTAGCAAGGAACAACATCTTGGAAAAAATGAAAGGAAGTATTTCAAATGAAAAAGTTTCTCACTCTTGCGCTGACCGCTGTCATGGCGCTGAGCCTGCTGACCGCCTGCGGCAGCAAGAACGACAACAGCGCCGACACCAACACTGACGGCAGCAACACCGAAACGACCCTCTCCGGCACCGTCTCGACCGACGGCTCCACCTCGATGGAAAAGGTCATCAACTCTCTTGGCGAATCCTTCATGGCCATGAACAAGGACGTGAAGTTCACCTATAACCCCACCGGCTCGGGCTCCGGCATTCAGGCCGTTAGCGAAGGCCGCTGCGACATCGGCCTTTCGAGCCGTGCGCTCAAGGATGACGAAAAGGCCTCCGGCCTTGTTGAGACCGTCGTCGCGCTCGACGGCATCGCCATTGTCGTGAACCCCGAGAACCCTGTCTCCGATCTCGACATTGACACCATCGCCAAGATCTACACCGGCGAGATCACCAACTGGAAGGACGTCGGCGGCAACGACGCCGAGATCGTGCTCATCGGCCGTGAGGCCGGCTCCGGCACGCGCGACGGTTTTGAATCCATCACCGGCACCAAGGACGCCTGCCAGTACCGTCAGGAGCTGACCTCCACGGGCGACGTCATCAACACCGTGTCCCAGAACCCCGACGCCATCGGCTATGCCTCCCTCTCCGCGGTCGGCGACAGCGTCAAGGCGCTGACAGTCGGCGGTGTGGAAGCCACGGAGGCGACCGTCAAGGACGGCAGCTATGTGGTCCAGCGTCCGTTCGTGCTCGTCACGAAGGAGGGCACCAAGCTTTCCCCCGCGGCACAGGCCTTCTTCGACTACGCGCTGTCCGCTGACGCGGCAAGCATCATCGCCGCTGCCGGTGCGGTCGCAGCCAACTAACAGAACACAGGAACCATCACGGGAGGCGGCGTGAGCCGTCTCCCGCTGACAGCAAAAAGAGGAAACAATTATGGCGCAGAGGAAAAAAATGTTTGAAGCCGTCGTCCACGGTATTTTTCTGCTTCTCGGCCTCATTACGGTCGGATGCGTGCTGCTGATCACGGTGTATCTCATCATCTCCGGCATCCCGGCCATTCAGAAGATCGGCCTTGTGCCGTTTCTCACGGGCAAGGTGTGGTCGTCGACGTCGGCGGAGCCGAAGTACGGCATTCTGCCCTTTATTTTAACGAGTGTTTACGGCACGGCAGGCGCGATCGTCCTCGGCGTGCCCATCGGTTTTTTGACGGCGGTGTACCTCTCCAAGGTCGCGCCCAAGAAGGTCCGCACCGTGCTGGAGGCCGCCGTCAGCCTGCTCGCGGGGATCCCGTCGGTCGTGTACGGCCTTGTCGGTATGCTGGTGCTCGTGCCTGCCATCCGCAAGACGTTCCACCTGCCGGACGGCGCAAGCCTGTTTGCGGCCATCATCGTGCTGGCCGTCATGATCCTGCCGTCGATCATCAAGGTGAGCGTCACGGCGCTCGAGGCCGTTCCGCATGAATATGAGGACGCCTCGCTTGCCCTCGGTGCGACTGAGGTCGAGACCTATTTCCGCGTCTCCGTTCCGGCGGCAAAAAGCGGCATCGCCGCGGCGGTCGTGCTCGGCGTGGGCCGCGCCATCGGCGAAGCGATGGCGGTGATGATGGTCTCGGGCAACGTGTCGAATATGCCATCGTCGATTTTTGAGAGCGTCCGCTTTCTCACAACGGCCGTTGCAAGCGAAATGGCCTACTCCTCGGGCTTGCAGCATCAGGCGCTCTTTTCCATCGCGCTTGTGCTGTATCTTTTCATCCTGCTCATCAACGCTTCGCTCAATTTCTTCTTAAAGCGCGATAAGGAGGGAGCCTGATGCTGAAAATGCAGTCCTCGGCCCGCCGCAGGGCCTATATCACGGCGATGAAGCTCCTGATGGGCGTCGCCGCAGTATTGACTTGCGCGCTCGTAGTCGGTATGATTGGTTATATATTGGGCAACGGCATTCCGAACATCACCTGGGAGATGCTCTCCACCGCGCCGAGCTATCTTGCCAACCGCGTCGGCATCCTGCCGGACATCCTGAGCACGCTCTACATCGTCATCGCGACGCTTTTAATCGTGCTGCCGCTCGGCGTGGGCGCGGCCATCTACTTAAATGAATACGCCGCGAACAAAAAGCTCGTCTCCATCATCGAATACGCGTCCGAAACGCTCTCCGGTATCCCGTCGATCATCTACGGCCTTGTCGGCATGCTGATCTTCTGCAAAAACGGCACGTCGCTTCTTGCGGGTGCGCTGACGCTGACGATCATGAACCTGCCGACCATCATGCGCACGACACAGGAGAGCCTCAAGACCGTACCGCAGAGCTACCGCGAGGGCGCGTTCGGCCTGGGCGCGGGCAAATGGCGCACCATCCGCACGGTGGTGCTGCCAAGCTGCGTGGACGGTATCGTGACGGGCTGTATCCTGTCGATCGGACGCATCCTCGGCGAGTCGGCGGCGCTCTTATTCACGGCGGGCTCGGCGCACATGCTCTACAACTTCTTTGAGGGCATGCACAACGCGGGCGCGACGCTGACGGTGGCGCTGTACTTCTACGCCAAGGAGTCGAGCGATACGGGGGTGGTGTTCGCCATCGCGGCCATTTTGATGTTGCTGACGATGCTCATTAACCTCATCGCCGATCTGGTCGGCCGATACTTCAGGAGGAAACAGCAATGATACGACCTGTCAACGGAAGCGGCATGAAGCGCATGGCGCTCTTAAATGACCTTTCCTGCTTCGGCAAGTGTTCGCTGAGCGTGGCCATGCCCATCCTCTCTTCCTACGGGGTGGAGACGGTACCGCTGCCGACGGCCATTTTATCGACGCACACGGCGGACGGCTTCGGCAGCTACGTCATGCGCGATATGACGGACGAGATGAAGGCCTTTGCCGCGCACTGGAGACAGCTTCAAATCAAATTCGACGGCATCTGCATGGGCTTTTTCGGCTCGGTGGAGCAGATGCATTTTGCAAAAGATTTCCTCCGCGACTTTGCGGGGGAGGATACCATCGTTGTGGTCGACCCCGTGCTCGGCGACAACGGCGCGCTGTACGGCTGCTTTACCGAAGAGTACGTGCAGGCGATGCGCGCGCTGTGCGAGAGCGCACAGCTTATCACGCCCAACCGCACGGAGGCGGCGCTTCTCGCGGGCTGCGGGATGGACGCACCGATAGAAACGCTTCTTAAAGCGCTCACGGTGGAAAATGTCATCATCACCGGCGTCCACCGCGGGGAGGAGATCGGCTACTGCGCGCGGCTGAACGGGCAGTATATGGAAATTTTCAAGCCCTGCCTTCCGCAGACGCTGCATGGCACGGGTGATGTGTTCGTCTCCGCCCTGTGCGGCGAGCTGATGAACGGTAAAGGCATGCCGCAAGCCCTGAAAGACGCGGCGGAATTCTGCGACGACTGCGTGCAGAAAACGGCAAAACGTGGCGAGAGCCACTGGTACGGCCTCGCCTTTGAAGACAAATTGAAAGAGGGGAGAGGGCTATGAACAACATCCTTTCCGTTGAGAACCTGTGTCTGTGGTACGGGAGCCATCAGGCGCTCAAGGATATCAACATTGAAATTCCCGAAAAAAGCATTACGGCGCTCATCGGCCCGAGCGGCTGCGGCAAGTCGACGTTTTTAAAGACGCTCGACCGCATGAACGATTTGATCCCCGATGTGAAGATCACGGGCAGCGTCCGCTATAAGGGCGAGGACATTTTTGACCCGTCCGTCGATGTGAGCGAGCTTAGGCGTCAGGTGGGTATGGTGTTCCAGAAGCCGAACCCCTTCCCAATGAGCATTTACGACAACATTGCCTACGGTCCGCGCACGCACGGCGTGAAGAACAAGGCAAAGCTCGATGAGATCGTTGAAAAATCCCTGCGCGGCGCGGCGATTTGGGACGAGGTCAAGGACCGCCTGAAGAAAAACGCGCTCGGTCTCTCCGGCGGCCAGCAGCAGCGCCTTTGCATCGCCCGCGCGCTCGCGGTCGAGCCCGAGGTGTTGCTGATGGACGAGCCGACAAGTGCGCTCGACCCCATTTCGACGTCGAAGATCGAAGAGCTCGCGATGGAGCTCAAGGAGAAGTACACCATCGTCATCGTCACGCACAACATGCAGCAGGCAGTGCGTATTTCCGACCATACGGCATTCTTCCTGCTCGGCGAGCTCGTAGAGTACGGCGAGACGGAGAAGCTCTTCTCCCAGCCGCAGGACAAGCGGACAGAAGATTACATCACGGGGAGGTTCGGTTAAATGAGAAGCCGGTTTGATGAACAGCTTGCGCTTTTGAACCGCGAGCTCATTGAGATGGGCGCGCTGTGCGAGGAGGTCATCGCCCTTTCGGCACAGGCGTTGACGGAGGGCAACGCGGAGCTGGCCGCGCGCGTCGCACCGCTCGATCAGGAGATCGACCGCAAGGAGCGCGAGATCGAGTCGCTGTGCCTAAAGCTTCTTTTGCAGCAGCAGCCCGTGGCAAAGGATCTGCGCCAGATCTCGGCGGCGCTCAAGATGATCACGGACATGGAGCGCATCGGCGACCAGGCCGAGGATATTGCCGAGATCATCACGTTCCTCGGCGGGCGCGGTGCGGAAAACAGTAATCTCCTGCGCGAGATGGCGCGCTCGACCATCAAGATGGTGACCGAGAGCGTGGACGCCTATGTCAAGCACGACACGGCGCTTGCCGATCAGGTCATCGCTGAGGACGACACCGTGGACGACTATTTCGCGCGCGTGAAGAAGGACCTCATCAAGCGCATCGCGCAGGACCCTGATGATGGTGAATTCGCACTCGACCTGCTGATGATCGCCAAGTATTTTGAGCGCATCGGCGACCATGCGACGAATATCGCCGAATGGGTCATTTTCTCTGTGACAGGAGAGCATAAGGAGGGGTAAAGTATGATCTGGTGCGTAGAAGACGATGCCAGTATCCGCGATATCGAGGTATATGCCCTGCAATCGACCGGCTTTGAGGCCAAGGGCTTTGAAGATGGTACCTCGTTCTGGGAGGCGCTGCGCACGGGAAGACCCGAGCTTGTCGTGCTCGATGTGATGCTCCCCGGCATCGACGGGATGGAGCTGCTGCGCCGCATGCGTGCGGACGCGGCGCTTTCCGATATCCCTGTCGTTATGGCGACGGCCAAGGGCGCGGAATACGACAAGATCCGCGGTCTCGACCTCGGTGCAGACTACTATCTGACAAAGCCGTTCGGCGTGATGGAGCTCGTCTCCTGCGTCAAGGCGGTGCTGCGCCGCTGTGGCACAAAGAGCGCATCCCAGTTCCGCTGCGGCGGTCTGGTGCTCGACGAAGAGAGCCACACCGTCACGGCGGATGGAGAGAGCGTCGCGCTGACATACAAGGAATTCGAACTGCTGCGCCTGTTCCTCTCGCATCCCGGCACGGCGTTTTCGCGCGACCAGCTCATGGCGGACGTGTGGGGCACGGACTACTGCGGCGAGACGCGCACGGTGGACATGCACATCCGCACGCTGCGGCAGAAGCTCGGCGCGTACGGCGAGAAGATCGAGACCGTGCGCGGTGTGGGCTACCGGATGGAGGGCAAGGCATGACAAAAAAGATCTTTCACTCCATCCTGCTTGTGGCGGGCACGGTGCTGCTGGCGAGCCTGCTCGTCATCATGGGCTGCCTGTACGAATACTTCGGGAGCGTCGAAAAAAAGCAGCTGCGCGACGAGCTGGAGCTTGCCGCCGTCGCCGTGAAGGAAAACGGGACGGAGTATCTCTCTCAGCTCTCCTCCGAGCGCTACCGCCTGACGTGGATCGAAAACGACGGAACGGTGCTCTACGACACCGTGACCGATGCCGAAAGCCTTGAAAATCACGCCGACCGCGTGGAGGTCAAGCAAGCGCTGGAATACGGCGAGGGCGAGAGCACGCGCTATTCCTCGACGCTGCTGCAAAAGACGATGTACTGCGCGGAAAGGCTCGCGGACGGGAGCGTGCTGCGCATTTCGATGAGCCGCGCGACGGCGGGTGTGCTGCTCGTCGGCATGGGGCAGCCCATTTTAGTGGTGCTGATCGTGGCGCTGATCCTGTCCTCTGTTTTAGCCAAGAGCCTGTCGCACCGCATCGTCCAGCCGCTCAACAAGCTGGACCTTGAGCATCCGCTTGAAAATGACGCCTATGAAGAGCTCGCCCCGCTGCTCGGGCGCATCAACCGCCAGCACTTGCAGATCGACGAGCAGATGGACGAACTTCAGCGCCAGCAGACGGAATTTTCGCAGATCACAAGCAGCATGCGCGAAGGGCTTGTGCTGCTCGATGAAAAAGAGCATGTGCTGAGTATCAACCCCGCGGCGGAAAAGCTCTTCGGCACGGACAAGAGCTGCGTCGGGCAGGACTTTTTGACCATCGACCGCAGCCACGACATGAGCCTTGCCATCGAGCGCGCCATGGACGAGGGACACAGTGAGGCGCGCGTGGAGCGCGGCGGCCGTATCTGGCAGTTTGACGTCAGCCGCATCGGCGCAAGCGGCGCGGCGGTCGGCGCTGTGTTGCTGGCTTTCGACATCACCGAGCGCGAGACAGCGGAGCAGACGCGCCGTGAATTCACGGCGAACGTGTCGCACGAGCTCAAAACGCCGCTGCAAGGCATCATCGGCAGCGCGGAGCTGCTGGAAAACGGCATGGTGAAGCAGGAGGACGTCCCCCGCTTCGTCGGCCACATCCGGAAAGAAGCGCAGCGCCTTGTCACGCTGATCGGCGACATCATCCGCCTGTCCCAGCTCGACGAGGGCGACGAAATGCCGCGCGAGACGGTCGACCTGCTCACGCTTTCACAGGAGGCGGCGGACGATCTCAAGACCGCGGCGGCGGAGAAGCACATCGCGATTGCCGTCGAGGGCGGGAGCGAGACCATCGGAGGCGTACGGCGGCTTTTGTACGAGGTCATCTATAACCTCTGCGACAACGCCATCAAGTACAACGTCGAGGGTGGCAGCGTGAAGGTAAGCGTCGGTGAACGGGACGGCAAGGCGTTCGTCTCCGTGGCCGATACGGGCATCGGCATCGCGCCAGAGCACCAGAGCCGCATCTTCGAGCGCTTCTACCGCGTGGACAAGAGCCACTCGAAGGCAAGCGGCGGCACGGGCCTCGGCCTTTCCATCGTCAAGCACGCCGTGCAGTACCATCACGGTACAGTCGAGCTTCATAGCGAAGGGGGCAAGGGCACGACGATCTGCATCCTGCTGCCGAAGGAGTAAGTGAATAGTAAGAGAGCCGCAGGCACAGCCTGCGGCTCTCGGTTTAGTTGTCGATTTTCAATAATTCTCCGCGTGGACTTCGAAGTAGCTCTGGGGGTGGTTGCAGGTGGGGCAGACGTCGGGGGCCTTGGTGCCGACGACGATGTGGCCGCAGTTGCGGCACTCCCAGACCTTGACCTCGCTCTTTTCAAAGACCTTGGCGGTCTCGACGTTGCGCAGCAGCGCGCGGTAGCGCTCTTCGTGATGGCGCTCGATCTCGCCGACGAGGCGGAACTTCTGCGCCAGCTCGGGAAAGCCCTCTTCCTCTGCGGTCTTGGCGAAAGAATCGTACATGTCGGTCCACTCGTAGTTTTCGCCCTCAGCGGCGGAGAGCAGATTGCCGGCGGTGGAGCCGATGCCCTGGAGCTCTTTGAACCACATCTTGGCGTGCTCCTTTTCGTTGTCCGCGGTCTTCTGGAAGAGCGCGGCGATCTGCTCATAGCCCTCTTTCTTGGCCGTGGAGGCGAAGAAGGTGTACTTGTTGCGCGCCTCGGATTCGCCCGAGAAGGCGGTGCGCAGGTTCTGCTCGGTTTTGGTGCCGGAATACTTGTTGGTCTTCATGGTGAAATTCTCCTTTTTCTCTCAAAATTTAATGCTCTTCCTGCGCTTTGCGGCAGGCGGGGCAGAGATAGTGAATGCGAAGGTCGTAGGACTGGATGCGCGCGCCGAGCGCGGCTTCGATGTCGTGCGTCAGGTCGGTGAACTTGAAGTCTGCGAGCGCGCCGCAGCGGGTGCAGATCAGGTGATCGTGGCGCGTGGTGTTGTCGTAGCGGTCGGGCGCGCCGGGCTGCGACAGGCGGATGAGTTTGCCGTCCGCTACAAGCGCGTTGAGGTTGTTATACACCGTAGCTTGCGCGATTTTGGAATTTTCCTGCTTCATTTGCAGAAAAATCTGCTCGGCAGTCGGGTGCTCGGTGGAGCACAGAACGAGATCGAGAATCTGCTGGGCGTACTTGGTCATGTGTTTCTCCTAAATAAGAATTAGAATAATTCTTATTATAGCGATAAAAATAGAGTTGTCAAGCAAAAATCAAAATAGTTTGCGTCATGCGCGCACGCGCTGCGGCATACCCTTTATGGAAAAGGGGGAATGAGATGGACCAGACGATAGCATTCCTGGGCGGCGACGCACGCATGCGCCTGCTTGCCCAGATGATGGCTGCGGAGGGATACGACGTCTGCTCGTGGGAGCTGACCGGTGCGCCGAATAAACGGGCGCTGTGCGACGCGCTGAAAGCGGACATCATCGTCCTGCCGCTGCCGGCGGAGAAAAACGGCTATTTGAGCGGCACAGAGCTCACGATGGAGAGCCTGCTGCGCTCGCTGCGGCGCGAGCACCGCATTTTCGCGGGCAATGTGGGAAACGACGCGTCAACGCTCGCGCAGTCGTTGGGGCTTACGATCACGGACTACTTTGCCTCGGAAGAGCTGAGCGTGCGCAACGCGATCCCGACGGCGGAGGGGGCCATCGAGGCGGCGATGAAGCACACGAGCGTCACACTGCACGGCACGCCATGCCTCGTGCTCGGCTTTGGCCGCATCGGAAAGGTGCTCGCGCACGATCTGAGCGCGCTGGGAGCGAAGGTCAGCGTCAGCGCGCGCAAGCGGTCGGACCTTGCGTGGATCGACGCGTTCGGCTACGCGCCGCTGCACACGAACCGCCTCTCCGGCACGCTGGGGGAATTCCGCGTGGTGTTCAACACCGTGCCGCATCAGGTATTGGACGAAGCGCTCCTTGCCGAACTGCCGCCGGACTGCCTGCTCATCGAGCTTGCGAGCGCGAGCGGCTTTGACATGGACGCGGTCGAAACGCTGCGCCTTTCGTATCTCAAGGCAGGGGGACTGCCCGGGCGCGTCGCGCCGGAGACGGCGGCGCGGGCCATCAAAAAGACGTTATGTCGACTCATCAAGGAGGAAGCATGAAGATCGGATTTGCCTTTTGCGGCTCGTTCTGCAACCATCCCGAGCTGCTGAAACTCTACGAGGACATCGCGCGCGAGCATGAGATCGTCCCGATTTTGTCGGAAAACGCAGCGAAGTATTCCACGCGCTTCGGCACGGCGGAGGACTTCGTCACCCGCGTGGAGGCGCTGGCGGGGCGGAAGGCCGTGCGCAATATCGTCGAAGCCGAGCCCCTCGGCCCGCAGGGGGCGATGGAAGTGCTCGTCATCGCGCCCTGCACGGGAAACACGCTTGCCAAGCTCGCCCACGGCATCACGGACGGCGCGGTGACGATGGCGGCGAAGGGGCACCTGCGCAACGGTAAGCCCGTTGTGCTTGCCATTGCGACGAATGACGGCTTATCCGCGAGCGCGCCGAACATCGCGGTGCTGCTGAACCGCAAGAACTACTATTTTGTCCCCTTCGGGCAGGACAACGCCGAGGTGAAGCCCACGTCGCTGATCGCGGACTTCCGCAAAATTATCCCGACGGCCGAAGCGGCGCTGGAGGGAAGACAAATTCAGCCGATTTTGCTGTGAAACGAAAAAAGGCAGGAATTTCCTGCCTTTTTTGCGATGTAACAATAAACTTGCGCGCGATTTTTGTCAATGCTCGCTGAATTTGCTTGAAAAAATCCCGCCTGTCTCCTATACTTTGCATAGAGAGAAGAGAGGAGGGAGCGCGAATGGACGAAAACCTGCGCGAGACAACAGAGCTTCCGGGGAGCGGAGGGACTGCGCCGAGCGAAGAGAATGAGCCCGAGACGAAGAGCATCCGCTTTGTGCCCAGCGCCTATGACCCGCGCGGCATCGAGCAGTGGCTTTCCGAGCGCGCGGCGGAGGGGAAGCTCCTGCTCCGCTACGACGATTTTGTGATCGGCGAGCCGCGCGACTGCCGCTATCATCTGGAGCCCGCCGCGGACGATGACGACCCCGACGAAAGCCTGCGCGAAAAGCGCGCCCGCCTGGGCTGGGAGTACGTCTGCCGGACGAAGGACGGCAT
>OGXA01002410.1_pt1 | contig 13397 bp, 9 predicted proteins | sample 1576171 | NCBI WGS metagenome assembly OGXA01 (sample SAMEA3541587, study PRJEB24748) | human gut metagenome | biome: human gut; feature: human-associated habitat; material: faeces | place: China | collected 2012 | reverse complement strand
CCCTCAGCGGCATGGTCCTCGCCGGGCCATGCCGCAGCTTGTCATAAATGTACTCGTTCCCGGAGGGCATCTGGTAATTCTGGAATTCTCCGAGCCTACCCTGTTTCCCGTGAAGCAGTTGTATGCGCTCTACTCTAAGATTGTAATACCTGCCGTAGGTAAATTCTTTTCCAAGGACCGCAATGCCTACACCTACCTGCCCGAGTCCATCAAAGCCTTCCCGCAAGGAAAGGTCATGCAGGGCATCATCCGTAAAGCCGGTTTCAGCCAAGTCGCCTGCCGGCAACTCACATTAGGCATTTGCACCCTTTATTTTGCCACTAAATAACCTTTTATTAAAGATACTGACATGAAGAGATATGGATTGATCGGTTATCCTCTTGGACATTCCTTTTCCAGAAATTTCTTTAACGAGAAGTTTGCTTCAGAAAACATCCAGGCCGAATACGTTAATTTTGAAATTCCGTCCATCGAACAGTTTCCGGAAATCATCAGGGCGAATCCCAATCTCGCGGGACTGAATGTGACTATTCCCTATAAAGAGGCTGTAATCCCTTACCTGAACCGTCTGGATACGGATGCGGCCGCCATAGGTGCCGTCAATGTCATCCGTATCAACCGTATCTCACCGAAAGAGACTGAACTTGTCGGCTATAATTCCGACGTGATCGGCTTCAGCCGTTCCATCGAACCGCTGCTTGAGCCTCACCACAAAAAAGCATTGATCCTGGGTACGGGAGGTGCCTCCAAAGCCGTTAATTTCGGACTGAAGAAGCTGGGACTGGAAACCCTCTTTGTGTCCCGGAGCCGGCACGACGAACATACCCTGACCTATCAGGAACTGACTCCGGAACTGATGGATGAGTACAAGGTCATTGTCAACACTACTCCCGTGGGCATGTACCCCAATGCAGATGAGTATCCCGACATTCCGTACGAATGCCTCACCCACAAGCATCTGTTGTACGACCTGCTCTACAACCCGGACACTACCCTGTTCATGAAAAAAGGCAGCGAACAGGGAGCCGTAGTGAAAAATGGAATAGAAATGTTATTGCTCCAGGCCTTTGAAGCCTGGGATATATGGAACCGATGAAAAAGAAACTGATTATAGGCATCACACTGGCCGTCGTCCTTCTGGCAGCCATTCTGACAGGAGGCAGCCTGTACATGATTGATTACTCGCTCCGCCCCGACAACCGGGGAAAGGACATGCAGGGTTCTGAAGCGTACATGCGTCAGACCTATCCGCACATCACCGGCTGGCTGGACAGTCTGCAGACCTACCATGCCCTGCGTGATACGTTCATCACCGCTCCCGACGGCGTACGCATGCATGCCTTTTATGCGAGTGCCAGCCGCCCTACCCGCCGCACGGCAGTCATCGTGCACGGCTATACCGACAACGCCATCCGGATGTTCCACATCGGCTACCTGTACAACCAGTCGCTGGATTACAACATCCTGCTGCCCGACTTGCGCTATACGGGACTTACCGGAGGGGATGCCATTCAGATGGGATGGCACGACCGCAAGGATGTCATCCAGTGGATTGAACTGGCGCCCCGTCTTTTCGGCGACTCCATCCAGGCGGTAGTACACGGCATCTCCATGGGAGCAGCCACTACCATGATGACCTCAGGAGAAACGCTTCCCGACTACATCCGCTGCTTTGTAGAAGACTGCGGATACACCAGTGTCTGGGACCAGTTCAAGAAAGAACTCAAAGAGCAGTTCGGACTGCCGGCCTTCCCGCTGCTCTACACCGCCAGCTGGCTCTGCCAGTGGCAGAACGGATGGAACTTCCGCGAAGCATCGGCCGTAAAACAGGTGGCCAAGTGCCGCTTGCCCATGTTCTTCATACATGGCGACAAAGACGATTTCGTACCCACCTGGATGGTGTACGAGGTATACGATGCCAAGCCTCAGCCCAAAGAGCTGTGGGTGGTACCGGGAGCAGACCATGCCACCTCGTACCTGCGCTATCCGCAACTTTATACCGAGAAGGTAGCTGCCTTTGTCGGTAAGTACATCGATTAATTCCGATTGGGGAATACATAAATTATCAGGTGTATGGGTTCGCCGCTTGCCTCCTGCCCGCTCAGGAAAGACAAGCACGATCAAAAGGGAATCAGGTGAAAGTCCTGAACAGTCCCGCTGCTGTAAATTCCATGCAACCGTTCCAACGAGGATGCCACTGGCCACGGCCGGGAAGGCTCGCTGGAAAGGAATGAGTCAGAAGACCTGCCCATACACATTATCTTTTACCGCTTTCGAGGAAAAAGCGTAAAATGATTGATGATCCTTCACAGAGAATCAGTTGTTTCGCATGCCTTCCTCGGAGCCATTTTAGGGGAAAATGAGAACAATTACGATATGCATCCTGTCCACGGGGATGAGCATGCTGCTGATTCAGGCCCATGCACAAGAAATTGATACGACCAAGGTATACAGTCTTCCGGAAGTTACCGTTTCCGACCGTTACCAGACGAGGGAAGTCCGTGCGGCTGCCCCCCTGCAAGTCATGTCCCGGAGCGAACTGAAGGCACTGAATGCCTTGCAGGTATCCGATGCGGTGAAACATTTCGCCGGGGTGACGGTGAAAGACTATGGCGGCATCGGGGGACTGAAGACGGTTTCTCTCCGAAGCCTGGGGGCCCAGCACACGACAGTCAGCTACGACGGAATAGCCGTAACCGACTGCCAGACAGGGCAGGTAGACATCGGACGTTTCTCGCTGGAGAATGTCGACCGCCTGATGCTGAGCAACGGACAGAACGACCAGATTTTCCAACCGGCCCGGCTGTTTGCCTCAGCTGGGGTGCTGAACATCCAGACCCTTACTCCACAATTCAACGGTTCAAAGACCTGGAACGCAGAAGCCCGGGTGAAGACCGATTCCTGGGGACTGCTCAATCCGGCCCTCTCGTTCAGTCGCAAACTGGGAGAGAAATGGGCCCTTTCGGCCAGCGGAGAATGGATGCGTGCCGACGGCCAATATCCCTATACCCTCTATTACGGGGACGAGAACGACCTATCGAGTCGTGAGAAAAGACAGAACACAGAAGTAGAAACCTTCCGCATCGAATCCGAACTCTTCGGAAATTTTTCCGATAAAGAACAGTGGCGGCTGAAAGCCTATTACTACCAGTCGTCGCGCGGACTGCCCAATGCGGCCACCTTTTATTATCCCTACTCTTCCCAGCACCTTTGGGACAAGAACGCTTTCGTACAGAGCCGCTACCAGAAAGAACTTTCACGTTCGTGGGTCATCCAGTGTTCGGGCAAGTGGAACTGGAGCTACCAGCGCTACCTGGATCCGGACTACAAGAATGCGGCTGGAGTCAGCGAAAACAATTATTACCAACAGGAATATTATCTTTCGGCCTCGGTATTGTATCGTGTTCTCGACCGGCTTTCTTTCTCTCTTTCTACCGACGGAAGCCTGAACACGCTGCATGCCGATGCACCGAAACCTGTCCACCCGGAGCGGTATTCCTGGCTGACGGCACTGGCCGGAAAATACGTAGCCGACTGGTGTACGGTGTCGGCTTCCCTTCTGGCTACCGTTATCCACGACAGGGCAGCCGGCGACAGTCGGGCACAGAACTACCGGAAGTTCTCTCCGTTCGTGAGTGCCTCCTTCAAGCCCTTTGCGTCCGAAGACCTCCGGTTCCGGGTATTCTACAAAGATATTTTCCGTCTGCCCAGCTTCAACGATCTCTATTACGGGCAGTCCGAGAGCCGGGAACTGAAACCGGAGAATACCCGACAGGTGAACGTGGGCATCACGTACTCGAAAAATGTGACGGAATGGCTGCCTTATGTATCGGCCACCGTGGATGCATACCACAACCGGGTGAGCGACAAGATTGTGGCCGTTCCTACCAAGAACCTGTTTGTCTGGAGCGTAGTCAACCTGGGGAAGGTGGATATCAAAGGCATCGACATCGCGGGACAGGCGGATTTCCGTCCGGCTTCCGGCTACCTCATCGGACTGTCGGGCAACTATACGTACCAGCGGGCTCTTGATGTCACGGATTCCGACCCGAATACCATGGAAGGAAAGACCTACGGACATCAGATTGCGTATACCCCCCGGGTTTCAGGTTCCGGACAAGCCCGTTTAGAGACTCCCTGGGTCAACCTTTCGTACGCACTGGTCTTTTCGGGGAAACGGTATGTACTCGGACAGAACCTGGCGAAGAACCGGCTTCCGGGATATACCGACCACAGCGTGTCGGCCAGCCGCAGTTTCCCGCTGAAGCGCACAACGGTTTCGGTTTCGGCAGAGGTACTGAACCTGCTGGACAAGAATTACGAGATTATAAAGAATTTTCCAATGCCCGGCCGCTCGTTCCGGATATCACTGGGTATAAAATATTAAGTCATGAAAATGAAGCACAAGTGGTTTGATACTGTCATAAGATACGTCCTGATGGGACTGATTGCGGGATTCGCAAGCACCGGCTGTGACGACCTGGAGGACAAGGATGCCGCTCCGGGACAGTCGGGTACGGGGATAGAGGACTATGGTACGGCTGAGATGTACATTCTCAGTGAGGGGCTTTTCAACCTGAACAACAGCAGTCTGGGACGGTATGTGTTCGGCAGCGGGCAACTGACGTACGATTATTTCCGCAACTGCAACCGTCGGGGACTGGGGGATACGGCCAATGACATGGAGATTTACGACGGCAAACTGTATGTCGTGATCAATGTGTCGAGCGTCATCGAAATCATCGACCTGCAGACCGGACAGTCCGTCCGCCAGTTGTCGCTGGTAGACGAGAAAGGAAGTTCCCGCCAGCCGCGTGCCATCGCCTTCTACGAAGACCATGCCTATGTCTGTTCGTTCGACGGAACGGTCACCCGCATTCATACCGGCTCACTGGAGATTGACGGTGAAATCCGGGCGGGAAGGAACCCGGAGGACCTTTGCGTACAGGACGGTAAACTGTATGTCACCAATTCCGGGGGACTGGACAGTGAGGGAATCGGCGTAGACCGTACGGTCTCCATCATCGATCTGGCAACCTTCCGCGAAATCAAGCGACTGGAAGTAGGACCCAATCCGGGCCCTGTCCTCCCCGGCCCCGACCATTCGGTCTGGCTGGTTACGCGGGGCGAACAAATAGAAGAAGGCAATTACCAGCTGGTGAAAATCGACAGCCGGCAGGATGAGGTAACGGCCCGTTACGACGAACCGGTAATGGATTTTGCCATCGACTATAACCTGGCTTATCTGTATAATTTCGATTACCGTACGCAGCAATCGGGCTTCAAGGTCTTCAATCTGACGACAGGAAAGGTAATCCGTGAGACCTTCATTTCCGACGGGACCCGCATCGAACGGCCTTATTCGATACAGGTGAATCCGTACAGCAGCAACATCTACATTACCGAAGCATACAATTACCAGCTGGAGGGCGACCTGCTCTGCTTCAGTCCGGAAGGGAAACTGCAGTTCCGCCTGGACGGCGTGGGACTGAATCCGAACACGGTGGTCTTCCGTGACGAGACCAGCGACGTATCCGGAGGCACCGAAGAACCGGAGGCTCCGGAAGGGTTTGCCGACAAGGTACTGGATTATTACCCGGCCCCCACACAGCACATGAATACCATTACTACCGCATGGAAGGAAGGGATGACTTCGCACGAGGAGGTCATCGAACTGGCCACGGAACGGCTACGGAAACGCTCGCTGCTCTCACTGGGAGCTTTCGGAGGATACATCATTGTCGGTTTTCCCGAGCCGGTACCGAATGTCAAGGGCGAATACGACTTCAAGATTTACGGCAATGCGTACTACAATCCGAATGCCTGGGAAGACCGCCCGGGCGGCAGTTCGGAGCCGGGCATTGTCTGGGTATCCCAGGATACTAACCGGAACGGTCTGCCCGACGACGAGTGGTACGAACTGGCAGGGAGCGAGTACGGAAAAGATACGGAAATACGGAATTATGAGATTACCTATTATCGTCCCGAACCGCTGGACGGGGATGTCCGCTGGACGGACAACCAGGGGGCGTCGGGAAGTCTGCGGAGGAATGTCTTCCATTTGCAGGAATCGTATTATCCGCTGTGGGAGACCCGCGGACAGATGACATTCTCGGGCACCCGGCTGAAGGACAATGCGGTCAACGAGAACGGCACCTGGGTGTCATACGCTTATCCGTGGGGCTATGCCGACAACCATCCGAACCAGTCGGAATTCTCCCAGTTCAAAATCGACTGGGCAGTGGGGAAAGACGGGCAACCGGTGATGCTGGAGGAAATCGATTTTGTCAAGGTGGTATCGGCCATCAATCAAGATGCGGGCGACGTCGGGGAACTGTCGACCGAAATTACAGGAGTAGAGAATTTACATTATTAATAACCAAGTAAAAATAAAAAACGATGAAAAAACTGACTTATTTACTTATGGCATGCCTTTGCATGACCTTGTGGAGTTGTGGTGAAGAAAGCAATGAAACACCCTCAATGGACGTGACTACCAGCTTTGAAGGCCGTCTCAGCGGCAGCGAAGAGTCGTTCCTCGGTACAGAAGGAGAAACTGAAGGTTACTATCAGAAGACGGAATTCAAGGACAATGACGGACTGATTATCTGCAACCATTATTTTGGCAGCTGGGGATTCGGCGGCGGATTTACCTACACCAACACCACCGATACGGAGACTCCGGGATTCAATAACCTGAGCGCCATTACAGCCAGAGGAAAATTCGGTACGACTTACCTGACTTCCTGCTCAAACAGTTTTAATACTGCGAAAATCACGCTGGCAGACCCGGCAAAATATGCCTTTAAGGGAGCGTGGGTAACCAATACTACTTATGATTACCTGGCCATCAAGGACGGAAATGACGGAAGTGGTACAGTACAAGGTCCGTTCGAAGCCGGCGACTGGTTTAAACTGACTGCTATGGGCCACCGTGCAGACGAGTCTGAAGTGGGTCGGGTAGATTATTATCTGGCCGATTTCCGTGACGGCAAACAGATTATCGTCAATACCTGGGAATGGTTCGACTGGAGTGCACTGAAAGATGCTGCATACATTACTTTCGAACTGTCTTCTAGTGACAACGGAGAATATGGCATGAATACACCGGCTTACTTCTCACTCGACGGAGTTACACTGACTCAAAAATAAAAGCCTCTATAGAAAGCCTCGTCTGCGATGGTCGGTACGGCAGCGTTTCACCGTCTGTTCTCCGACCCGCGCACGGAGGTTATACAACCCGCACACGTGGGTTGACCGACCCGCATACGGAAGTTTTCCGACCTCCGCATGCGGGTTTGCCATATTCCCGCCTGCCATGACCAAAGGCAAGCTGATGCGTGAAAGACACGAAAAAGGCAGATTTGTTTATGATTTATTAGCATATTCCGTCGTTTTTACGTATGTTTGCTATAAATAGTAATTTTAACGAATACTTTTATGAAAAAAACTTGGATCATTATTATTGCCGTTCTTGCGGTAATCGTAGTCTATGGCATTACTTCGTATAACTCTATGGTCGCTCAGGATGAAGCGGTGGGAACCGCATGGAGCAATGTGGAAAACCAATACCAGCGTCGCGCAGACCTCATCCCTAACCTGGTGAATACCGTAAAGGGATATGCGGCTCATGAAAAGGAAACCTTCGATGCAGTGGTGTCGGCCCGTGCCAAGGCTACTCAGACCACTATCAGTATAGACGAACTGACTCCGGAAAAGATGGAGGCTTACCAGAAAGCGCAGGGAGCCGTAGGCAGTGCCCTGAGCCGCCTGCTGGCCGTAACGGAGAACTATCCAGACCTGAAGGCCAACGAGAATTTCCAGACGCTTCAGGCACAGCTGGAAGGTACGGAGAACCGCATCAGCGTAGAGCGCCGCAAGTTCAACGAGGTGGCAAAGGCTTACAACACCAACATCCGCCGTTTCCCGAAGAACATCTTCGCAGGCATGTTCGGATTTGAGAAACGTCCGTACTTCGAAGCCGAAGAAGGCAGCGAAAAGGCACCTGAAGTGAAATTCTGACCGTCATGATGAAAAAGACATGCTATTTGCTCGTCCTGTTTTGGGGACTGCTGCTTCCGGTCATGGCCCAGACTCCTGCCTACCGGGTGGAGGATGTGCCCATGGTGCATCTGCAAAACCGGATGAGGTATGTCAGCAATCCGGACGGCATCCTCTCTCCTGCTACGGTAGCTGCACTGGACACTACCCTGTTTGCCCTGGAGCAGCAGACCGGTGTTCAGACGCTGGTCGTGGCCGTAAAGCAGATTGAAGGGGGCGACTGCTTCGAGTTTGCCTACGAACTGGGACGGAAAAACGGAGTGGGACAAAAAGAAAAAGACAACGGTCTGGTCATCTTGCTCGTAACGGAAGAACGCTGCATCCAGTTTGCTACGGGATACGGACTCGAAGGCGACCTGCCGGATGCAGTCTGCAAGCAGATTCAGGTGCGCTACATGAACCAGGCCTTCTCGCGTGGAGACTGGGACAAAGGTATGCTGGCCGGCGTACAGGCCGTCAGACAACGGCTGGACGGTACCGGCAGTCCGCTTTCCGGTCCGGAAGAGGAAGGAGACAGTCTGTGGCTGCTCTTGATCCTCGGAGGATGTTTTATTGCGGTCCCGCTGCTGCTCTGGCTCAGTGTCCGCCAGCGCAGCAAATGCCCGAACTGCCACCGTCACACCTTACGGCAGTTGTCGGTCCGCACCGTATCGAATATCAATGGCATCCGTACGGAAGAAATCGTCTACCGCTGCAGCCAGTGCGGCCATACGCTCCGCCGGCAGCGCCGGGTGAATGACGACGATTCTCCTCACCACCGGGGCGGTAACGGCGGTCCGTTCCTGGGCGGCCCCTTCTTCGGAGGTGGATTCGGAGGCAGAGGCGGAGGCGGATTCAGCGGAGGCAGTTTCGGCGGAGGCGACTTCGGTGGCGGAGGAGCGGGAAGCAAGTTCTGATCTGCAATCAAGATAACTTTGCCTATTACAGTCACAGGCAATGACGACCGAAGGACGTTGCACGAAGACACGGTGCAACGTTCTTCTTTTTTTATGTCCACTCCTTTCCGGCTCCCGCGCAACCTTCTTTTCTGAAAATGCCATTTTCCCGGATTCAGCCGTTAGTTCTATATCTTTTCTTATTTAATTGTATATTTACTGAATTGTAAGCAACAAAGGGGGATTCTGTTTACGTTTAAAAGAATACGGTTTAAATTAGTTATTATTTATTTTATTAAGTAAAAATATATTTAATCAAAAAAAGCAAAGAGTTGCCTAAACTTTGATACTCAATGGGATGCCCCCAATACCGGTGCCCGCCGATGGGCTATTTTATCAGACCGATGAAAAAAGGCATGAACATTTTGAATTTTCCGGTTGTTCTTAGGATAGTAGTTTCACTGAAACAAACACTACAATAGGTATTTTTAATTGGTATAAACAACAAGATTATTATTAATTTTTTATGATTAAAAAAGGGCTATTCTTGGCTTGCATACTGTTTGCAAGCACTTCATGTACGGAACAGTTCGAAAATAGCGAAAATATTGGTAACAGTAAAAAGAATGAGGCGGTTTTCAGACTTTATTCGGCGGGGTTTGAGGATGCGGTAACGCGCAGTGGGGAAACAGTCACTCAGGCTGTCTATGATTTTCTCGACTATTATATAGTAGATGAAACCGGGAAAGTAATGACGGATATCAAGTCCAAATACAAGCCAGAAACTGCTGAAATTGTCGCAGAAGGATTGCATGAAGGAAGCTACCGGCTTTTGGTGCTGGGAGTAAAAGGGGAAAAAGAAAACGATGGCGCTACAGTCAATAAGATCACGAACGTGAATGACGTGTGGCTGAGTTTCCCGGAAGATTTAGGCAAACCGTTGGACTGTGAGTATTTCTATTCGAACACTCCTTTTGATGTCACCATTACAGAATCGGCAGACGGTAAACAGGAAACCATCCTGAACGGGGGAACAGTGACGCAACACAGAATTATGGGGAAGGTGAAATTCAATTTTGACTTCGAGAATATCTATGTAGAATATTCCATAACCAAAAATGTAGCAAATGCAGAAGCTCCCAGATTCTATACTTCGATGACGGCCAACAAGCAGTTCTCGGGACAGAGTACGACCACACTGCGTGAACTGAATCTGTCGGACGAAAAGGAGTATCTGCTTATGCCGACAGTTGAAGGCCAGGCAATGAGTGGAAAAATTGGAATGGTCAGCCGGACATATACAGGAGGAAGCCTGTCGCAGACCTATGGATTCAGCGGGATAAAGATACTTCCCAATCAGATTACCACTATCAATACGGATGTAAATCACCCGGAAGATAACAGAGGAACGATGTTTGTATCTTCAGCAGCATATAAACACGGTAATCACAAGAAGATCCTGCAGGATGACGAGAGGAAAGAAGTGTATACAGATAAGAGCCAGCGCTCATTTAACACGTCTGCTCCCCTGCAGTTGTCCGTAACAGACGAAGGTCAGTTCCATATGCGTTTTTATTCTCCGCGCGATCTGGGACATATCACGGTAAAGGCCTTGATTCCAGAGGTGAGCAAAGAATGGTTCGATTTTGCCTATCTGGATACCATCCCGGCATTCGGAGATGCGTATCTGGATGTTCCGATGCTGAAAAAGCCTACGGTGTGCAAAGGAGAAAGCGGACGCTTGATTAACATACAGAAACTCACGGCCGCACAGTTGAAAACCGCACAGTTTAAGATTGAGTCGACAGAGGAGTTTTGGAAAAAAATAGAGAAAATCAAACATGGGTGGACAATTTACTGGGGACTTTACGGTGGCGACCCAGACAGGCCAGACGGTGGACCTGTAGGCAACTGGATGGGAATACGCCCGGTACACATCCGTGAGTCGATTGCCTTGTTCCTCAATTTTACCTACATGATAGATATGCCTGAGCATGAGCAGATCTTGAGAGATAATGCTGACAAGCTTTATGACGACAACAAGAATCCGATTCAGGTGGAGAGGGTTCTGCAGCAGATGAGACAGCAGCGTACCCTGCAGGTAGGACTGGTTTATGCGGGCAATGGTGTGTTGGGATTAGGTGGAGGAAGCTCATATGGAGCCTACCAGCAGGCTTGGTTCGAGCATTACTGGAACACCTATTCATGCAATATCATGTTCCATGAATTAGGACACGTTATGGGATATGGACATAGTAGTGCATTCACCTATGGTCCTTGGGCTGAAAAATTGATGAACAACTTTTATGTGAATAATTTATATCAAATGCCTATTGACTCAAGATATTATCTGAATAGTTCAAGCAATCCCAACAAGTATTAATGATTAAAAAGATTTAAGACGTGACAAGATTGGTTTACATTAAAAATATAATAGCAGCAATATTTCTTTCGGGAATCATGCAGGCATGCAACAATCAGGATTTATTTTCTGAAAAAAGCAGCAACGGAGTGTTATCGGGCCAGCTGATGGAAAGCAGAGGGTCTGAGGGAGACGGTGAGGTTTCTTATTACTCCGGATATTTTACGGCAGTGGCTTTTGATGCGGAAGGAGCCTTGGTAATGGTCAGAGAAAATATTAAGGTGGACCAAAACGGCCAATTCAGTCTGACCATCGGCAGCAGCGCAAAAAAATGCTACTTCATAGCCAATGCTCCCAAGGAGGTGATTCCGACTTATGGAGCAACCGAGACAGCGTTCAAGGAGATGGTGATGACAGGTCAGTTGGACAGTACACTGGATCCGGTCATGCTGGGTGTGATTGATGTGGACTCGTACCATTGGGAACCGATTGTGATGAATCGGTGTGTGGCGCGACTCGACTTGAGCATGCAGGTTTCAGGAGTGGTGATTAACCGTATCACCGTAAAAGGTGCAGCCGACAGAAGTTTCCTCTTCCCTCATGAAACAGGAACTCCCGAAGGGTTACAGTTGACGAATATCGTCCTGAACTTTGCGGATGGCGGACTGACTGACAGCAAGAGCCGTTTGATGTACCTGCATGAGCAGCAGACAGGAACTCCGGAAGTGGTAATAGAAGCGACGGTAAACGGACGCCTGATGGAACTGAAGGAAAAGTTGCCTGCAAAGATCAAGCGAAACAGCCTGTATACCCTGAAGGTGTACGGCAACGGAGCGAAACTGGGCATACAGCTTACCGAAAACGACTGGGAAAACGGTCAGGACAATGAATCGTCTGTGATTACACTGGCTAAAGTGAATGTAGGAAGTTCGCAGTTGAATGGTGCAAGAGTGAATGAACGCGGTGACTCGGTATTTATTCCGTATAATGACAAGACTCTTTCTCTGGCAATAAATACGGAGGAAGGAATGACGGTAAGAACCGACGGCAGTCTTGATCTTGCAGAAGTATCTGTGGCACAGAATGCAACCCGCAACGGTACGGCATTGAATAAATTGACGATGGTGAATATCACAAGCAACCTGAAGAGAATCGGAGTGCCTCTGCAGTATTCTTACCTGGAATCGTTCGACAGTAATGGAATGATGAAAGGACGTATTGTACTGGTATTTGAGCCGAATCCTGTACAGATGACCGGTATGCTTTCGTTCCTGGAGGGAACGGCTTATGACTTTAACCGTTATATTGATGGGGAGTATGCACGCCTGATTGTGCCGGAAGGAATGAAGGCGGAACTGGAGTTTGAGTCCGGAGAGGACAGTTGGGCTATCTTGAAAAAAGCAGAAGATGGCACTGAGGCCTTACGACTTCTGGGGGGATGGAAGCCCAATGACTCCACAGCAAACGGTAGAAAGCAGGCTGTAAAACTGAAAATCAGCAACTTGGACGGTTCGGACATGGAAACGTATACGATCAGTCGTCTGAATTATGGACTTCCGGTGGCTTATGTAGCCGGAAACTGGTGGTGCAAATACAACCTGAAAGGTACGGCCAATGATTTCCAGGATCAGATACTTTCAAGTGCAGATCCGGTGAAGGAAGGTAATCTGCTCGAATATCTGAACGACTGTACTCTGGAACAGCTCAGGGCTGTCATGGGCGACCAGTACCAGGGAGGAAATCTGGAAGGATTGACGCTTACTTTGTCGGATGGCAAGTTTGAATATGCCGGATTCAATGCGAATGTATCGGTAAATATCAATACACAGAGCAAGCAAATGGCTCCTTCTGGGTATGAGATGCCATCGGATAATGATTTCAGAAGACTGGTTGCTTCGTATGACTATAAACTCCCGACTACTTCTATAGTTTATAACAACAACATGAGCGGTGATGACAGTTTCAGAATGAAGTATTTTCACGGCAACCGGGCAATTACCATAGATGAAGCCGCATACGGAAAAATCGGTTTCTATGATTTCTGCGAAGAAGCATATATCAATGACAACAGCAAACATGTGGTAATCTTCGGCTGGGGA
>OGXA01002403.1_pt1 | contig 13422 bp, 10 predicted proteins | sample 1576171 | NCBI WGS metagenome assembly OGXA01 (sample SAMEA3541587, study PRJEB24748) | human gut metagenome | biome: human gut; feature: human-associated habitat; material: faeces | place: China | collected 2012 | reverse complement strand
GAGCAGAGCAGAGCAGAGCAGAGCAGAGCAGAGCAGAGCAGAGCAGAGCAGAGCACTGATTAAGCTCTTGCAGTATGTTTATGGCTATGTAAGAATCCCTTTAGGTGATATTGGCTCTATCTGTATGTGCAAGCGTATTTTGAAGAGCCAGACAAACACAGTGAGCGGTGTTCCGTTCTATAAAATTGGAACCTTTGGAAAAGAAGCTGATGCCTATATTTCACAGGAAACATTTGACGAATATTGGTCGAGATATAACTTTCCGAAAAAAGGCGATGTGCTGATTTCTGCGGCAGGAACGATTGGCAGAACGGTCGTTTATGACGGCAAACCAGCATATTTTCAAGATTCCAACATCGTTTGGATTGATAACGATGAAAGTATTGTTCTGAATAGCTATCTTCGTTATTGCTATGAATTGAAACCGTGGAAAGCATCTGAGGGCGGAACGATTCCGAGATTGTACAACGACAATATAGCAAAGGCTGTAATTACAGTACCGTCCATTGAAGAACAAAAACGGATTGTTTCTATCCTTGACCGTTTTGATACAATCTGCAATGATTTGACCAGCGGCCTGCCCGCAGAGATTGAAGCAAGACAAAAGCAGTATGAATATTACAGGGATAAGCTGTTAAACTTTGGAAAGTGAGGAAAAAATGGATAACCAAACGTTATTTGATGTGAAGAATGCGGTTGAAGTAATGTCAAAAGCATTAAAGCTGTTTGCCGAAAAAATAACGGAATTGATGAATTTGTATCACATTAACCAGGATACTATAAACGAATATCTTAAGGCGTTTGGTAATCTTATCCTTTGGAGAAATGCGGTAAACAGGTTGAGCGAAAATCAGATTGTATTTACGGAACAGTTGTCCGGGGATATGATTGAAAAGGTGAATAAGTCAACAAATGTAGATGAGACTATACTTGAATACTATACAGAAAATGAAGAAAAGTGCTTGAGAAATCTTGTTGAGCGCTGCGGCACAGCGGAACGCGTTATAGCATACAAGAAACTGTACCCTCAAATTGTGATTGCAGCGAAAATGGGATGCTTTCAGCTTGCATGTCTAGGGTTGTTTTCGCTGGAAGATGGTGTTTTGTCGGACATTGTGAACCAGCCAAAAAATACTAGCTTCAAAAAACGAATGAGAGAAATTGAGGATAAGATCAACAACAAAATACCTCCGTCCCAAACAGATTTGAAGGTTTTTGCAGTAATGATTTCAATTGGTGCATTTCAGGAGACCGCTTTTGGAAATTCAGACTTTGATAAGCCGGAACCGAGTTACTTGAATCGACATTGGACATTACATGGCAGAAGTCATCGGGATTTTACAAAAATGGATTATATTAAAATGCTCTTGAGTTTGGACGCTTTGATTTTTATGGCAAATTTGGCTGAACGGACAGAGGAAAAAACAGATGAATTATAATGTTGTTGCGGCTACTAATGAAGATACTGTTGTTGCCACCTATGAACCCTCCAAAGTGCGCTCTGACAGCTACCAGAGTGAGGCGGAACTGGAGAAAGAATTTATCCGGCTGTTGTGCGAGCAGGGCTACACCTATCTGCCGCTGCATACCGAGGATGAACTGATTGCTAACCTCCGCAGCCAACTGGAAGAGCTGAACCACTACCAGTTTTCCGATACGGAGTGGCAGCAGTTTTTCAGTGATGTAATTGCCAACCCCAACGAGCATATTCCTGAAAAGACCCGGAAGATTCAGGAAGACAATGTACAGGTGCTGCACCGGGATGATGGCAGCTCCAAAAATATCACGCTGATCGACAAAAAGAACATCCATAACAACCGCCTGCAGGTCATCAACCAGTATGAGGTAAAACAAGCAGACGGCGCACGGCATGATAACCGCTATGATGTGACGATTCTGGTCAACGGCTTTCCACTGGTTCATGTGGAACTGAAGCGGCGCGGGGTGGCCATCCGGGAGGCGTTCAACCAGATCAACCGCTATCAACGGGATTCGTTCTGGGCGGGCTGCGGCTTATATGAGTATGTGCAGATTTTTGTGATCTCCAACGGCACAAATACCAAGTACTACTCCAACAGCACTCGCTACAATGCCATCAAGGACGCCAAACATGGCAAGACGAAAAAGGAAAAGACCAGCAATAGCTTTGAATTCACCTCCTATTGGGCCGATGCGAACAACCGTGTGCTGACGGATCTGATCGACTTTACCCGGACATTCTTTGCAAAGCATACGATCCTGAGCGTGCTGACCCGGTACTGCATCTTTACTTCAGAAAAGATGCTGATGGTGATGCGCCCATATCAGATCACGGCAACCGAGAGGATATTAAACCGCATCGAGATTGCCAACAACTACAAAAAGTATGGCAGCATCGAGGGCGGCGGCTACATCTGGCACACTACTGGCTCCGGTAAGACGCTGACTTCCTTCAAAACGGCACGGCTGGCATCGCAGCTGCCCTATATCGACAAGGTGCTGTTTGTGGTAGACCGCAAGGACTTGGACTACCAAACTATGAAAGAGTATGACCGCTTCGAGAAGGGAGCGGCAAACTCCAACACCAGCACCACGATTCTGAAACGCCAGTTGGAAAACCCGGAAGCGCATATCATCATTACCACCATCCAGAAGTTGGCGACCTTCATCAAGAAGAATCCAGGGCATGAGGTCTACCAGAAGCACGTTGTGATCATCTTTGACGAGTGCCACCGCAGCCAGTTCGGTGATATGCACAAGGCTATTGTTCACAATTTCAAAAAGTACCACCTGTTCGGCTTTACTGGAACGCCGATTTTTGCAGTCAACGCAGGAAGCTCCACTGATCCACGCTATTTCACCACGGCGCAGACGTTCGGTGACCAACTGCACACCTACACTATCGTGGATGCCATCAACGACAAGAATGTGCTGCCATTCCGTGTGGATTACATCAAGACGATGGACACAGAGCCAGACATGGACGATAAACAGGTTTGGGATATCGACCGGGAAAAGGCATTCATGGCTCCCAAGCGTATTTCTCTGGTGACAAAGTACATCCTCGACCACTTCGACCAGAAAACCTATCGGGGAGACAAATCGTATGAGTTTAATCTGCTGACGAATGTGGCAGAGGTGGCCTCTGCCCAGCGTGGTGCGGTGGAGGAAATCAAGCAAAAGCAGCGTGTCAGCGGTTTTAATTCGATTTTCTGCGTGGCTTCTGTGCCGATGGCAAAGCTGTATTATCAGGAGTTCAAAAAACAGATGGCGGCAGACCCAACCAAGCGGCTGCGCATTGCTACCATTTACAGCTATGGAGCCAATGAAGCGGAAACGGATGGCATTCTGGACGAGGAAAACCCGGAAGATACCTCCAACCTCGACCAGAGCAGCCGGGATTTTCTGGATGCCGCCATTCAGGACTACAACGAGATGTTCCATACGAACTACTCGACGGATGGTGAACGGTTCCAGAATTACTACAAAGATGTATCGCTCCGCATGAAGAATAAAGAACTTGACCTTCTGATCGTGGTCAATATGTTCCTGACGGGCTTCGATGCCACGACCCTGAATACCCTTTGGGTGGACAAGAACCTGAAGATGCACGGTCTGATTCAGGCGTTCAGCCGGACGAACCGTATCCTGAACAGCATCAAGACCTTTGGCAATATCGTCTGTTTCCGCAACCTGCAAAAGCGAGTGGATGCGGCAATTTCGCTGTTTGGAGATAAAAATGCGGGCGGCATCGTTCTGCTGCGCAAATACGCGGACTATTACCACGGTTATACGGATGAGCAGGGAAAATACCATCAGGGTTATACTGACATGATCGATGACCTGACGCAGAAGTTCCCGCTGACAGAGCCGCAGATCGTTGGAGAGCAGAACCAGAAGGACTTTATCGTGTTGTTTGGCGCACTGCTGCGGATGCGGAACTTGCTGTCCTCCTTTGATGATTTCAAGGGCAACGAGCTGATCTCGGAACGGGATCTACAGGACTACTTGGGACGCTATCAGGATTTGCGGGATGAATGGCGCAACAAAAAGCACGATGAAACCAAAGAGGACATCACCGATGATGTGGTGTTCGAGGTGGAGCTGATTCGGCAGGTCGAAATCAACATTGACTACATCCTGATGCTGGTCAAAAAGTACCATGACACCCATTGCGATGACAAAGAGGTGCTCATCACGATTCGCAAGGCGATTGACGCCAGCCCGGAACTGCGCAGCAAAAAGCAGCTGATCGAAACCTTTATTGCAGGGGTCAACGATGTGGATGATGTGATGGCAGAGTGGAACACCTTTGTGTCCGAACAGCGGGAGAAAGAGCTTGCAAAGATCATCCAAGAGGAAAAGCTGAAGGGGCCAGAGACACGCAAGTATCTGGCCAATGCGTTCCGTGATGGCGAGATCAAGACCGTGGGCACTGACATTGATAAGCTGATGCCGCCTGTTTCCCGCTTTGGCGGCGGTGGCCGTGCGCAGAAGAAGCAAGGCGTGATTGATAAGCTGAAGAGCTTCTTTGATAAGTTCTTTGGGATTGGCGGAAGTTCGATGGCAGAGGATGATAAGTACCAATAATAAAAGATGGCAGCGATTCGCAAGTTGGAGTGAAGGAATAAAATGAAAATTAGAATACCAGACTTAAATGGACAAAAACAATATATTGAAAATAAAAGTTCAATTGTTCTGATAGGAGCAAATGGTGCAGGAAAAACGAGAATGAGCGTGTGGATTGACGAAAATAATCCGGAATATCCGGTGCATCGGATATCTGCACAGAAATCACTTAATATGCCCCAAAAGGTAAGTCCTACGGAAATGAACACGGCAGAAGAGGAACTTCTTTATGGAACGACATTTAAGGATAAAGATTGGCTAAGGAACTATGGCAAAAAAATGAATAGATGGGGAGATTCCCCGGAAACATTTCTACTGAATGATTATGATAAATTGATGCAGTATTTAATGACCGAGGAATATGAAAAAGCGATTGAATATAGGACAGAGCACAAAAACGGGGTGGAGGATTTTGATAATATAACTCGCTTGGAAAGAATAAAAGGAATATGGGAAAATGTTATTATACACCGTAAATTGAAAATAAGTGCTGGAAAAATAGAGGTTTTAAATCATTCAAATGATGGCTACTACAATGGTAGCGAAATGAGCGATGGTGAAAGGGCTGTATTCTACTTTATAGGAGAAGTGCTATGCGCAAAAGAAAATAGTTTGATTATTATTGACGAACCGGAAAACCACTTACATAAATCAATTTTGCCGCGACTGTGGGATGCGGTCGAAAAAGAAAGAGAAGACTGTGTGTTCCTGTACATAACACACGATCTTGAATTTGCAAGAAGCAGAATGCAGTCGCAAATTATATGGGTAAAAGAATTTGAAAAAGAGAATCAGTGGCAATATGAGTTGCTGGATGATGCAGATGCATCGGATGGATTAAAACTTGAAATTTTAGGAAATCGACAAAATGTTTTGCTGGTAGAGGGTACCCAGACTCGAAGTATTGATAAAAAACTATACTCGAAGCTGTATCCGGAATATAATGTAATCTCCATGGAAAGCTGCAATGCTGTGATTCAAGCCGTGAAGACATATGGACAAACAGGACAACTCCATTATATGAAGGTAAAGGGAATCGTTGACAGAGATCGACGTTCTGATAGTGAAGTGGAAAAGCTGAGGTCTCAAAATATTTTTGTGCCCAAAGTGGCAGAGGTTGAATCACTTTTTCTTTTGCCGGAGGTAATTGAAGCAGTAGCTCAGAAACAAGACAAGGAACACCCAGAAGAAATTATCAGAAAAGTTAAGGAAAGAACGATAGAATTCCTGAGTACGCATAAAAATAGTCAAGCACTACTATTTACCCAGCAGAGATGTTTGAACTACATAACGGAACAAGTAAGCACGAAGGCATCTACAATGGAACTCTATAAAAACAATTTAAACAATATACATACGAATTTGAATGTTGAAGAAATTTATACGCAAGAACTTAGTATAATTGACAAAATAATAAGCGAAAAGGATTTCATGCCTGCCTTAAAAATTATTAACGATAAGGGACTGCTGCCGGATACGAAACTTCCGAATGAATTTGGTTGGAAAAAAGAATACTATATTGATTATGTGTTAAAACTTGTTTCTAAAAGGGATGAAGTTGGCAACAGGTTAAGGGAAAACATGAGGAGATACGTTTTTGAAGAATGAAAAGTAATAGACAAACTTGCAGTTGCATCTTGAACGTAAATACGTTATAATACTCACAGAGATCTCACTGGTTGCGTGATACTATCCTGATACTAAAAAATCAGCAAGCCACATCTAGCACAGCAATCTCATGGAAAAGTGAACATCCAAGAATAGGCTAGCTAAACAAATTTGTTTAGTGATAATCTGAACTTACCGAGCTCGAGTAATTTCCAATAGCGCCATCACCCCGGAGGGGTCCGTGAAAACGGAACCTCCGGGGTGTTTTTATCTTTCGGCACGATCAAACAAGCCATAACGTTCAAAGCGTCTCCTATATCAGCGCTCCCCCGAAGTCTTTTGAACGCAGTATTTTACACAAAAAGTCCGAAACCTCTTTCTTCTCTGCCTGCAGGGGAGTATAATAGATTCTGTTGTTTGCAAAATAGGAAAGGGGAAGTATCAACTATGGAATCGAAGCAGAGGCTTTTGGAGCCGCAGCTCGTCCAAACGGGAAGGGCGGATCAGTTCAGCCGCAAGGTGTTCTGCGATGGAATGCGGGACGGTGTGCCCATTGCGCTGGGCTACTTTGCGGTATCGTTTTCGCTGGGCATTGCGGCGCGCAAGGCGGGCTTTACGCCGTTTCAGGGGTTTCTTGTCAGCCTGCTGAACAACGCCTCTGCAGGAGAATATGCCGCATTTGCGCTGATCATGGCAAACGCCACCTATTTTGAGGTGGCAGTCATCACCCTGATCGCCAATGCGCGGTATCTGTTGATGAGCTGTGCACTGGCACAGCGCTTTGCACCGGAAACGCCCTTCTGGCATCGGCTGCTCATCGGCTACGATGTCACGGACGAGTTGTTTGGCATTACCATCGCCCGCCCGGGCAGCCTGAACCCGTACTATACCTATGGAGCCATCCTGCTGGCGGCACCGGCTTGGGCTTCCGGTACGGCGCTGGGCATTATAGCGGGCAACCTGCTGCCGCTGCGGGTGGTCAGTGCCCTGAGTGTGGCGTTGTACGGGATGTTCTTGGCCATCATTATCCCGCCGGCTCGCAAAGACCGGGTCGTTGCCGTACTGGTTATCATCAGCTTTGCGCTGAGCTTTCTGTGCAGCTATCTGCCGGGCATCTCGGCACTTTCCGAGGGTACCCGCACCATTCTTTTAACGGTGGCAATCTCCGGCGCAGCAGCGGTGCTGTTCCCGGTCAGGCAGGAGGAAAACGAAGATGACGCATAACAATTATATCTATATTGCGGTCATGGCGCTGGTATCTTATGCCATCCGCATTCTGCCGCTGACGCTGATCCGCAAGCCTATCAAAAATTGCTTTATCCAGTCGTTTTTGTACTATGTGCCCTATGTGACGCTGGCTGTGCAAAATTGATCAGCACATCTCTCACGATACAGATTCCCTCCACAAAAAGCCGCACAATATCTTTATAATAAACTGCGCAGATCGCGATCAGAGTTCCCACATGCAGTAAAACATCAAACAGCATTCCCGTATCCGTCTCAACATGGAACAGGATTTTAAAAAGTGCAAGATGTCCGGAACTGCTGACCGGAAGGAACTCTGTCAATCCCTGTATGATTCCCATCAAGACCGCCTGTAATAAAGTCATAAGCTTTTTCCTCCGCTGTATCGTATCTCATATTTTCTAAAAAATATCAGTTTTTTTCCATAAGTCACCTATTTTCATACTTTTTAAGTATACCATATTTCGTTTTGATTGTCATTAAAAGCTTTTTTTGCCACAAGATTTTGCCTCATGTATGAGCTGATGCAATTTTGCAAATGCCTCATGGATCCCACCGATAGAATCAATGAGTCCTTCCTCGACCGCCTGTCCTCCAACCAGGATCGTCCCAAGGTCTTTTGTGAGGATTCCCGTATTCATCATAAGCTCCTCCAGCCGGTTCTGTTCTGCTTTGGAATGCTGCACAACAAATTTTAAAATACGATCCTGCATCTGCTTAAAATAATCATACGTTGGCTGCGCCCCGATCACAGTTCCATTCATCCGCACCGGGTGGATCACCATCGTACCGGATGGCACGATAAAAGAATAGTCCGTGGAGACTGCCAGCGGCACGCCGATGGAATGGCTGCCACCGAGTACCAGTGAAACCGTCGGTTTATCAATGGATGCTACCATCTCAGCAATGGCAAGCCCGCTCTCCACATCCCCGCCTACCGTGTTTAACAAAAGCAGTAATCCATCCACATTTTTATTTTCTTCCACCTCTGCGAGTTTTGGAAGCACATGCTCATACTTTGTCGTCTTTGTCGCCGCCGGAAGGCACTCATGCCCCTCAATCTCTCCTATGATCGTCAACATGGAGATCCTGTCTTCCCCATGCTCTAACTCCACCTGTCCAAAATCCCTGATCTGCTCATTCACAGCCTTCTCTTTCTCATTTTTTTCTGCCATACAATCTCCCTTCCCTCATAAGACTGAAAAAACAGGATAGATTTTTCTACCCTGTTCTTTAGTATTGGAGATTCTTTTTATTTTATACAGTATATCCAAGCAGATAATTATAAAGCCCTTCGTATTTTCCTTTGGAAGACTTCCAGGAATAATCGTTTGCCATGCCCCGGTCAACAATCTGATTCCACTGTTTTTTCTTATCAAAATAAATATGCTTTGCATAATTGACAACACCGAGCATCTCTTCCCCATTATAATTTGCAAAAGAGAATCCATCACCGGTATTTTCGTATTCGTTATATGGTCTGACTGTATCCTTAAGTCCTCCGGTCTCACGGACGATTGGAACCGTACCGTAACGGAAAGAGATCAACTGCGTCAGTCCACATGGTTCAAAGCGGGATGGCATTAAAAATGCATCCGCAGCGGCGTAAAGTTTGTGAGCCAGGTCATCAGAATAACAGATATTGGCAGAAACTCTGTCTCCGTATTTCCATGCATAATGGCGGAACATGTTCTCATACTGTGGATCGCCGGTTCCGATCACAACAATCTGTGTGAAATCATCCACCAGGCGGTCGATCACATAATTGATCAGATCCAGACCTTTCTGATCGGTGAGTCTTGAGATCAGTCCGATCATGAACTTCTTCTTATCGACAGTCAGATCCAGTTCCTCCTGTAATTTTAATTTATTATTGACCTTCTTCTTACGGAAGTTTGATGCGTTATAGTTGGTATAAATTTTCGGGTCTGTCTCCGGATCATATGTTTTGTAATCAATACCGTTTACAATGCCCTGCATATCAAAATGTCTGGCGGCAAGCAGTCCATCCAGCCCCTCGCCATAGTAATCAGTCTGGATCTCCTGTGCATAAGAATCACTTACAGTTGTAATATAATCTGCATATACCAAACCACCCTTTAACATGTTGGCATCCTTATGAAATTCCAGTTTATCCGGTGCAAACAAATCTGCTGAAAATCCTGTCAGCCCCTTCATCGTCTTCACATCCCATACACCCTGGAACTTCAAATTATGTATGGTAATGATTGATTTCATCCCCCAGTAAAAAGAGTCTGCCTGAAATTCATTTTTCAGATATACCGGGATCAGACCTGTCTCCCAGTCGTGACAGTGGATCAGATCCGGACGGAAATCGATCTGTTTTAACATGGATAAAACAGCTTTATCGAAGAAAACAAACTTCTCAATGTCATAACGGATATCCCCATATGGTGTATCACAGGTAAAATATTCCTGATTATCAATAAAATAGTAGGTAACCCCATCCAGTTCATATTTTAAAATTCCAACATATTTATTCTGGATATAATTTCCTGCACACATATAAAAATGTGTCACATACTGGAACTGGCTTCTGTACTTTTCCGGAATACAGCTATAATTTGGAATCACTACCCTGACATCCCATTCCTCTTTTGAAAATTCCTTAGGTAATGCACCACACACGTCCGCAAGTCCCCCTGTTTTTATAAACGGAACGCACTCTGACGCTGCAAAAAGAATCCTCTTCATGAATTATACCTCCTCATCATCCTTGTACTATTTATGATATAACATTTCCCCCCGGATTTCTACCACTTTATTGTAAAAAAGTGTCCATATGAAAAAACTCTGTTCTTGGATTGCGCCAAAAGCAGAGTCTGTCTCATATTATTTATTCATCCCAGTTGTGGTAAACCTGCTGAACATCATCATCATCATCCAAAAGATCTAAGATACGGTTGATGTTTGTGATATCTTCGTCTGCAGATAACTCTACATAGTTCTGAGGAATCATGGTTACTTCTGCTTCTGCCATTGGAATGTTCTCAGCTTCCAATGCGCTTCTTACAGCTTCAAAATCATCTGGAGATGTCAATACTTCAAAGCAGTCCTCCTCCTCATTAAAATCTTCTGCGCCTGCATCTAAAGCGATCATCATAAGATCGTCTGCATCCATCTCACAGTCTTCTTTTGCGATGATGATCTGTCCTTTTTCATCGAACATGTAAGATACACAACCCTGTGTACCGATGCTTCCATGACCTTTTGTGAATGCATTTCTGACATTTGCAGCAGTACGGTTTTTGTTATCTGTTAAACATTTTACAATGATAGCTGTTCCGCTTGGTCCATATCCTTCATATGTACAGAATTCGTAGTTGACGGAGTTTCCATCTCCGGCAGCTTTCTTAATACCGCGATCGATCGTATCGTTTGGCATATTGTTGCTCTTTGCCTTTGCAATCACCTGTGCAAGCTTGAAGTTATTGGATGGATCCGGACCACCCTCTTTTACTGCAACTGCGATCTCTCTACCGATAATCGTAAAGATTTTACCTTTTGCAGCATCATTTTTTTCTTTCTTATGTTTAATATTGGCAAACTTTGAATGTCCTGACATAACTTTATCCTCTCTTTTTCTTGTATTTTCGTCTGTCAAACTTTTTATATGTTTTGTGTGTTTCTCACACAATTACAAAATCTCTCAGAAATATTATTCTAGCACCGTTTCTTCTTTCTGACAAGAGTTCTCTTCCTTATCTGTGGAAACGCCCTCGGCAAGTTTTGTGATCTTCACTTTTTTGATCATCTTATTTTCCACCTGTAAAACTTCGAAATGATACCCGAAAGCATCTGTCTCAAACTTCTCATCATCATTTGGAATACGGTCTAACAGAGAGATCAGTATACCATTTAACGTTTCAAATTCATCTTCCTCCGGAATATGAATTTTCAAAATTTCAAGTGCCTCCTCAGCAGAAGTCATACCATCCATCAGATAACTGCCATCTGGCAGTTTCTCAATCATCTTTTCTTCCTGGTCGTGTTCGTCCTCGATGTTTCCTACGATCTCCTCAAGGATATCTTCCATTGCAACAATCCCGGAAGTCTGTCCATACTCATCCACCACGATGACCATATGCGTCTTAGCATTCTGCATCATCGTAAATAAGGTATTAATATTTCTCGTTTCCGGAATAAAATCAACCTCACGGATCAATCCCTTAATATCTTTGATCGCCGTGTGATAAATCTCCTGTTTCTGGCACAGTGCAAGTACCTCCTTAATATGAAGCACTCCGATTATATTATCAATATCATCTATGTATACCGGATATCGCGAATAGTTATTTTCAATCGTGAAATCCAGCATTTCAAGGAACGTCATCGTTCCATCAATGGCAATGATATTCTTGCGGTGCACCATAATATCCTTTGCATCTTTGTCTCCAAATTCAAAAATATTATGGATCATCTCCGCTTCATTCGCCTGCAGGACACCCTGCTCATGTCCTTCATTTACCATTGAGATAATCTCTTCTTCTGTCACATCATCGGTGTCTACTCCGAACAGCTTCATAAGCCTGTTACTCAACTTTTTCATCCCGGTAGTGGGACTGCCACCATCGTCCATAAATCCTCCTAATTTATATCGAAATTGTATTAAAACATTTGAAATAATACCATTTTGCTCCAGAATAGTCAAGTTATGTAAGAAGCTCTAAGCTTATTTCCAATGCTTTATCAATTTTGATCAGTATCTGATTGTCAAGATGACATACTTTATCTTTCAGCCGCGTCTTGTCGATTGTGCGCAACTGTTCCAGTAAAACAACGGAATCCTTCACCAGTGCATACTTGGTGCAGTCTAACTCCACATGGGTTGGAAGTTTTGCCTTGTTCATCTGGGAAGTGATTGCTGCACAAATGACCGTAGGACTGTGTCTGTTTCCAACATCATTCTGTATAATAAGAACCGGGCGGACTCCACCCTGCTCAGAACCGACCACTGGTCTTAAATCTGCATAAAAAATGTCTCCACGCCGAATTAACATATGCTTTACACTCCATAATCTTACTCAGTATTCTCTCTACTGTTGTTTCTTACGGATAGTATTTCCATATTTAACGGTCGTATTCTGTTTTCAAAAATATTTTTCCAGCCTATTCCTCGTCAAAATATTCCTGGCTTGCAATTCTTTTTCCATCCCGATAAAAAACACGCGGAATGCGTTTTCCAAGCACGCAGACAAACTCATAATTAAATCTGCCGGAAAGGCTGCCGACTTCTTCCATGGTGATCACTTCATCCCCATCCCTGCCGATCAGTGTCACTTCATCCCCGATCTTCACATCCGGGATATCCGTCACATCTACCATGAACTGATCCATACAGACTCTTCCGCAGATTGGCGCACGTTTTCCGTGGATCAGGACACTTCCTGTATTGGAAAGTCCCCTGCAATATCCATCTGCATAACCAACCGGGATCGTTGCGATGCGGCTGTCGCGCTTTGTGATGAAAGTTCCACCGTAACTGATCGCTCTTCCGGCCTCTAAATCCTTAACGTAAGCCACATGTGTTTTCAATTCCATCACAGGTTTTAAATCAAGGGAATTCTGGTCGACTTCTTCCGATGGCCATAATCCATACAACGTGATTCCCGCTCTTACCATATCCATATTTGCCTCGCGGATTTCTGCGATTCCTGCGCTGTTGGAACAGTGCTTGACGGGAATCGAAACACCTCTGTCTTCCATCATGGCAATCATTTTTCTGAATTTTTGAATCTGTTCTTTTGTGAAAGTTTTATCATACTCATCTGCTTTTGCAAAATGAGTAAAAATCCCCTCCACTATCATATGCGGAAGCTTTGCGATCTGCGCCATCTCATCTGCGGCTTCTTCTGTCACCTGATACCCGATACGGCTCATTCCGGTATCCACTGCAAAATGCATCCGGCAGTCTTTTCCAACTTTTTCGGCAGTAGCAGA
>OGXA01002396.1_pt1 | contig 13463 bp, 8 predicted proteins | sample 1576171 | NCBI WGS metagenome assembly OGXA01 (sample SAMEA3541587, study PRJEB24748) | human gut metagenome | biome: human gut; feature: human-associated habitat; material: faeces | place: China | collected 2012 | reverse complement strand
AACCGGAAAATTGTTTTTAAAACTTTGAATCCGTCTGAGTAGGTATTGAGCTTGGAACTACTGCCGTTTGGTCTGTTTCGGTACTGCACAACAGAATGTTCAATGGCCATGCCTTTGTCTACAGCGTGAATGCTCATTTCTGTTTCAATTTCAAAGCCTTTTGACAGAACCGGAAAACTCTTCACAAACAGATAGCTGAAGGCACGGTAGCCAGTCATGACATCGCGGATATTGGTTTTGAATAAGCGGTTAATAGTGGATCGCACCAGGCTGTTACCGAAATTGTGGAACGGCCGGGTGTTTTCTGTAAAATAAGTGGAGGATAAGCGGTCACCGATTACCATATCCACATGTTTTTCTAATACAAGGTGAGCCATATCACGTCCATATTCGGCGGGGTAAGTGTCATCTCCATCAACCATAAGATAGCATTCTGCGTCGATTTCCCGGAACATTCTGCGAATAACATTTCCCTTTCCCTGCATAGGTTCGTAGCGGACAATGGCACCGGCTGACCGGGCAAGTTCGTCTGTTCCGTCTGTGGAATTGTTGTCGTACACATAAATCGTGGCTTCAGGTAATGCGTTTTTCCAGTCCTGTACAACTTTCTGAACGGTTTTTGCTTCGTTGTAGCAGGGAATTAAGATTGCAATTTTATCCATTTTATCAGGTTTCTTTCTTTTTTATTTGACAGATTTTGCGTCTTTGGGAAGGCCGCAGGTAAAACACATACATTCCAGGCTGCATACAACGGCAGCAAGATCACGGTAAGTGAAGAAAACATGAATGTAGGAATGGTTTGCTAAAACACTGTACCAGATGAATGGAATTAACAGAACCAAAAGGTAAGGCACCACATTGTGTACCATAGCTGAATAGTTTTCTTTGGCTTTCCATAATAGATACAGGACGGAGAAAATCAAAATAACGATGGCAATAATCTGAATGCCAGAAAAAGCGATACCTATATTGCGCAGGTAAACATCGATTCTTGAAAAATCCACACTGCCAGTATTGGTAGACAGGCGGAACTTCGCCTGTTCAGTAGCATCGGCAATGATGCTTCTTTTCAGAATAATGGAACCAATCAGCCATTTGCCAGCCCAGATACCGAAATAGCCAAATCCCCACGCAACAGAGGAAATGATAACACGTTTGCACTGCTCCAGGAATGCAGGACCTTTGCTAATTGAGAGAAAGACTGCAAGTGGAATTCCGAGGGCAGCAACCGGATATGTAAGCAGATCCAGATAACCAATCAACATACCATCCAGTAAAAACAGAAACAGGTAATGATTATGATGTTCCAGCTTTGAACCTAGCAGAGTCAGCAAAAGGATGGTTAACATGGTCGGATAATATACGGTGGAAAACTGAAGGGAAAACATAATAGCCAGCGGCCGCAAAAACAGGAATGTTAAAAGCAAAGGAACAATAACGTGGTAATATTTTTTCCATATAAGAGCTCCAAGGACGATCAGCAGCATCAGGATGACACCAATGTTATTAAAAGCGCGGATTCCATTGTAGCTGGTGACAGAAAGTAGTGGCCGCAAAACGGTAAGATACCCGTGCCAGTATCGTGAATAACCAAAGTCTCCCATGTTGTCGCTGCCATTTACATATGCAAAGCTGACTGTAACAGGGTCTGCATCTTCGGAAAGAATTACAGGCTGGTAAACAGCCATTGCGCGATTGAGGGGAGTTGCATCTTTTTTCTCATACATGGCAAGCAGAACCATGAGAGAATCGGTCCAGTTGTCCAGTTTTTCTGCCTGTGAATTTCCAACAGCCGGATACAGACCTTCTGAGGCAAAAGTTTTTAATGAAGCGCCTCCATTTTTATAGATGTTTTTTTCTGGAATCATAAATGCAAGCCACAACAGGCCTGTGCCGATGAGAATTCCGGAAACCAGCATGAGAAACATTCTGGTGATAGTTTTTATGATGTTCATGGATGATAGATCTCCTTGGTTTGATATAGTGCAGAAGCAGATGCTGTGTGATGTAGTTTGATGGTTTACAGCGCATACTAACTGTAATTTTATTATATAGGGGTTTGAGGGGAATGGCAATGGTAAAATGGAGAAGAACGTGGTGATGCAGGCTGGGGTGTGCTATAATGTAACAAATACAGATGCGCCAGAAGCATATCAGCATGGTCAGTGGACAAATGGAAAAATATATGGCGTTGATTCATCGCTTACGTTTTATTTGAAATAGCACAATAGGTCAATTTACAACAAATGTATTATTTTAAGCCATAAAAAAACGGCAAGCCCATTTTTCGGACTTGCTGTTTTTGGTTTTCTTCGTATTAATGTTGGATTAACCAAACCCTTTATAAAAGAAGGGGGCGGTGAAGTTATTGCAAAATATCATTGATATAATGCTTAATTCCAGATTCGGAAGAAAAGTCATATTTTTCATTCATTGCCTGAAAATATGATTTGATATTTTCGTCAGGAATCGGCTCGTGAGAAGGAATACCATCACTATAACCAGCTCTGGCAGCTTTCCAAGGAGATTCTGAATGAGTAATTCTTTCAAGTACCTTTCCGCCATATTCGCCAAACGTATTGACCACTAAATCAATAATTAAGTGTTCATCAGCAGTGAGGTTGTCTTCAATACCATTAAAGATTGCGAAACGGGCATCCTCAATCGGATTGTATTTGAAATCCCGGAACAGATCATATACAACAGGGTATACTGGTCCATGTACCCAAGCCTGACAGGTTTCGGGAAACATCGGTGTTCTGTTGAGTGCATAAGATATTCCCTGAATAAAATAAAGTAATTTCTGTAACATAAGGGGAGTAACTTCTTCAAGCTGATCAAATACACAAGATATAACTCGTAACATTTTATGAGAAACAGAAAAAAGGTTTTCAAGTTGTGTAGCTGCTTCCATAGATTTGGTATAAGCAGCAGATGCTATTTTCCCTTTATTTTCTAGCAGTTTCTGTTTCATATACGATGGGGAAGAGATGGCTGCTCTAATAATGTCCGAGTATTCTTTGGAGGGAATTTGTCCGGAAAGGTATCTCGTAATGGTAACCTCTCCAAATCCCAGTGCCAATGACAACGGAGCCTTTCCAATTTTATATATTTTCATTAATTTCTCAATTTCATCAATGGATACTAAATTCTCATAAGCTCGGTATTGTTCATCTATTTCCTGAATATTTTTGTCAATCAGGCCAGGTACAGCCATTGCTTCGCCACATTCATCGCATATCGCAGCAGTAATGCTGAAGCTGTATTCTTTATCTTTGATGATTTTATTAATGTTGATTTTTTCTAATGTGTATGTGGTGTCTTTCCTGCATGTCGTGCAAAAATCCATCCGTTTTTTTTCTGCCATGATGATTCCCTCCTATCAACTTTCTATTTGAAATAGTATTTAAGTGGATATTTCTGCTCATGTAGAGATACGACAATTACATAGCAGTTTTCTAACTTGTTAAATTTTATGTAAAGTGAAACTAACTTATCAGAATTTCCAAATCTTTCTACAAGCTTAACGTCTTTACCAAAAATATATAGTAACTCATGTTCAAATCCTCTATGCTCGTTGTGACGCACTTCTGAGAAATCAGTTGCTGTTAGACCAAGCAATATATCTTTAGCCATTGATTCATCTATAATGTAGTCTAAGAATAGATTGGCATTATCCTGTCTATGAGGATTTTGTTCAATTCGATATCTGTTATTTCTGATTGACTCCTTTACTTCTGATAGGTAAATGTCAATATCATTTTTCTTGTGGTACAAAGGCAGTTGGCACAGTGCCTTTCCTTAAAGCAGAACAGCCCTGTTCCATCCAAAATGATCCGCCAGTATTTTCCCTGTATCCGGTTCCTGTTAAACTGTTTTCCACGGATCAGGCTTGTGACCATCTTTTTTCTCAAATCTGAAAGACATTCCGGGGAAAGCCTCTCCAGATAATAATTCAGCGTATCATAATGCGGCATTTTCAGTTTCCGATTTCCGGACATAAGACGGAGGGTATCGATACAGGTTTCTTTATTGAAATTTTCTTCCATTTCCCGCATAGTATACTGGCCACTTAGCTGGGAAAACACAGTTTCTACCCGTCTTCTCAGCTTGAATATTAATAGGTAAACAGAAAACTGGCTCTTTAAAGATATGGGTATTAAGCTAATAACCAATCAATTAAATTTAAAGATTTGATTCCGTCATAGGAAGTGATATAATTTCGATCCATGGACAATACGATTTTTTCATAATTATCTGGGATCATGCGTAGTGGATGGAGCTCGCGGTCGCGGGTTTCAGGAGATAGCATGCTTTCAGTTACCTGAATGTACAATTTATCGTTTGGCTTTTCCGCAACGAAATCCACTTTTGTTTCACCAACTTTTCCAATATATACACGATAATCTCGGCGGAGCAATTCCAGAAATACAATATTTTCAATGATATGGCCACGATCTGCATCTCGATAGCCTAGCAGCATGTTACGAAATCCTAAGTCAATGATATAATTTTTTCCCAATGTCTTAAGCAGCTGTTTCCCTTTCACATCATATCTGCTTACGGAAAAGAAAATGTATGCACTGCGTAATATGGAAATATATCTTTCCACGGTCTTTCCGGCAATATTCTTTTGTTTTCCAGTTTGAATGTTTCCTTCATTCGTAAGAACATTTCCGATACTATTGGGTGAAGTAATACTTCCAATACTGGAGCAAAGGAATAGAACAATTTTCTGAAGAGTGGTCTGATCAAGTCCAGGGTTGCGTTGAAGAATATCACGAAGTACTACAGTGGAGTATATTCCTTCTAATGCCTGGTTACTGCGTGATTCATTAAATTTGTACTCCCGAAGAATGGGCATTCCTCCAAATTGAAGATAACGCTGGAATTTCTCTTCCATGCTTGTATCAGCAGTAAACTCGTAGAAATTTAAAAATTCCTTGAATGATAATGGCAGCATTTTAATTTCGACATATCTACCAGAAAGTAATGTGGAAAATTCCGTAGAAAGTAAATAAGCGTTAGATCCTGTAATATAAATATCAACATCATAATCTAATCGAAATGATTCAATTGCCTTTTCCCAATGTTCAACCGCTTGCAATTCATCAAAAATCAGATAGTTTTTTGTATTCGGTACAATAAGTTTGCTTACAAAATCATAAAAAGCAAGATAATTGGTTAATTCTCGAAAACGTAAAGACTCCATGTTCATATGGATGATATTAGACGCCGGGATGCCGTTATCTAATAGATATTTGTGAAATAAATCCAAGAGGGATGATTTGCCGCAACGACGTATACCAGTTACAATTTTTACAAGGTCAACATCTTTGTTTTGGATTAGTTGATTTAAATAATCTGGTCGATTGATCAGTTCTGCCATGGCACACCTCCATTTACTTTTATATTAATAATATTAAAAAGCTCCAGAAATACAATAGTTTTTGACTTGTAAGTCAGAAACTTTTTGAACTTTGATATTTTTAGACATGAAAAGCCCCTAAATGATGTTTGTGAATTCTGTTTCCCCGTGCTATCCTATATCCATAAAGTACACGGGAGGGCTTGTCATGGGACGGCTTTTTATTATTGGGAATGGATTTGACTGTGCGCATGGAAATCATACGGCGTACCGCTATTTTCGTGACTGGATGCTGGAGCAACTGCGAGAAATGGGTGTTTCGGAGGAACAGATGGAGGAACTTCCGGAGATTCCATTTGCCGGTATGGGAAATCATGAACTGGAATATGATCGTCAGGAACTGATGAAGTTCCTGATGTGGTTGCTTCAATATGGGAGCGATATGGATGAGGAATGGAACCAGTTCGAGTCGGCATTAGCAAAGTTAAAACTGCAGGGGATTTTTGATGAAAATACCTGGCTGGTGCGGGAAAATACGGTAGAGTCAGATGGATATGAAGACAATCTACATGGCGATCCATTTAAACGCGCCCAGGATTATGAAATGTATGCAGTGGCGATCAAAGAAGCGCTGCAGATGATTCCAGAGCTGTTTGCCCAGTGGATTCGGACGGTGAAATTGTCTAAAAAGAAGATTTCTTTTGGCTGGGATATTATTTGCGAAAATTCACCGGCTCATCATCGGCCAGATGATCTGTTTCTGGTATTTAATTATACAGAGACCCTGGAATCTCTATACCATGTGCCAGAGAACCAGATCTGCCATATCCATGGAAAGCGGAATTGTGGAGAAAAGTTGATTATTGGACATGGAGAAGACAAACTTCAGGGGTTTGAAAATGAAGATCCTTTGGCGGTGGATCTGCTGGAACAGGCAATCCGCGGATTGAAGAAGGATACGGAACGCGCGATTGAAGATCAAGAGGATTTCTGGAATAAGATCATTCAGACTGAAGTTACGGATATTTACAGTTTCGGATTCTCTTACGGGGAAGTGGATCTTCCTTATATTCAGAGAGTGATTCAGTGTCTGAAATGCAATGGTCAAAACGTTATCTGGCATTGGAATCGGTATGATCATGGGGAGAAAAATGATCAATATGAGAAGCGTGTTATGGATGTTGAATTTCATGGTAAATTTGTGGAATACGAATGTTGAGATTAATTGAGAAAGGGCTGAAAGAAAACAGCCCTTCTCTTAATTATACAGTAATTCAATACACTGCTGCTTTCGTTCCGTATCGCTATGCACATAGATATTCAAAGTCGTATTCACAGATGAATGACCCAATATCTCAGAAAGTATCTTATAGTCAAAGCCTTTCTGAATACCCAGTGTAGCAAAGCTATGTCTGATCGTATGAAAATTGCGATACGGAATGCCGCAGCATTTTCCAATATGATTTTAAGAAAAATAAGTTGCAATCTGCCGTATTTCTAAAAACTCATCCACATTTTCGCTCACATCTTTCCATTTCAATACAACATCTGCGCATGCATTTTTTTGGTAAAATTCCAGGGCAAGAGCGCATGCGGCTTCTCGGCTTAAGGTTTTATGAATCGCTGTTTTTTCGTCATCTTCTTTTGTGATGACAGTTTCTTCTAATAACTGATTCAGCTTCAGATGGATGAAGTCTATATTTTCAGAAGCAAGCAAATTCATTTGCGCTGCCTTTAGCAGGAATCGCATCAATGCAAGTTCGGTTTCAAAGTCCGCATGAAGCAGACGTATGGAAAAGATTTCACAGCTTTTTTTGACGAAGTGCAGCATGACAGAATTTTCATCCAGCATCTTTTTACTATGTGATATCCGATTTAATAGCTTATTTGCCAAATGAATGCTTTCGGCATTGCACATCCACAAATCATGTTCCAGTTTCTTGAAATCACAATCGTTTTGCGCATGAAGCTCCGATGCTGCGATTTCAAGAGCAACTGCGCTTCCGTAGGCTTCTTTTACGGCCTGCTTCAGCTTCTGGTAAGCCTGTTCTTCTGGCTCACTCATCTGATAATGTTCTTTTTCCCACATGGAAATGAGGAGTCTTAGGGCAAAGATACAACATTGACGAAGTCGCTCTTCAGCGCCAAAGGCACTGTGCTTCCAGTGAATCATTGCCTGGATCAATGTTTCTAATGTATTCATCCATTCTATGGTATTCAGACTTGTAAAATCAATGTCATCAATAGCCCAAAGTAATTCGGCATATTCTCCGCCACATCGACCGCTGAAGTGTGCCTGGCTACTGTCCTGCTTTATAAGTTCGCAAGTGTTTTCTATCATTGCTTTTAAACATACCGGATCATTCTCTTTCAGGCGATAGCGAATATAGACAGAGCGGAGATCATTTTCCTTTTCTAATTGTTGGATCAAGTATTGTTTATCCTTTTCGTCCAGTTCTATTAACTGCCACAGTGTTATGAACCGATTCTTTGCACCTGAACGAATGAATTCATTCTCTGATTCAAGCTGCTGCTTTAGCTGTGGAAGAATATTGTAATACAAATCCGGTTCCATTTTATGTTTCTTCGCAGGAACGCTTATATCGTTTAACGGATCATGATATTTTGAAAATTGATCGGAAGCAACAGGAAAACGAAGTAACTTATGAATTCGTTCCCATTGCTGCTCTGGTGTATATGCGCTGACAACTCCTTTTAATAGCGAACCAATACCCGGAAACTCCGTCTGTCTGTTACTTAAGCATAACTTCAGAAGCAAATCCAGCAATTCATCCAATACTCCAACCGAACATTTATAGGTAAAGCGGAAAAGAATTTCCGGTAAAACTTTAGCAGCCTGTTCATAAACAGATTTTGGAACCCAGAGATTATCTCCTTTTAACTGTTCAATCACACTTTCAAATAGGTGCAGATAATCATGGGCGTCCTCGTCTGCCTGTTGCTGCGTAAGTAGTGCCAGATCTGCTCTTCCAAATAGGTAATCAATATATTTGGTCTCTTGTGAAATAAGCATCTGCACCAGACACCAGTATGGATAATAACGATATAACCGTTTGATAGAGCCCTCAAAACCTCCGGCACAGGTAACATTTCCGATCCGAAATGTATGGCCTGTCTGTTCAAAAAACCTCCAATATTCCATAGAAGTATAAATATCGGTATTATCACGACCAAAATGCATGGAATAAGTTTTACTAAGGTTATATTGATATTTTATCGTCTGTGGCGGTGTGATATGTTGTTCTGCTTTTAAGTGCCAGTCATATTTACTATTTTCATCCCACCAGGAAACGGCATTGGCTTGATGAATACATTTTTCAAGGTTTGCGCTATTGCTATATTTCATGCTATCTGCCTGATGAATGAAATTCACCAGCGATACGCAGCTTTCTTCTATGGACGCAAGATAAACATTTTGTCCATCCTTCATCAGCTGTTTCCGCACGGTGATCAGATCTTTCATCAACAGATCGATCGCCTTTTCATTTTCTCCGATAGCAGAGTACAGATAGGCTTTGATGATCGGCCAGTAGACATCGCCTTCTGAAATATTCCATTTTTCCAGGCGTTCTTCCAGGTCTTTTGCTTCAAAACGAAACAGATGCAATCGACATTCTTCTGCGCAAAGGAATTGCCGATCCTCATAATTTAACTGTTCCTTATGAATCGATTTCTTACATGCCTCCACTTGTTCCCAATTACCAAACTCCCGGTAGGTACGCAGCAAATGAAGATAGATTGTCTGTGTTTTGACCCGAATTTCTTTCGTTACTTCCTGTTCCAGCTGACCTGCTTCCAATAGACTCCAAAAGCATTCTGCTGTTTGCGATAAAATAGGACGTCCTGCAATATTTAAAAACTTCACGTACTCATACATATAATCAACCTGGGCAGGATATGAAAGTTTATCAATTTTTCCAAGGGGATCAAAGTGATCAATCATATAGCTGGTTTTACTCTTCAAATCCCATGGAAGGAAAATCCAACCTGGATAGCTCAAACATAGCCGATGCATTTGTTCAATATTGGATTCAAAAGTGGAATCTTTACATTCCTTGCCCAAATTGAACCAACTTAGCTTGGTTGTTTTTTTATCAACGCAAGCCCTTAAGCGAGCAAAAAAGGCATCCAGACGCTCCACAATGCTTTTGGATGGCCAAAGCTCCTGCAGATCGACTACAATAATATTTTTCTCAAAATAAAGCCGTTTCTGGGCTTCTGCCACATGAGTGACCGCTATCATATAGATCTTCTGAGAACTGCTTTTGGACAGATGATCATGGATCCAGCCAATCCATCGGATGAAATTTGGGTCCTCACAGGAAAATCCAATCATGCAAAAAACATTTTCCAAAAGGGACTGCTGTACGGTATTCACCATAGGAGCGAATTTGACCGGATACATCCGATAATCTTCTTCGGTGATAATAAACGGTCTATGAGAAGGAAAAGAACCATGCAGTTTCACGATTCTAGGCGCATTGCTGCTATTTACTAAATCTTCCTGACATACCACGACATTGTACCGGCGGTTTGTGATCTGATCAGCGGTACGTTCCAATAATGTGTCATAATTGGTTGTAAATACATCACACCATGGAAGTTCCATTAATTTTTTATATAGCCTGGACGGTACAAAATCCTCATCCGGAACTGCCTGCTTTAATATTTTTTCCAGTCCTGGCCGTCCAACCATAATCTCGACTTCTTCCGCCAGGCGCAGGGAACTACAGTAATTTTTTCCCGGATACTCACTGTCACCATACAATTTCTCATAAAACAGATCCGAAAGTTGGTTCCAATTCAAAAATTCACGACCGGCAGTGCTGATTTTCTCAGCGTTTTTAGAAAAACCAGCTCCGACCATAACCGCAGCATGATCATCCGCCAGTGCCTGTCCGATTTCTAAAATATATTGTTCTTCTGTATACATAAATTTTGCAGACCACCTTTGTCGATACACGTTCTATCAATATTATCTATCATTGATTTTACCATCCGAAAGTTGAAATAGCAAGGAAACGTCTCTCCCTGGACGCAGCTCCTATTTTGCCTTACAATAATAGTAAGTGAGGTACGCCTATGATAAAACAACTCAAAAACTATTTCTATGAAAAACTTACCAATTTCACCATCAGCCCACCGAATTTTCTTCCTATGATCGTCACAACCAGGGATAAAGCTACGCAGCTTATGGATGGAAAATTAAAAATGCCTCCGATGCTTTCACGGGAACAGGTGGAAGCTTTAGAGACAGAAATCCGGAGAAAGTATCTCGTATTGCCGGAAAAGGAATCCATCACGAAAGGATATCTGATCAATACTGCAGATCTGTATACCCTTGGATTTTCTATGATTCCATTCGTATTTGACCGGGGACGTTTTGTGAAGCCGGATCGGAAACTTTTAAAAGAAGGGGATACTGCCGTGATTTTCCTGCAGCCGCAGCTGTTTTTTCAGCAATTACAGGTGCTGATTCAGCGGATATTCCCTAATTTACGCTATTTGGAGCTGGCAGCGGCGGAATATCCCAGAAATGCCAGTCAACAGGTAGAAGACTGGAATTTATTTGCGAAGCCGCGAAAGGATCACTGGAAACGCGAATTTCTTGTTATGGCCCGTTTAAATCATAACCTGGCAGTGTCTAACAGTAATCCTGTGAACTCTCAATCTTTTGTGCTTGAAAATATGTCTTCGATGGCTGTTCTGGTTCCTGTCCGTGATCTGGTGCAAGGGCATTTTCCTGAGATTTTCCGTGATCAGCAGCTTTTAGATTATATGGAAGCGTTTCATTTTCAGAAGAAAGAAATTCAGAACCATATATTCCGTGTTGCGGCAAATGTGATGGAAATTACGCCGATCGCTCTATGGATTGAGCGGTTTCAGACAATATTAGATCCAGGACAATGGATCGTGAATACCATTACAGAGAAACTGATAGACGACGGAGCATCGATGCCACGCCTGATTTTTCACCATGTCAATGGCGTAGAAAAAATCGTGATCGGCATCAATCGGCTGGAATTTCGTTTTCAGTTCTGGACAGAAAAAGAACGCAGCATCGTTGAAAACTGCTTAAAACTAATTGATGAAAATATCCAGACACGGTACTGCCATATGGATGTGGAAACCAATGCTAATCTTGGCACTGTCCGGGAATATCAGGCCCTCAAAACCGAGCATTTTCACCAGTCGAGAACATTTCGTCATAATGGAATCTTTTCGAAGGAACTGCTGGAAATGGATTATTGTGTTCATCCGAATATTCTTGGTATAAATGGAGCCCAGAAAGCGTGGCATTACCGTATTCACACATTTACGCCGGAAAATGAGCATTTTATGTGGTATTCTTCGTCTGATGTCATGAACTTTTTTGACCAGAAAACATCCGCTCACCAGAAACGGATTGCATATTTATTGAAAGGACACGCTTATGCCAGATATCAAAAAATTTCCAAATATCATTGAAGCCATGAAATATCTGGAACCGGGTCATCTCCTGACGCAATGTCTGGAGCGGGATGGCGTGGCGATCAACTATCAGACCAATATGCCGGTATCGATGCCGGATGGAAGAATTGCTCTTCTCTGTCCATCTCCGAATCCCAATTATTACCGTGGAGAAAATGGCGTTTATCCCAGCTGTAAATCCAGTCTCTACCGGATCACGAAACGCGAAGATCAGATCTGCGCCCTGGCGAAGACTTATGAATTTATGTGCTTTCTGCTGACACTGGGGGAAGTACAGGCGTATTTGTACCATAACCTGTGGTATGATCCCTGGGCTATCGCCCAGCACTATGAATTTGCCACCCCTATGATCGATCTGACTCATGAGATTGCAGTCGCAGCATTTTTCGCCACTCACCATTATGACCGTGTGACCAAAAGTTACCAGCTGATGCGTGAAGGCGTTGGGCAGATCCGCTGGATCATCCAGCCGCCGATTATGCCACAGGATCCGAACCTGTGTCCCATTGGCGTCCAGCCTTTTTCCCGCCCAAGCAACCAATACGGCTATGGTTACTGGATCCCGGAAGACGATGACTTTAAGAATCATTCGGAACTGATCCAGTTTGAGCAGGATTATCAGGTCAATTACCGCTTAAAAACCGCTATGACCGGTCCGGAAACCATGTATTTCCCAAATGAGAAAATTGCCCAGATGGCGTCGATCATAAAAAATGAAAATGTAATTACCAATTGTGCCATAGACACATTTATTCAAGATATTGCAGATGGTAATTCTTATATTACTCCGTCACCCTCTAAAGAAGAAATTCTGGATATTTTAAAGCAAAGAGGAGTCTTTCTGGTAGATGCTCCCGTGATCTGTCCAGAAGCCATTCCCACTCGACCAAATCCATTTAAAATCGACCGGAAATTAGTTCTGACACCGGCATATAAAAAATAAATGTGAATAATCCGGAGTGAAAGTCTGGAAAGAAGAAATGGAGTCGGATGGAGTAGGATTTTATAGGACAGATTTGGATAAAATCCCGTCAATCTATATGGCAAAAACCGCCATTTAATGCCCTTGCCTCCATTGCTTCTTTGTGCGAACTTCCGAATCTTCGAAATACATTTTACAAAGGGATTTCCCTTTAGTATAATGAGTTCGTTTCATTCATAATGAACGTGAACTTCGCTGGGAGATGAAGAAAGAGTATGAAAAATGCGTTAGTTTTTGATGATAATAAGATTTTATCAGAGCTTATTCAGATGAAGGTGGAGGCCCTGTTTAGAAAGTACGATCTGGAATTTGAAGTGGACCGTATGAGCAGATTGAGTCAGCTGGAGGCATGTGATAAAACGTATCAGCTTGCATTCATGGACATTGTGCTGCCGGAGCAGGACGGAATTGATATTACAAGACAGTGGAAGAATTCCGGACGCTTTGAGGAAGTGGTTTTTGTATCCGCGTATGATGACAAGGTGTTTGCTTCTTTTGACACCAATCCGCTGTATTTTGTAAGAAAAACGAATCTGGATGAAGATCTGGAGCAGGCAATTATTTCCTATAAAAGAAAGATTTCCGCAACGCAGGTGATTGTGCCGGAGGGCGCGAAATACC
>OGXA01002369.1_pt1 | contig 13572 bp, 12 predicted proteins | sample 1576171 | NCBI WGS metagenome assembly OGXA01 (sample SAMEA3541587, study PRJEB24748) | human gut metagenome | biome: human gut; feature: human-associated habitat; material: faeces | place: China | collected 2012 | reverse complement strand
TCTTATGGATCTCTGTGGTCGCCAGAATGAAAATCACGTCATCCAGTTCGTTCACTTTCTTCAAAATCTGCTTGCGGTTGCCGAAACTCAGCAAAGCCGTCAGCAGTCCACAGATCTCAATGTCTTCCGCCTGCGTATAGCGGTGCGGAAACTGTACCGGGTCGGACACGATAAAAGAAGCCCGGTGATACTCGTCCGCCCATGCACGCAACTGTTCAATGTCTTTCTCTGTCATACAAAAAACAAGGCACAGACTCCATCTTTCCTCAAAATGGGTTCTGTGCCTCCATATACTTTTTAAATAATTACTCCATTAATTGAAATAATACAAGAACGTAGCAATACCTTCAAGTGCTTTCTTCTTCTGTCCTTCTATTTCAATGGCAAACTTGATTTCAGCCTTTGCAGTACCGCGGAGGTTTACCAATGAGTGCAGATCAGCCGTCATGCGGATACGCTGTCCCGACAACACAGCCTGACCGAACTTCATCTTGTCCATTCCGTAATTTACCATCATCTTCAGGTTATTCACTTCGATAATCTGATTCCAGAAATAAGGAAGCAACGAAAGTGTCAGGTAACCGTGAACAATCGTGCTCTTGAACGGACTCTCTACCTTTGCACGTTCCACATCCACATGAATCCACTGATGATCCAATGTAGCATCTGCAAACTGATTGATGCGTTCCTGTGAAACTTCCAGCCATTCAGATACTCCAATCTGCTGTCCCAATAATTTTTCAAACTCTTCGTACGAGTTAATCACTACTTTATCCATATATTCTTTTTTTGAAAATACCAATGAATGGACAAAGATAAAAAAATCCTGAGTTATTCCCTCCAGTTTTGAAAAGTAAATTACCCAACCGGACAGTTTCACTGACAAATCATACCAGTCCCATCTTTTTCAAGTCCTCATCCACAGAAGTAATTCCAGATATTCCGAAGTGATCCACCAGCACCTTCGCTACATTCGGCGACAAAAAGGCCGGCAAGGTAGGTCCCAGGTGAATATCCTTTACTCCCAGACTCAGCAGTGCCAGCAGTACGATTACCGCTTTCTGCTCATACCAGGCAATGTTATAGACAATCGGCAGCTCATTCACATCCTCCAGCCCGAACACCTCCTTCAGTTTCAGGGCGATTACGACCAGCGAATAACTGTCATTGCACTGTCCGGCATCGAGTACACGGGGAATGCCATTGATGCTTCCCAAAGGCAGTTTGTTGTATTTATATTTTGCACAGCCCGCAGTCAGAATCACCGTATCCTGCGGCAAGGCCTGAGCAAACTCCGCGTAATAATTACGGCTTTTCATCCGTCCGTCACAGCCGGCCATGACCACAAACTTACGGATAGCCCCGCTCTTCACTGCCTCAACAATCTCACCGGCAAGCTGCAAAGCCTGATGATGCGCAAATCCACCCACAAGCTCTCCCCTTTCGAGTTCCACAGGAGCCGCACACGTCTTGGCCAGCGCAATCACTTCCGAGAAGTCCTTATGTCCTTCGTGATCAGCCTGAATATGACGGCATCCCGGATAGCCGGTTGCATTCGTAGTAAAAATCCGGTCTTTATACACCGCATTCTCCGAAGGCGGCACGATACAGTTGGTCGTAAAGACAATCGGACCATTGAAAGAAGCAAACTCCTCACGCTGCTTCCACCAGGCATTTCCGTAATTGCCCACAAAATGCTCATAACGCTTGAAGGCCGGATAATAATGTCCCGGCAACATCTCACTGTGGGTATATACATCCACTCCTGTTCCCTCGGTCTGGCGCAGCAACTCTTCCAGATCACGCAAATCATGGCCGCTGATCAGAATACCCGGATTGCTTCGGACCCCCAGGTTCACCTTTGTCACTTCCGGATGACCATACCTCTCCGTATTGGCCTTGTCCAGCAGTGCCATTACCCGCACACCATATTCTCCGGTCTTCAGCACCAGCGCCACCCATTCTTCAGCCGTAAGACGGTCCAAAGCCGTTTCCGCCAGCGCCTGCTGCATGAATGCATGAAGTGCTTCATCCGAGTGTCCCAACCGAATGGCATGTTCGTGATATGCTGCCATTCCCTTCAGACCATACACCAGCAACTCTTTCAACGAGCGGATGTCTTCGTTTTTCTCTCGGAGAACACCCACCGTAGCCGATTTGGAATCAAACTCCTCCGCTGTCCCGTTCCAGTCCAGTTCGTCCTTTTCCGGCAAGGCCAGCCCCTTCTCCCGTGCCTGCGCCTTCAACCTGTCGCGCAAGACCAGTCCTTTCCGCACCCGCTTCAGGATGCTCTCATCATCGAAATTCGCATTCGTAATCGTAGCAAACAGTGCATCTGTCACAAACAGATTCACCTCCTCTTCCACCACCAGCCGGTTATTGCGCAACACATCTGCTGCCACAGCTACCCCACGAACCACAAACAACAGCAGGTCCATGTACCGGGCTGTCGTACTTTCTTTTCCACACACACCTTTCAGGACACATCCGCTACCCTTCGCAGCTTCCTGGCACTGAAAACAAAACATACTTCCTTCCATTGTTATTCCTGTTTCTAATTGTAAATTCCTATTTTATTATTCGCAGTTTTTTCATTAAGTTTGTGCAAAGATGAACAATCATCAGGAGATAGATTGTCACCTATGTTACAACTCCATAAAAAAATCAACCCCGTCATGAAAATAGAAAAACTGATGCAGCTCCCCTTATTCGGCGGATGCTCCCCCGATAAACTTCAACAACTGCTGGAGGAGGCCCCCAACCGTATCCAGCATTATTCGCCAGGAGATTTCATTGCCCGCCAGGGAGATGTATGCCGTTCGCTTTACCTTCTGCTCGAAGGCACCGTAATGGCACAGATGGAAAACGAAGAAGGAAAACAGCTGACCATCGACTGGCTGGAAGCCCCCGAAATACTGGCTCCCGCCTTTATTTATGCTTCCGACAACCGCTTCCCCGTCAGTGCACAGGCCACGGCCGAATGCGAAGTCCTGATCATGGACAGCAGACGGTTCAGTGATTTCATGCACGAACAATCCGCCGTAATGAAAAATTTCATCCGGATGATATCCGATAGAAGTCTGTTCTTAAGCCGGAAACTGAACGAGTTCGCCCTTCAGAGTCTGAAATCCCGCCTGATGAACTACCTCAGCATCCACGGAAAAATCGACAACCAGCAGAAAGTGGCCTTCATTCTCGGAGTAGCTCGTCCCTCACTGGCCAGAGCCCTGTCCGAACTGGCAGGAGAAGGACGCATCAGCATCTCGGGAAAGCGCATCATTTTAAATGAATCGGCTTCAGACTAGATACACCTTCTATTTACCTTTCTGCGGTCAACAAATATTTCTACTCTGAAAATTGAAAGAAATTCCGGTCTTTTTACTTTTTTTACTACCTTTGAACAAATCAAACACACAATACCATGATCACATTTCCTAATGCAAAAATAAATATAGGGTTAAATATCACAGAAAAACGCCCGGATGGCTATCACAATCTGGAGACGATATTCTATCCCATTAAATTCCAGGACGCGCTGGAAGTCAGCCGACTCGAAAACTCAGATCTTCCTTACAAACTGCGCATCAGCGGCATACAGATTGAAGGAGACAAAGACAGCAACCTGGTAATCAAAGCTTATCAGCTACTGAAGCAGCACCATGACCTGGCTCCTGTAGACATTCATCTGTTCAAGCATATCCCGACCGGTGCGGGACTGGGAGGAGGCTCTTCCGACGGAGCTTTCATGCTCAAATTACTGAATGAAAAGTTCAAACTAAACCTCAGTGAAGCACAGTTGGAAGATTATGCAGCCCAGCTGGGAGCCGACTGTCCCTTCTTCATCAAAAACCAGCCCGTATTCGCCAAAGGCACCGGCAACCTGTTTGAACCGCTGGAACTCTCCTTAAAGGGATACCACATCATTCTGGTCAAGCCAGACGTATTCATCTCTACCCGCGAAGCCTTTGCCCACATTCATCCCCATGCTCCGGCACGTTCACTGAAGGAGATTATCCAGTCCCCTATCGAAAGCTGGAAAGATTGGGTGGTCAATGATTTTGAAGCAAGCATTTTCCCTAAATATCCGGAAATCGCAGCCATCAAGGACAAGCTATACGACCTTGGAGCCATTTATGCTTCCATGAGCGGCTCCGGATCGTCCGTCTATGGAATTTTCAAGGAACCGATTGAAAACATTGATGAAAAATTTGGCGGATGTTTCTGCCGGCAAAGAGAACTGGAATAACGGAATATCGGAACAAATCACAAAATGAGTCAGAAAGAACTTACAGGCAACGATACAGAAAAGTTACATTTCTTCACACACTCCACCGATGGAATCACACTTCCATCGGTGTTTACTTATCCATTTCATTATACCCCTCATCCGCTGACTCAACTTGCAGCCCGGGAAGTACAGGCTTATCTTTCGGAGCGAAAGGAATGGGAAGAAGAGTTGCATCAGGGAAAAATGTTCGGAGTACTGGTGGTCCGTACCCCGGATAACCGGACAGGATACCTGGCTGCCTTCTCCGGGAATCTGGCAGGCAGTAATTCACACCCGTTCTTTGTACCTCCCGTATACGACCTGCTGCAGCCCGATGGTTTTTTCCGTCTGGAAGAAGCACAGATTTCCCAGATAAACACCCGTATCCGTGAACTTGAACAGGCTTCGGAATATCAGTCGCAGAAAAAAGAGTTACTGGACTTACAGGAAACCGGCAACCGGCAACTGACCGCAGCGAAAGAAGCGATGAGACAGGCCAAACAGGCACGTGAAAAACTACGGGCAGCCGGAGTCTCTCCGGAAACCGAGGCACAACTCATCAAAGAAAGCCAGTTTCAGAAAGCCGAATACAAACGGCTGGAAAAGCGCATAAAAAACGAGATTGACACCCAGGCAGTCCTTGTCCACCGCCATGAAGCCCTGATCCGCCAACTGAAAGAGGAACGGAAACACCGGTCGGCAGCCCTGCAGCTCCGTCTGTTCCAGCAATTCCAGATGCTGAATGCCAAAGGCGAACACAAGGACCTCTGTCAGATTTTTCAGGATACCCCGCAGGGAACCCCTCCCGCCGGAGCCGGAGAATGCGCCTTGCCCAAACTGCTCCAATACGCCTACCAGCACCAGCTGTATCCGCTGGCTATGGGTGAATTCTGGTGGGGAATGTCCCCCAAGGAAGAAATCCGTCATCACGGACACTTTTACCCCTCCTGTAAGGGAAAATGTGCACCTATCCTGGCACACATGCTCATCGGACTGAACGTAGAAAAAAATCCGCTGGAAGTCGACTGCCACAAAGACAAGGAACTCGAAATCGTATACGAAGACGAATGGATAGTAGCAGTCAACAAACCGGCAGGAATGTTGTCCGTACCCGGAAAGAACGACCTGGACTCAGTCTGTCAGCGCCTGCAGCGACTTTACCCTCAGGCCACCGGTCCGCTGGTTGTCCACCGGCTGGATATGGCAACCTCCGGCATACTGCTTGCCGCCAAGACCAAGGAAGTCCACCAGCAACTGCAGGCCTTGTTTGCCACCCGTCAGATGGAAAAACAATATACCGCCATACTCCAGGGCTATCACGGAAACGATGAAGGAGACATCAGTCTGCCACTGATGCCCGACTGGAACAACCGTCCTTGCCAGATGGTTCACCCGACACTGGGCAAACCGGCACTGACCCATTTCCGGGTAATCAAGCGACAAGGCGAGAAAGTATGGGTAACCTTCTGGCCACACACCGGCCGCACCCACCAGTTGAGAGTACACGCAGCCCATGCCGAAGGACTGAATGCCCCGATTGCAGGCGATGAACTCTACGGAACCAAGGACAAGCGCCTCTACCTGCACGCCAGCTACCTGTCCTTTGTTCACCCTGTCACCGGAAAGAAAGTGGAAATCCGTGTTCCCGCCCCTTTCCTCTAAACTCCCTACATGCCACCGGTTCTCCAGCGACTGCAGTTCCAGGAGTTCCGGTTAAAAATAATAACCGACATTCGCATAGATTCCCAGTTTATCCACGCTGTTGGAATAATCGAATGTCAGGCTCACCGGCCCGATTAAGGTATCATACGAATACTTCAAGGCACCTCCCCAATAACTCTTCCCGTCGGAAAAGCTATTGAAATCATGCGTATTATATGCATAGTTCACAATGCCGGATACATAATGCTTTCCCCCGCCCAGAAGTCCGCTGCCCGGCCCAGCAGGTGCTGGCTGCTCTTGGCCCCGCCCACGGATTTGTTGTGGGCGGCGGTGCGGTACCCGCTGGTGATGGTCACGGGCTTGCCAAAGTGCTCCCGGATGCACTGCAAAAGCATCACAAGGCTTTCGTCGATCATCACGACGTCGCTGCCGTCGCGGCAGCGGAACTCGCGCACCTTAAAGCCCGGTGCCAGCAGTTTGGCGCCGTCTGCTTTCAGGCTGTACTGTTTAATTGCCATGTTCTCACGTCCTTTCTTTCTTGGCGTTACTCTTCCTGCATCACATCGTCCGGTGCATCAATCGCACTGTCCTCCGCATCCAGCGCGTCATAGTACGCCTGCGCCAGCTGCTCCACCTCTGCGATGTCGTCCTCGGTCAACAAGCCGTTGTCCAGATGGGTGTACGCCTTATCCAACCAGTATGCAACATCGCGTCCTGCTGCAATTTCCCGCTTGATGCTGCGCAGCGTCAGGTCATGGCGAGATCTGCTTTTGATTGCCATATGTATGTACCTCCTTATGTGTCGGTCATTGATGCTACTGCATCCTCAAGGTCAGTGATGCGCTTGATGGGGTCTGCTCTGCCGGTTACCGTCACGCTGTCTGCATCGGTCAGCACGGTGTTCACGCCGGGGAGGGCGGGGATAGGCTGCGCTCCTGTGGCGGTGAAAGGTTCAGGCTCTTTCAGCGACTGATACACAATCTGCACAGGCGTTCCTGCGGCATATTGTGCAGCACAATAATCATTCAGCTCATCTACACTTGAGAACAAGTTCTGCAAACGGTTTGGCTGCGTGAAAAAGAACGCATATGGTTCATTTACTGAAAATTTAGAGGAAATGAAATGGCTGCATATAATTTTAGATGCGCTAGTTGCACCATCTGCTGTGTGGTACGGCAAATTCCAAAATCTATCATTACCATAAGATGAGAATTTGATTTTTTTAGCATCAATGGTTGCTATTTTCCACGTCTCCTTCCCATCACCCGTCACTGCATCCACCGTGCCGCCGTAGATGGTGGATGGTAGCGCCAAATCCAGCGTGTCGCCGCGGTAGGGGGTGTATTCGGTGGGCGGGGTGGAGCCGGGGACAAGTGCAAAGTTTTTTAAATCAGCCGATGTTTCCTTCGCAGAGAGGCCACCAGTAAGGCCCACCTGGAAATAAGCCGCGCCCTGTACCGTAAATGTTATCACCTTGTGCGTACCGGACGGATTGTACGGATACAGTAATGTAGCCTTATAGTAGGTATTGTGGATTGTATCATACCATTCCATTCTGGGCAGAATGGATACATCCACCATATTGCCGCTGGCATCATAGCCGCGCAGAAGAAAGCGCCCATGTGCTGCTGTATCAGCATCAATCTGAATAGTGTACGTTCCTGCGGGGTATTTTCTTGCAAGCAAAATATAACTAGCGCCCCAGCCAGATGTATCTACCACGTGGATGGTGCTGTCATCTACCGTGCAGTCTTTGTTCTCGGCAACGCGGGACACATCCAGCAGATTCTCCCCGCACCGCTCGACCGTCACGCTGTCCCTGCCCTTAATTGGGCGAACATTGTCAGGCGATGGGTCACCGCTGCCTTCCTGCGTCGGTTCCCAGCTGGCAGTCACCCCCAGCGGATAACTTTCCACCGGGTAGCACTGCACCGGGTTCCCGGTCTCCTCTAGCGGCGGGCAGAGCATATCCACGATGTGCTTACTGCTCCAGGCGTCGGGGCCCACAGTGGCATCATCAATTTGTATGCCATCTTTGCCGTCTGCACCTGCCGGGCCGGGGTCGCCTTTAGGCCCCTGTGGCCCAGTGTCACCTTTTTCGCCCTGCGGCCCCTGAGCACCCTGCGGGCCAGTGGCTCCGGTAGCGCCTGTGGGGCCTTGAGGGCCACGCTCACCATGCGGGCCGATGGGACCAGTGTCGCCCTTGTCGCCTTTCTCGCCTTTGAAATTACCAGCGGCAATGCCGTCCTTCAGCTCTTGCAAGCTATCAGCGGCTTCCTGAGCGCTCTGGTCTGCATTGCCTGCACTGGTGGCGGCTTCACTGGCGGCGGTCTGTGCGGCTTTGGCAGATGCCCCAGCCTGCTGCGCTGCCGTCTGTGCGTCGGTCTTGGCCTGCTCTGCGGCGGTGGCATCGGTGTGCACGGCCCCCACCAGCTCCTGCCAGGCAGGTGTGCCAGGCTCCGGCATGCTGCCGTCATCCGTGCCGGAGTTGGCAGCCACACGGTAGCGCAGATCTGCACTTGTCACGGTGCGGGTGCCATCGCTTCCCTCGAAGGTCACGCACCCATTGCCGGGCTGTGCGGTCACGCTGGCAGGCACGGCCACATAGCCGTGCACCACCAGCGAGGATGCCGGATCTTTGCCGTCCGGCACGTGCCAGAAAGCCCGGATGGTCAGGCCCTCCCACTCGCCGGTGGCGGTGACGGAAAGGCGGTACACGCCCCGGTTCTTGGTGTAGCCGAGGGCCAGCGCAAATGCGTGCCCGGGCAGGCATACGCTGCCGCCGGATGTCAGCGTGATGGGAAACTCGATCATAAAGCAACACCTCCTTGGTGCGTCCTTTCCCGGCCCGGTCAGGCGCTGGTCTTTTCAGTCAGCATCTCGGTAAGCTCGGCATATTTCTCATCAGTCAGCTTGTTGGCGGCGTAGAAGATATCCAGCTTTTTTGCCATACCGGCGGTCTTGCCGCGCTCGATCATACGCTTGCAGGTGTTATAAAGTGCCATAGTATTCCTCCCTTTCTGGTCATGCGGTTTCAGTTGTTTCATCATCGGTCACGCCCAGCTCCAAAAGAGTCAGGCGGTAGTCCTGGTCAAGGTTCAGTTCGTCGGCATCGGCCTGCGCGGCCTACGTCTCGGTCAGCAGCTCGGCCAGGGTGGGGTAGTGGTAGCCGGTGAGCCAGATCTCTACGGTGTAGCCGCCGGTCGACGATTCTGTTGCAAAGTGCAGGGTCCCGTTTGTCTGGAAAGTCGTGTTGGATGCGAAAATTCCAGTGCCATTTCCGTAGTTATGATTGGCGGTGCCGCCTTTTGCAATGTCTACTTCCTCGCCGTACCCGCCGGTACTGCTGTTATATTTCGTCTTGACGTGCACGTAGTCCAGGCCGTCTGGCATTTTGATATCGTAGGTCTTCCACCTTTTTCCGGTTTCTTCGTAGTGGTTCCACACCAGCCGCGCCTCCGACTTGACCGCCACACTGGCCGCGATGGTGTCATACAGCGTCTTGCCGCTCAGGGTGCCGTCCGCAGCGATGTCCAGATAGTCGCCCACCTTCACGCCGCCCAGCGTGCTGACTGTAGCAGCGGGCAGGCTGTACGGCGTGCCGAACTTTTTGTCCGCCTCGGACTTTTTGTAGTAGTCGGAAAAGTCCACATTGACGGACGCGTCTTTCCAGGCAGAGGTAACGGGGTTCCACACCCAGATGGTGCTGTTTTCCGCAACGATCGCCCAGGAACCAGCGGCCGCTGTGGGGTAAGCGTCACGCAGGTCCTGAGCGGTGCTGTAGTAGCCCTTGCAGCCGTTAGCGATGAACGTGATCTGGTCCGCTGCTTTTTTGGCGGAGCTGGCGTTATCCTGTGCGTTTTTCGCATCCGCAGATGCAGACGCAGCTGCCTTCTTGGCAGTGGTTGCAGAATTTTCCGCAAGCGTCACCGCCTTTTTCGCCGCCTGCTGTGCCTCCAGGCAGGTAGACACATAAGACAGCCATGAGGACGAAGAGACGCCGGTGACGAAGAAATAGCTCTGCACGGCCACATCATCCGGGTAAGCGGCCCCGCCCACCCGGACAATGATGTCAAAGGTGCGCAGCTCGTAGCCGGTATCGGGGCCCATCACACACAGGTTGACGTGTACGTCGCCGGGGCGGCGCAAGGCCTGCTCGGCCAGCTCCAGTGTGATGATGTGGGCGTTGTCGGCGTCCACAGTCACGGCGGCGTGCTTGCCGCTGGTGGTGAGGATCTGGTCATACCAGCCGAAGTTGTTGGCCCCCTCGCCCCGGTACTGCACGGTGTACACCGCACCTTCCGGGGCCTTGTACGGGGTGCCGCCGTTGTAGAGGGCCATGCCGATGAACCGGCTCTGCGCGTCCGACTGCATCACCGGGACGACGGGCGGCGCGCTTTGGGACTGAAAGTCAATTTTAAGGATCTGCATTCGATGCCTCCGAAGTGTCCGGGTCAGTGTACTCGATCACGTCACCGGAATAAGATTTGCTGCCGGAAGAGATGGTGCCCGCCACGCTGTTGAGCTGCACGGCGTTCTTCTCTGCATGGTAGGGATAAACGGTGTACTGGGCCACCTGCATGGTGGTGTTGGTGTGCCGGTCACGGTCCATGAGCACTACCTTGTCATACAGGCCAAAGGACAGATACGCATACTGATCCGGGGCCAGCCGGGCAAGGTCGGCGATCTGGCAGCTGTAGGAGCACTTGGGGAACGCTGCCGCCTTGACCATGGCGTCGGCCTTGATCTTCAGGGCGGACTTGTCCGAGATGGAGCTGTCCGTCTCGCTGTGCCAGATGACCCGGCTGTCGTAGTTGTGGCACTGTGCTTCCACGCTGATATCGCTTTTGCCGTACAGCAGTAGGGCTGTATAGTAGCTGTCGCCGGTCTCCGCTTTTCCTTTATAATAGGGCTGTTCGGTCAGGTTCAGCTCGTCGGTGAAGTAGGTGCCGTTCGGGGTCCGGGCGCCGGGGTCCACAATGATCATCTGGCGGGCGGAAGTCGTGCCGGGCACGAGGAACCGCACAGGGTAGTTCTTCCACACGTCCACCGCTTTCTGCACCAACTCCAGCGGGCTGCCGGTGAACTTTTCAATGGCCAGCTTCTCGGTGGCTTTGTCCGGGACGGTCAGGCTCCAGTCCGACAGGCCGGAAATGGCCCGCCGGAGGGTGTCGGCCATGGTCTGGGGGCCCTTGGAGAACAGGCCGGTGGACACATAGTTGTTCCAGTTCTTCAGCAGGGTGCCGCACAGGCTGTCCAGATCCAGCACGGCCTCGTAGTCGGTGGAGCTGCGCCCCACGTTGATGCTGGACAGTGCATAGGTCTGATCTTCGGTCTTTTCCACCAGCCGCACCCGCTCGGTGAGCAGGCGGGCCTGCTGGTGGCCCCGTGGCAGGCTGAATTTGATCTCATCCTCCCAGCCGTTCCAGTTGTGCACGATGCAGTAATCATCACAGTCCAGCGGGATGTGATGACCGTCTGCGGACACGATGGCAAGCACGGGCAACGCCTCCTTTACACAAAAATGGGGGAATACTCGACGTAGCTCTGCCCGGTGTGGGCAAGGCTGTTTTCTCCGGCACGGACGGTGGGCCAGCCGGAAATGCCGGTGACGGCCTGAAACAGGTTCTGGCCGTTGCACAGCACCTGCCGGGTGATGCCGTCCACGCACACGGTGTCACCGGCCTGCAGATCTTTGAGCACGCAGCTGCCGCCGTTGGGGTAGTGCACGGTGTGGCTGCCGGCCTCCGTTACCGTCTCTGTGATGCGACACTCCATCTGCGGGGCGGTGCCCGCTGCAAAAAAGGTCTGGACATCCGCAGGAAGCACCAGCGTTTCCAGCGCCCCGTGCCGGTAGCCTGCCAGCGTGTAGGTGCAGCTGAGGATGCAGCCGTCGGTGTCCTGCTCCTGTGCCTTGCCGCTGTCCAGCAGCAGAGCCGTGTAGGTGCCGCCGTCCGGCAGAGCCAGCTCCACCGTGCCGCCCAGAAAAGCCGCCGTCAGGGCGCTGCGCTTGGCCGCTGCGTCGGCAGGGCTTGCGCCGTAGATGTCCACCGGCAGCGAGATGGAGCGAAGGCCGTACTGGGTGGAACAGAAGGTGATCCGGCTGCCTGTGTAGCTGGTGAGGTAGTTCTGGGTGAGAGTGCTGCCGCTGACATACCAGCTGGACAGCAGCAGGGCCCCGAACTCGCTGGCCCCGTGGTCGTTGATATAAAAATCTTCCATGGTTCATCACCTCCGAAAGCCCAGTTCCTCGTCCATGTAAGACGCGGTGGTGCGGGCCATTTCTCTGCCGTCCACGTTGAACACCGCCGTCAGGCTGCCCGTGTAGCTGGCCGTGAGCTGCTGCGCTGCCCCGGAACCGGTTCCGTTCTGGGTGCGAGCTATGCTGCTCTGGTTGGCCATGGAGGCCGCCTGCGTGCGCCGGGTAAGCTCTGCGGCAGTGATCGTGTCGCTCTGGGTGTAGCCGCTGCTGTCCGGGTGCGGCAGGGCCGGGGAATCGTCGGTAGAGCTGCCGTCATCGGCAGAGCCGCCCTTGCGGCCATACTTCTTCCACAGGAACAGCCCCAGTCCGGCAATACCGGCCACCAGCGCAATGATGGCAAAAACCTCCGGGTGGGCTGCGATCAGGCCGCCCACCTTGCCCACAAGGCCCGCTACGGCCTTGCCGATGGTGCCAATGCCGGACACGGCGGCGCCCACCAGCTTGCCCATGCCGCCGGAGCCGGACAGCCCGCTGGCAATCTCACCAATGCCCTGGATTGTGGCTCCGGCACCGTTTTTGATGCCGCTGCCCAGGATGCCGGACACGGCCTCAAAGGCCTGCTGCAGCCCGCCTCCGGCGTAGGCCTCGTTAATGGCGGCCAGCGCTTTCTTGGCCCAGGCGGAGACGGTCTCCCGCTGGCTCTGGGTCACCTGGCCCCAGATGAGCTTGGCCACTGTCTCGGCAATGCCGGCCCAGTCTTTGTTTTTGACGGCGGAAATGCCGTCCTTGATGATGCCAAAGATGCCGCTGCTCAGCTCGGACTTTGCCCCGGACAGGGCCTCGTCAATGCGCTTCTGGGTGGCAGTGACGGAGGTGTCGATCTGCTGGGCGGATTCCTCCACCTTGTCCTGCACGCCGTCCACATAGGTGATGATCTTCTCGTAGGTCTCGCGGCCGCTGGCACCGATGCGATCCCCGGCCTCGGTGACGGTCTGCTCCACATGGCGGGACCCGTCGGCATAGATCTTGGTCACCTCGGCAGTGGTGACGGTGGCCCCGTCCTTGTAGCTGGTGGCCGTTTTCTTGGCCGTGTCGGTCAGCACCTTGGACATGTCGGCGTAGGACTTCGTCACCTTCTGGGTCACGCCGTCCACCTTGGTGGTTACCAGGGTGTATTCCCGCTCGACGCCGTTGACCATCTCCTTGCCGGATTCGGTCACCTTCTCGGTCAAGCGGTCAAATTCCTTGCCGGTGCTGTCACGGATGTGCTCGTTGACCGCTTCCACCGTGGTCTCCACCTGCCCCAGGGCATTCTGGGAGTATTTGGTGTAGTTGTCGGTGGTGGAGCGCAGGACCGTTTCGGTGGCCTTTTTTGCGGAGGATTTGGTGCCGGTGCCGCCAGAACCGGCGCCCATGAGTATCTGGGCGAGAGCGTTGAGGG
>OGXA01002357.1_pt1 | contig 13646 bp, 11 predicted proteins | sample 1576171 | NCBI WGS metagenome assembly OGXA01 (sample SAMEA3541587, study PRJEB24748) | human gut metagenome | biome: human gut; feature: human-associated habitat; material: faeces | place: China | collected 2012 | reverse complement strand
CTTAAAATCAAGATATTTTGTATTAAAATAGCTTGATTTTCTCATTTTACGAAAACAGTGACTTCCAAAGCATCCAAATCCCCTGTTTTTGTACTTTTTTTGCAAGAAATAGCGATTTTAATACAAAAGTAAAATACTTGCCTCTTTACACACAAATTTGGACTGGACTCGTCGAACAACCACACTTACTCTTAATTCTACTAAAACATGCAAAAGAGCTGGGAAAAGTAAAAATTCCGTCTTAGAAACAAATTATTTTTACTATAAATGTATAAAAAGATCTATTACGTAAAAAAGCGCTTTCTGAGAAGCTTATTTTTTACTATTTTTACTATATTGAAGCTTTTTTCAAAAATCAGTAGTCCAAATGCGGACTACTGGTGTTTTTGAAAGCTTTTCAAAACGCAGAACGCCCACGGCAGCCCTACGTTACGGGCCATGCACCCAATTCATAAATGTGTTGCAAAGGACGCTCCACATTTATTGGCAGTTCTCCGCAATGAGCCACGCTATTCATAAGATTGCCAGCAAAAGGCGCTGCCAATCTTATTTCATATCGCGGCGTTCGCCGCATCACGGCATAAGTAAAGACAGCGATTTGTGCGCAAGCGCCCATCGCTGTCCTCACTATGCGCGGCTCATTGCTCGCGTAAACTCTCCAGTTACAATATTAAATCCCTTGTTGTATTTTTCTCCAGAATCGGTATGATAGATACAAGTGAGGAAATATTTATGTTCAATGTGGAAGAAGAGTTAAAAAAGCTCCCCCGCAAGCCGGGAGTGTATATCATGCGGGATGACAAAGATGTCATTTTGTATGTGGGAAAAGCAATCAACCTGCATAATCGTGTAAGGTCTTATTTTCGTGAAAATATCGGCAGAGGTCCGGCCATTGACCAGATGGTGTCGCTGATCGCCCGATTTGAATATATTGTGACGGATTCGGAACTGGAAGCATTAGTGCTGGAGAATAACCTGATCAAGGAGAATTCGCCGAAGTATAACACGCTGTTAAAGGATGACAAGACCTATCCCTATATCAAGGTGACAGTGGGAGAGGATTATCCCAGGATCCTGTTTTCCCGTACCATGAAAAAAGATAAATCCCGCTATTTCGGTCCCTATACCAGCGCTGCGGCGGTGAAAGATACCATTGAACTGCTGAACAAACTGTACCAGCTGCGTACCTGCAACCGGGTGCTGCCCAGGGATATAGGAATCGAGCGCCCCTGCCTGAACTATCATATCAAGCAGTGTCTGGCACCCTGCCAGGGATATGTGAGCAAAGAGGAATACAGACAGCAGGTGGCAGGTGCACTGGAATTTCTAAATGGTAATTACAGTCCGATCCTGAAGGATCTGGAGGAGAAGATGAAGAAAGCCGCGGAGGCTATGGAATTTGAGGATGCTGCCAGATACCGCGATCTGCTCTCCAGTGTACGACAGGTATCCCAAAAACAGAAGATTACCGAGGGTGTCGGTGAAGATAAAGATATCCTGGCGCTGTACCAGGATGAGACGGAAGCAGTGGTACAGGTATTTTTCGTCCGGGATGGCAAGCTGATCGGCAGAGAACATTATTATATGACACATGTGCCGGAAAATAACAAGCCAGCAATTTTACAGGATTTTGTAAAGCAGTTCTATGCGGGGACTCCATTTATCCCCAGAGAGCTGATGCTGCAATATGAGATCGAGGATGCAGAATTGATCGAGAAATGGCTGTCGGAGCGAAAAGGCAGCAGGGTCTATCTGAAGGTGCCTAAGATCGGCAGTAAGGAAAAATTGGTGGAGCTGGCAGCGCAGAACGCAAAACTGGTATTGTCCCAGGACAGAGAAAAGTTAAAACGTGAGGAAGGCCGTACCATCGGTGCAGTGAAGGAAATCTCGGATCTGTTGCAACTGCCGTTAACTGGCACTGCCCGGATGGAAGCCTATGATATCTCTAATATCAACGGCTTTGAAAATGTAGGATCCATGGTGGTCTATGAAAAAGGAAAACCGAAACGCAGCGATTACCGTAAATTCAAGATCAAAAGCGTCTCAGGTCCGGATGACTATGCCTGCATGCGGGAAGTGCTGACGAGACGGTTCCGTCATGGTATGGAAGAGAGCAGAGAACTGGAAGAACAGGAGATGGATCAGGAGTACGGCAGCTTTACCAAGTTCCCGGATCTGATCCTTATGGACGGCGGCCGCGGACAGGTGAATATTGCCCTGTCCGTACTGGAAGAACTGGAAATCGACATTCCGGTCTGCGGTATGGTCAAGGATGACAACCACCGTACCAGAGGTCTGTATTATCATAATATCGAGCTTCCGATCGATACCCATTCGGAAGGGTTTAAGCTGATCACCAGAATCCAGGACGAGGCGCATCGTTTTGCCATTGAATACCACAGGTCTCTGCGCAGTAAGACCCAGGTGAGATCCGTACTGGATGATATCCCGGGAGTGGGGCCCGCCAGACGAAAAGCCCTGATGCGGCACTTCAAGTCCTTAGAGGAGATCCGGCAGGCAACGGTGGAAGACCTGATGGAAATTCCCGAAATGAATGAACGCACAGCGCAGGAGATTGTAGCCTTTTTCGCTTCACAGAAGCGACCGCCTGTGGTACAATCATAAGTAATATGGTAACTTCAAAAGTTACAGCACGATAATGAGGCGGGGAACCTTCGAGAAAAAATGCAGGGGTGGGTTTTTCGCAGAAAGGTATGGAAATTAGTATGGCAAGTGTAAGTTTGACCCGTGTTATCGAAAAAATGAAACTGGAAAATCTCACACCGGAGACCGATGTGAAACATGTGAAGATCACGCAGCCGGATATCAACCGTCCGGCACTGCAGTTAGCCGGATATTTTGAACATTTTGATGCCACCAGACTGCAGATTATCGGATTTGTGGAATATACTTATATGGAGGGACTGACTGACGAGGCCCGCAGGGAAGCGTATGAGAAGCTGATGGCTTATGATATTCCCTGTATCGTATTCAGCCGTGATCTGAAGCCGGATCCTATTTTCCTGGAGACAGCGATCAGACATGAAGTTCCTGTATTATCTACCAAGAAATCCACTTCGGATTTTATGTCAGAGATCATCCGCTGGTTAAATGTCAAGCTGGCCCCCTGCATCTCCGTACACGGCGTATTGGTGGATGTCTACGGCGAGGGCGTCCTGATCACCGGAGAGAGCGGCATCGGTAAGTCCGAGGCAGCCCTGGAGTTGATCAGAAGAGGACATCGTCTGGTAACCGATGATGTGGTAGAACTGCGTAAAGTCAGTGATGATACGCTGGTAGGTTCTGCCCCTGATATCACGAAGCACTTCATTGAATTGCGTGGTATCGGCATCGTGGATGTCAAGGCGCTGTTCGGAGCATTGTCTGTAAAAGATACACAGACCATTGATCTGGTCATCCGCCTGGAAGACTGGGATAAGGACAAAGAGTACGACAGACTGGGACTGGAAGAAAACTATACCGAATATCTGGGGAATAAGGTAGTATGTCACAACATCCCGATCCGTCCCGGACGGAATCTGGCGGTGATCTGCGAGACTGCAGCTATCAATCATCGTCAGAAAAAAATGGGATACAACGCAGCAAAGGAATTGTACACTCGTGTACAGAACTCTTTAGCAAAAAGACGTGAGGAGGACGAAGATGATGAGTAAGTATGCATTTGGAGTAGATGTGGGAGGAACCACAGTGAAATTAGGACTGTTCAATGACGAAGGACAGGTGCTGGACAAGTGGGAGATCCCTACGGTCAAGGATAACGGTGGAGAGAAAGTTCTGCCGGATATCGCAGCATCCATCAAAAACAAAATGCAGGAAAAGAACATCACCGCAGCAGACCTGGTAGGCGTGGGAATCGGCGCTCCCGGTGCGGTAAATGCCGATGGCTTCATGGTCAACGGTGCTGTTAATATCGGCTGGGGATCTTTTGATCTTGCTGAAACGTTGAAAAAAGAACTGGATCTGGACGTTACCGTGAAGGCGGGCAACGATGCCAATGTGGCAGCCCTGGGCGAAATGTGGCAGGGCGGCGGTAAAGGCTATTCCAACCTGGTAGCTGTTACCTTAGGAACCGGTGTCGGCGGAGGTATCATTATTGATGGCAGGATCCTGACCGGAACCAACGGTGCAGGCGGCGAGATCGGGCATATTCACATGGAAGATAATGAGACAGAGGTCTGCGGCTGCAAGAACAAGGGCTGTCTGGAGCAGTATGCATCCGCTACCGGAATTACCCGCCTGGCGAACAGACGCCTGGCAAAAGACGATGCACCCAGCATTCTGCGTGGCGGTGAGATCTCTGCCAAGACGGTATTCGATGCAGTTAAGGCAGGGGACAAAGTAGCAATTGAGATCGCAGAACAGTTCGGAGAATATCTTGGCAAGGGACTTGCCGCAGTAGCCAGTGTAGTTGATCCCCAGATCTTTGTCATTGGCGGTGGTGTGTCCAAGGCCGGAGATATTTTATTCAAATACATAGAGCCTTCTTATAAGAGATGTGCTTTCGGACCCTGCAAGCAGGCAAAATTCGCCCTGGCGGAGCTTGGAAATGATGCCGGAATCTACGGCGCTGCAGCACTGGTATTAAAGTAGGCCTGTTTGGAATAACTATAATAAAAAAGAAAGAGCGGCCTGATATACATGATAAGTGCAGCAGTGATAGAAGCATTAAAGGAAATCGTACCGTCAGAGAGGATTCTGTTTCAGGAACCCATGAAATTGCATACTACCTTCCGCATCGGCGGACCGGCGGATTGCCTGATCTATCTGGAAAATGAAGATCAGCTCTGCAGGATGCAGAAGTATCTGCGCCTGGTGGATGTGCCATACACGGTCATCGGTAACGGAAGTAATCTGCTGGTCAGCGATGACGGATATCGCGGAATTGTACTGGTAATCGGAAAATATATGAGTGAGATCACGGTGAAGGATTGTTATCTGGAGGCAGAGGCAGGAGCGCTGATGAGCCAGGTGGCCAAAACTGCAAAGGAGCATGGTCTCACCGGATTGGAGTTCGCAGCGGGAATTCCCGGAACCGTCGGTGGCGGTGCGGTGATGAACGCCGGCGCCTACGGAGGAGAGATGAGCCAGGTGGTGAGCACGGTAACCGTGGTGAACCGCAATGGGGAGATCATGGAACTGGATAATGGTACTATGGAATTCGGCTATCGGACCAGTGTGATCCAGAACCAGCCTTTTGTGGTGACGAAGGTGACTTTCCGCCTGGAACAGGGAGATCCGGAACAGATCGCAGAGAAAATGGCTGATCTGGCGAAAAGGCGCCGGGAAAAACAACCGTTGGAGTATCCCAGCGCAGGCAGCACATTTAAGCGCCCCACGGGACATTTTGCTGGACAACTGATTATGGAGTCCGGACTTCGCGGATATTCCGTAGGGGGAGCCAAAGTGTCGGAGAAGCATTGCGGATTTATTATTAACACAGGAAATGCAACCGCAGAAGATGTAAAAGACGTGATCTGGGAAGTTCAGAGAAGAGTAAAAGAGCGTTTTCAGGTAGATCTGGAACCCGAGATCAAATCCCTGTAAGACAGGTGAGAGGTGCATATGAGATTTGTAGTAGTAACAGGTATGAGCGGAGGGGGAAAAAGAACTGCATTAAAGCTTTTGGAGGATGCCGGCTTTTATTGCGTGGATAATCTGCCGGTGTCATTGGTGGAAAAGTTCGTGGAACTGATTGCCATGCCCGGAAGTGAGATCAGTAAGGTCGCACTGGGACTGGATGTCCGTGCGGACCAGAATTTCACGGACGCCACCCGCATTTTGGAACAATTAAAGGAAAAAGGCTACAAATTTGAGATATTGTTTATGGACTCCGATGACTCAGCTCTGATAAAACGGTATAAGGAAACCAGACGTGTACATCCTCTTGCTGCGGATGGCAGAGTAGAGGACGGCATTCACAAAGAACGTAAGATTCTGGAGACGATCCGCAAAAATTCCGATTATGTAATAGATACTTCGAATCTTCTGGTAAGAGAACTGAAAGAGGAGCTGGATCGAATTTTCGTACAGAATGAAGAGTACAACAGTCTCATGGTAACAGTCATGTCCTTCGGATTCAAGCACGGAATTCCAGCGGATGCTGATCTGGTATTTGATGTGAGATTTTTGCCAAACCCTTATTATATAGAAGAATTGAAGCCGCAGACCGGCAATGATAAGGGAGTACAGGACTATGTAATGAGTTTTCCTGAGACCGGAATTTTCCTGGACAAGCTGACCGATATGATTCAATTCCTGATCCCGAATTATATCAAAGAGGGAAAATATCGGCTGGTGATCGCCATCGGATGTACCGGAGGCAAACATCGGAGTGTTACTCTGGCAAACAAGTTATATGAACGGTTGAAGGCAGAAGGTCATTACGGTATCAAACTGTATCACCGTGATGTACCCAGAGAAGGAATCTGACATGTCATTTTCGAGTGAGGTAAAGGAAGAACTGGCGAAGAGAATCAGCCCGGCAAGGCATTGCCAGATTGCAGAGCTGGCTGCGATCATGCATTTTAGCGGTCAATATGGACGTTCTGCAGAAGGCGATTTTATGATCGGTTTCCAGACGGAAAATGAGGCGGTCGTCAGAAAAGGCTTTACATTATTGAAAAAAACATATAATATAGATACTGATGTTAAAATCAGCGAGGAACAGATGCGGAGTGTGATTGACAAGATCGGTGATCTGTCGGAACCTGTGAGCCCCCTGCTGATTAAAAATTCCTGCTGTCAAAGAGCATTTTTAAGAGGAGCTTTTCTCTGCATTGGTTCTATGAGCGACCCGCAGAAGAGTTATCACCTGGAATTTGTATGCACCGATGAGGATAAAGCGAGACAACTACAGAGTGTGATACAGGGATTTGATATAGAAGCCAAGATCGTGCTTCGGAAGAAGTATTACGTTGTCTATCTGAAGGAAGGATCCGGCATTGTGGACCTTCTGAATGTATGTGAGGCACCTGTTGCCTTAATGAAGCTGGAGAATATGAGAATTGTAAAGGAAATGCGCAATTCCGTAAATCGAAGAGTGAACTGTGAGACCGCCAACATTACCAAAACGGTAAATGCGGCGACCAGACAGATAGAGGATATTGAATATATCCGGGACCACTACGGACTGGAGAATCTGCCGGAGACATTGCGTCAGATGGCGGAAGTCAGACTGGAGAATCCGGATGCTCCACTGAAGGAGCTGGGGGAATATCTGGATCCCCCGGTAGGAAAATCCGGTGTAAACCACAGGTTACGTAAGCTCAGCGAGTTAGCAGATAGAATCAGGACGTAAAAGAGGAGGAAAATTATGACAAAAAGGAGCATTAAGGTCAGACTGGAAGATGGTCTGGACGCAAGACCGGTGGCACTGTTAGTACAGGAAGCCAGCAAGTACGAAAGCAACATTTACATTGAAGTAGATGATAAGCGGATCAATGCTAAGAGCATTATGGGCATGATGAGCCTGGGACTTTGCGCAGGCGAAGAGCTTACAGTAGCTGCAGAGGGTGCAGATGAGCAGACCGCTGTGGACAATATTGAGAAGTTTTTAAGCGGTCAGGTAGCTTAAAAACATAGTATGACGAGGAGCGGGGCTGATAGAGAATTCTGTTAGTCCCGTTTTGCATATTTTGAGGATAGTATTTATGAAGAAGATGTTATTTATCTATAATCCGAAAGCCGGAAAGGCACAGATCCGCAACAAGCTTGCGGATATTCTGGATGTGTTTACCAAGGGTGATTATGAGATTACCGTTTATCCCACGCAGAAAAGTGAAGATGCCATGGAGAAGACCAGGGATCGGAGCAAGGACTATGATATTGTTGTCTGCAGCGGTGGAGACGGTACTTTGGACGAAGTAGTCACGGGTATGATCCGCAGTGGCTTCCGGACACCTATTGGATATATCCCGGCAGGAAGTACCAATGATTTCGGAGGCAGTCTGGGATTGCCGAAAAATATGGTGCATGCCGCGGAAACGATTGTAAAGGGGAATGATTTTGCCTGTGATGTGGGATCCTTTAATCAGGATATATTTGTATATATCGCAGCATTCGGCCTTTTCACGGATGTCTCCTATGAGACGGGGCAGGACATGAAAAATGTTCTGGGTCATATGGCGTATCTGCTGGAAGGCATGAAACGTCTTCCGGCAATCCGTTCTTATCCCATGTGCGTTACTTATGATGATACGACGATCGTAGATGATTTTATCTTTGGAATGATCACCAACTCTGTGTCGGTAGGCGGATTTAAAAGGATCACCGGCAAAAATGTCAAGCTGGATGACGGTGTATTTGAAGTGACACTGATCAAGCGCCCGAAGAATCCCATGGAGCTGAACAATATTATGGTTTCGCTGTTGAATCGTGACATTGATACTGACGCCATGTACTGTTTCCGGACGTCGAAGCTGGAGATCACTTCCACAGATCCACTGCCCTGGACGTTGGACGGAGAATACGGCGGAACCCATACGAAAGTAGTGATCGAGAATATCTGTAAGGGCATGGATATTCGTGTGGAATAGAATAAATCATAAAATTTGGTAAAAATTTAACAATAAGTTGTTCCCTTTTTGTTAGAGTTGTGTTATAGTTTGGGTAGTCACAAAGTGATTATTCGAAATGTGTTTCCTGTGTGCATTTAGGAATGGATTACATTTCGTATATCCTAACAAGAATGAGTATATAAAATGGAGGTATTAAAATGTTAGTATCCGCAACAGAAATGCTCAAAAAAGCAAAAGCAGGCCACTATGCAGTAGGTCAGTTCAACATCAACAATCTGGAGTGGACAAAGTCCATCCTGCTCACCGCTAAGGAACTTCGTTCCCCTGTTATCCTGGGTGTATCCGAAGGCGCCGGCAAATATATGGGCGGTTATGATGTAGTCGTTGGTATGGTAAACGGACTGTTAAAGGATCTGGACATTGATGTTCCCGTTGCTCTGCATCTGGACCATGGCTCTTTCGAAGGCTGCTATAAGTGTATTGAAGCAGGCTTCTCTTCCATCATGTTTGATGGTTCTCATTATCCTATCGCTGAGAACGTAGAGAAGACCACTGAGCTGGTTAAGGCTGCTCACAGCAAGGGACTTTCCATCGAGGCAGAAGTTGGTTCCATCGGTGGTGAGGAAGACGGCGTTATCGGTATGGGCGAGTGCGCTGATCCTAAGGAGTGTAAGTCTATCGCTGATCTGGGAGTTGATTTCTTGGCAGCAGGTATCGGTAACATCCACGGTAAATACCCCGCTAACTGGAAGGGCTTAAGTTTTGAAACTCTGGCAGCTGTACAGGAGCTGACCGGTGAGCTTCCTCTGGTTCTGCACGGTGGTACCGGTATCCCCGCAGATCAGATCAAGAAAGCGATCGACCTGGGCGTATCCAAGATCAACGTTAACACCGAGTGCCAGCTGGCATTTGCTGATGCTACCCGTAAGTACATCGAGGCTGGTAAGGATCTCGAAGGCAAGGGCTTTGACCCTCGTAAGCTCTTAGCCCCCGGTGCAGAAGCTATCAAGGCTACTGTTAAGGAGAAGATGGAACTGTTCGGATCTGTTGGTAAGGCTGAATAATTTTGAGATAATAAAAATCTCTCGCAGTGATGCGGGAGATTTTTTTGCAAAAAAATAACTATCCGGCGTAGTGTTCTACCGCGATAGCTGTAATTTTACCCCTAGAAAGGGAGGATGCCAAGGATTCTGATCCTTGGCATTTATTATGAAAAAGTTTTTTAAACAAGAAACTGTTGTGGGCTTAAATGGTTGTTTTGTTTGTTTCTATGGTTATAGTATATGAAACAGAAATGTCCAAAACATGTTGAGGAATTGAAGATTCCTTGAAGGATTTGTAAACAAACTATGAACAACTATTTTATCTATCCAGTTTGTTGGGTTCGGGATAGGTCTCACCGAAGGTATCTACGGTAACGCTTTCCATTACCTGATCCTCCAGGGGACGATCGCTGTAATCGGTGCGAGTTTCGGCGATCTTATTTACAACATCCATACCCTCAATGACTTTACCGAAAGCGGCGTAAGAGCCATCCAGATGAGGACTGGTCTTGTGCATGATGAAGAACTGGCTGCCTGCGGAATCGGGATGCATAGCTCTTGCCATAGACAGAACACCCTCGGTGTGCTTCAGATCGTTAGTTACGCCGTTAGCAGCGAACTCACCCTTGATGCTGTAGCCGGGACCACCACATCCGGTGCCGTCAGGACATCCGCCCTGGATCATGAAACCGCGGATGACACGGTGGAAGATCAGACCGTCATAGAAATGCTTGTTGATCAGACTGATAAAATTGTTAACGGATTCGGGTGCAACTTCAGGATAAAGCTCGCATTTGATCACACCGCCGTTCTTCATGGTAATAGTAACAATAGGATTTTTTGCCATAATAATTTCCTTTCTTCCTTTTTCAACAGAAATAGAATAAAATATAAATATTATTGTAATGGATTCCCAGGAAAACGTAAAGAGGAGAATTGCCGCAGATGGATTTTTTAAAGCAGGTATCAATAGAAATTTATCCGGAAGGTGCATCGGACGAGGAACGAGTGAGCTACCGTAAAAAATATGACGCGCAAATGCAGGCACTGCTGGATGCGATTCGTAGACAGAGACAGGAAAGAGAATTTTCCAAACAAAGAAATGGGCAGGGAAAACTCTGGATCGTAGATAACGGTACACGTGCGCAGGAACTATTGGAACAGGGCTGCCCGGTGCTTGCCTGGCTCCATGAGGACAACAGGAATCAGGATTTTAGCGGTGTCCGTTATGCCTGCGAAAATATCAGTGAACTGGATTTTGATTATCTGGAGAAGGTCTATCGCAGATACGTGGACATTCCCTGGGAGATCCTGACCACAAAAAGGTGCCTTGTCAGGGAGACTTGCGTGGAGGATCTGGATGCTCTCTACGAGATTTATGCGGATCCTTCTGTGACGAAGTACACGGAAGGACTTTATCCGGAGCGGGCGAAAGAAGAGGCCTATCTGAAGGATTATACGGAAAATATGTATTATTTCTATAATTACGGCGTCTGGACGATCTGCGACCGAGCAACCGGACAGGTGATCGGCAGAGCCGGATTCTCAAATCGTGAAGGATACGAAGACCCGGAACTGGGATTTGTCATCGGTGTTCCCTGGCAAAGACACGGGTATGCTACGGAAGTGTGCGAAGCATTATTACAATACGGAAAAAGTGAACTGGGCTTTGAAAGGTTTCAAATGCTTGTTATGCCGGAAAATACTGTATCCCTGCATTTGGCGGAAAAACTGAGGTTTCACAGAGAAGATCTCGTGATGTGGGAAGGTGTATTATACGAGCGACTGGTACGGGAATTATGATAAACGCCAAAATCCAGGCAAAAGGTACAGAAACCTTTGTGCGACAAACGGACAGTGGATGATAGAAAGTCAGAGAGAAAAAAGAAATGAAACAAATTGTAAAAATATGGTTGACACTAAAAAACTACGGTGCTATACTCTCAACATAGCAAAGGCGCTACAGAATAAAACTGTAGCGCTCTTTTTGTTTGGCAGTATCACAACGCGCGTGGCCGGACAAAAATAGCGTAAGGGTATGTGGAAAACAGTTTAACTGCTATACCCTAAGGATGCGATGCAATGGGGCTTCGAAGGATGAGACCATAGTATCGCATATTTTTTTACACCGGTGAAGTATGGTGGAAGATATTTCACGAAGAGTGAGGAGGAAAATGTTATGACAGAAGAAATCTTAAGCGCAGTAGACGGTCAATTATTTGCAGTCTGGTTTCTGATCGGCGCGGCCCTGGTGTTTTGGATGCAGGCGGGATTCGCAATGGTGGAGACCGGATTTACCAGAGCCAAGAATGCCGGTAATATCCTGATGAAGAATCTGATGGATTTCTGTATCGGTACCGTAGTGTTTATTCTGATCGGCTTTGGATTGTTACTTGGTGAAGACGTAGTAGGTCTGATCGGTAAGCCGGGACTGGATATCTTTACCGCCTATGAGAATTTTGATTATTCAAATTTCGTATTTAACCTGGTGTTCTGTGCTACCACAGCTACCATCGTATCCGGTGCTATGGCAGAGAGAACCAAGTTCTTATCCTATTGTATTTACTCCGGTGTGATCTCCGCATTGATCTATCCCATCGAAGCTCACTGGATCTGGGGCGGCGGCTGGCTGGCACAGCTTGGCTTCCATGATTTCGCAGGATCCTGTGCGATCCACATGGTCGGTGGTATTTCCGCTCTGATCGGTGCAAAACTGGTAGGACCCCGTATCGGTAAGTTCGATAAGGATAAGAGTGGTAAGATCGTAAAAATAAATGCATTTCCCGGACATAACCTTCCGATTGGATGCCTCGGTGTATTCATTCTGTGGCTTGGCTGGTATGGATTTAACGGTGCCGCTTGTACTTCTGTAGAGCAGTTAGGTTCCGTATTCCTTACCACGACCGTAGCTCCCGCAGTTGCAACCGTAGTCTGCATGATTTTTACCTGGATCAAGTATGGCAAACCCGATGTATCTATGTGTCTGAATGCATCTTTGGCAGGTCTGGTAGCAATTACTGCTCCCTGTGATGTGACCGACTGTTTCGGTGCTATCGTAATCGGTGCGGTAGCAGGACTTCTGGTGGTATTTGGTGTATGGCTTCTGGATTACAAATTACATGTTGATGATCCCGTAGGTGCAGTTGCAGTACATTGCCTGAACGGTATCTGGGGTACCATTGCAACCGGTTTGTTCGCAACCACTTCCGCACCCGGTAACGACAGTATTGTAGGTCTGTTCTATGGCGGCGGATTTAAGCAGCTTGGTTTACAGCTGTTAGGTTTTGTAAGTGTAGCAGCATGGACTGCAGTAACCATTACCATTGCATTCCTGATCATCAAAGCAACTGTTGGCTTACGCGTATCTGAGGAAGAGGAAATTGTAGGTCTTGATTCCTGCGAGCATGGACTTCCTTCCGCATATGCAGGCTTCAGCATTATGGATATTTCCAACACTATGACCATGGAGGTAAATGAAAATACCAGCCTTGGTGTAAGTGATTATGACGCAGCTTCCGCAACCATGAAGGAAGCAGCAGTCAAGGTAGAGACAGCTCCGGCAGCAATTCCCGCAACCGGAATCTACAAAGTAGTGGTTATTGCAAAGCTTGCCCGGTTCGAGGCTTTGAAGAAAGCACTGAACGATCTGGGTGTTACCGGTATGACCATGACACAGGTCATGGGCTGTGGCGTACAGAAGGGTGCCGGCGAGATGTATCGTGGAGTGGAGATGGATGCGACCCTGCTTCCTAAGGTGAAGGTTGAAGTCGTAGTCAGCAAGATTCCTGTAGCTACCGTGATCGAAGCTGCCAAGAAGGCTCTGTACACCGGACATATCGGTGATGGCAAGATCTTCGTCTACAATGTAGACAAGGTAGTAAAGGTCCGTACCGGAGAAGAAGACTTCGCAGCATTACAAGATGTCGAATAATGCCAGGGTTATAATCCCTAAGCCACGACGTGTTTCATACCCAATTAGGTGTAAAACTCTGCTCGATGGCGGGCGGCGGTGTACAAAAAATCTATATGGTGTTTTTAAGAGAACCGTCCCGGCGGGACAGGTCAG
>OGXA01002336.1_pt1 | contig 13778 bp, 10 predicted proteins | sample 1576171 | NCBI WGS metagenome assembly OGXA01 (sample SAMEA3541587, study PRJEB24748) | human gut metagenome | biome: human gut; feature: human-associated habitat; material: faeces | place: China | collected 2012 | reverse complement strand
GCTATATTGCGACCAAGCTGACCGTGCAGGCACAGAAACCGCAGTGGCGGATGGCGAAGGTATAGCCCAGTTCCTCCACCCGCTTGATGATGTCCAGGAAGCGGTCAAACTGCATCATGGTGTACTCTTCGCTGCCGTCGGAGTCAGAGAAGTGGGTGAAGATGCCCTCTGCCTTCAGGCCGGGCAGGCGTACCGCCTGGATGATCTCCTGGGCGGCCTGGGCCATGTTGGCCTCGTTGCACAAAAAGCCCAGGCGGGTCATGCCGGTGTCACACTGGATGTGGACGGTCAAGTTGCCCCCTGCCTTCTGGGCCCCTTCCGACAGGGCCTTGGCGTAGTCCAGGTCATAGCAGGCCTGGGTGATGTTGTACTTGACCAGATCCTCGGTGTAGATGGCTCCGCCGCCACGCCCCGTTCCTTCAGCAGAGCGCACAGCTGGGCCGCAGAGGCCCGCAGATCCTCCCCGGAGACGGCCAGCATGGCCAGCGTGGGGATCTCCTGCTCCGCCCGGTGCAGGTCCTGATAGGTGGTGAGGGTGGCCCACAGGGCGGCAATGGTCATTTTATCCACCCGGATGGCACGGGCCAGCGGGTGGCGCTTCATCCGGTCGATGTACGGCTTCTTTCCCAAAATGATACCGGCCTGCGGCCCGCCCAGCAGCTTATCACCGCTGAAGCTCACCACATCCACCCCGGCCCGGATGCTGTTTTGCACCGTGGGCTCGTCGTGGATGCCGTAGTGCTCCAGATCCACCAGTGAGCCGCTGCCCAGATCCTCCACCACCGGCAGACCGGTGCGGCAGCCCAGGGCCACGATGTCGCTCAGAGGCAGGGACTCGGTAAAGCCCACGATGCGGTAGTTGCTGGTATGCACCTTCAGCAGCGCACGGGTCTGCTCCCCGATGGCCCGCTCATAGTCGGAGAGGTGCGTCTTATTGGTGGTGCCTACCTCCCGGAGATGGCAGCCGCACAGCTCCATGATATCCGGCACCCGGAAGGAGCCGCCGATCTCCACCAGTTCCCCGCGGGAGGTGATGACCTCGCCCCCCTGAGCCAGAGTGCTGAGGATCAGCATGACGGCGGCGGCGTTATTGTTGACCACCATGGCACTCTCGGCACCAGTGAGACGGCACAACAGCTTTTCCACATGGTCGTGGCGGCTTCCCCGATGGCCCGCCTCCACGTTATACTCCAGCGTGGAATAGCCCCGTGCGATGTCGTATACGGCGTCCGCCGCCCGGTCAGACAGGCAGCCACGGCCCAGATTGGTATGGAGAATGACGCCGGTGGCGTTGATGACCGGCCGCAGAGACGGCAGGGACTCCCGTGCCGCCACCCGGCAGATCCGGTCGCCCAACTCCTCCAGCGTGGGGAGGGTCGTCACCTCACCGCTGAGGATGGCGGAGCGCAGCTGCTCCAGCACGGTACGGATCCACTCCGTCACGGAGGAGGAAGCGTAGTGCTCCCGCAGGTCGGACACCTCCGGCAGATCATATAGCTCGGTCACTTTGGGGATGGCTCGCAGCAGCTCATTCATACGGTTTGCTCCTTTTGTTCGGCAGCCGCCTGTCGGCGGGCGGTGTAGATGGAATGGAGGATATTGACGCAGTAGATGCCCGCCAGCACCAGCGCCGTGGCCAGCCCCTGCAGCAGGGAGAAGGGCTCATGGAGGAACACCACGCCGCTGACCACAGAGATCACGGTGGTCAGGCCGGAGAAGGCGGAGGTGCGGGTGGGGCCGATGATGGTGACGGAGCGGTTGGTCAGCAGAAAGGCCAGCGTGGTGCAGCCGATGCCCAGATACAGGCAGGAGGTCAGAAAGCTGCCGCTGGTAAAGGGCAGGGTCAGATACTCCGTCACCGTTCCGTGGACGCCGTTATACACCAAGGCGCAGACGGTGAAGAACACCGCCCCCGTCAGGCACATGAAATAGGTCTTCTCCACGGGGGTATAGGCCGTCAGCTGGCGGTTGTGGATGAAATAAATGACGTCACTGAACACGGCCCCGAACAGCAGCACATAGCCCAGAGGGTTGAAAGTAGGGCTGGTCCCCTTCAGCAAAGTGATGATGACGATGCCCGCAGTGGACAGCAGGACGCCGCCCACCTGAAATTTACTGGGCATCTCGTGGAGGAACAGCGCCGAGGCCAGCACCGTGAAGATGGGGATGCAGGCGATGATGGTGCCGCTCTCGGAGGCGGAGGTCAACTCGATGCCATACGTCTCGAAGATGAAGTAGGCCGCCGGAAGGTACAGGGTCATCCGCAGTAGCGGCCACGGCTTCTTGGTCTTATAGTCGATATGGATGACGCCCAGCAGGGCGCACAGGGACATGGCCGCAGCGCCCATGAGAAAGCGCCAGCTCAAAAGGGAAAATGCCGGCACCGTACCCACGATGCGCTTGGTGAACATAAAACTCAGGCCGAACAGCATGGAGCTGCAGCAGGAGCCCAGCATGGCGCTGATCTCACGCCAACTCATTTTACCCACAGGGATCATCCTCTTCCATATCGTTTTTTTGCAGAGAAGGGCTTCTATCTTTGGTATACACGATTTTAACATATCTTTTTGATAAAACAAGCCCCTGCAGAAAAGAATCTCGTTGCATAATGGAAAAAAGCTGTGTATAATACAGGAAAATACCGAAAATCACCACGGGGCCGACCCAAAGTCCGGCCAAAGAAAGGACGAAACGCTATGGATCCCAGAAAATTGATGGAGCGTCTGAAGGGCGCTGCGGCTCTGACGGAGCAGGATGTGGGGGAATTTTCCCATTTTAAGGGGAAGATGATGAAAATCAGTGTCCACAACTATGCCGTGGAGGACTGGGGCAGCCTGTCCCTGCTGGAATCCCGTGGCATGGCGGGGCTGATGCGGCGGGATATGCTGGTCATCAACTCCTGCGTGAAGGATATCCCGGTGCTGGTGATCCAGTACATGGGGCTGTTTGGCCGCCGGATGCTGCAGGTCCATGTGTTGGACGTGATGAAGGACAAGACCGCCGCCGGACGCTTTGCGTCCTTGGGAAGGATGGCGGAGCAGTCCGGCACCGCCGTGCAGGAAACGCCGGTGGAGTGGTATACCCCCATACAGCTGCCCGGCAGCGTCACCGTCACCGGCAAGAGCAGTCAGCTGGAGCAGTTGGCCGGGGACGTGGCCGTCAGCTATCTTGCCGCCGCCGCTCAGGTGCGCCAGACCGGCGCCGTGGAGGGCCGGTATCTGCGGCTGCGGAAGCTCATGAGCCAGCTGTTTGACCACGGCGGCTTCGGCTACGACGCCATCCGGGTATGTCTGCAGCAGCAGAACACCGAGGATCTGTACAGCCGCTGGCTGTTCGGTCTGGGGGAGGCTCCCGTGTCCGGCAGCGGCGAACAGAGCGATGCCGCCGCAGCGCCTGCACAAACCTCGGATGAAGAAAAAAACACGCCTCAGGAGCCGGAGACGACCTCCGAGGGCAGTGAGGCTCCGGAGGAGAACGGCTGAGCCCGGCAGCGGCAAATCATGGAAAAAAGCAGCGGAACGGCCCGTCTTTTCCGCTGCTTTTCTTGCGAACCGATCGCTTTCGCGGATGTATACAGGACGCTATTTGAAAGATTTCTTCAAAATTTTTATTAAGATTCATAAAAACAGTGGATTCTTCTGGAGAGTTGCTGTATAATAGTGTGGTTAAAATACCTATGTTCTGCGTTTTTGTCCCTCCGGGATACACACAGACAGGGAGATGAGGGATTGAAGTTATGAAGAAGGCAAAACCGCAGGATATCGTATACCAGTACGTGAAGAATCAGATCATAGGCAAATCCATGTTCCCCGGCAACCGCATCATCGAGGACGACATCATCCGGGAGACCGGCACCAGCCGCACCTCCATCCGTCCGGCGCTGCTGCGGCTGAAATACGAGGGACTGGTGGAGATGATCCCCAACCGGGGGGCCTTTGTGGCCAAGCCCAGCGAGGAGGATCTGCGGCAGGTATATCGGGTCCGTGAGGTGCTGGAGCATGGGATGCTGGAGGACGCCATCCGCCACCGCACCGAGGCCCAGCTGCGGGCCATGGAGGAGAATCTCAAGGCCCAGGAGGTGCTGACCCAGCATTATTCCCGGCAGGAATATGTGACCTTGAACCACACATTCCACTGGTTGGTGGTGGAGGCCTCCGCCAACAAGTACTATGAGAAGTATCTCAACGAGCTGTACAACAAGATCAACACCTACATGATCTTCTACGATCAGTCCAGCGACAACAACTCCATTGTCAGCCACACCATGATCTATGAGGCTCTGCGGGACCGGGATCTGGAGAAGGGTCTTTTGGGCCTCCGGGAGGATATCCAGATCGCATGGGAGGATATGCGGAAAATCAATGTCCCTCTGTAAAAAAGCGCCGGGACACCTGCGGCGTCCCGGCGGGGTATGCGGTTTCAGGCGGCCTTGACAGGCTCCCGCTTGACAGGCTCCCGATGGGGCAGTTGGACATAAAAGATGGTCAGCAGCATGATGCCGCAGCCCACCCACTCCCGGACGGACAGCATCTCGTGGAGGATGATGACGCCGCCCACGGCGCTGAACACCGCCTCCATGCTCATGAGCAGGGCCGCCACCGAGGCGGGGGTGAACCGCTGGGCGTAGATCTGGATGGTGTAGGTAACGCCTACCCCCAGCACGCCGGCAAACAGCAGCGGCGCCACGGCCGCCGTCAGGTCGGCCAGCGTCAGGCTCTCGGTGAAAAGGGCCACCAGTCCCGACAGGGTACCGGTGCAGAGGAACTCCACCACCATGAAGGGCAGGGCGTCCACGTGGGGTGAAAACCGACTCCACAGCAGGATATGCAGGGCGAAGCACAGGGTGCTGGCCATGATGGCGGCATCGTTCACGTCCAGTGAGAAGCCGTCGGAGATGCACAACAGATACAGGCCCACTATGGCCATGGCGATGCCGATCCATACCCGGCGGGAGGTCTTTTTCCGGAACAGCAGCAGGTCCAGCACCGGCACCAGTGCGATGTAGGCGGATTCGATGAAGCCGGCCTTGGTGGCGTCGGCCACATGGAGACCGATCTGTACCAGCACCGCACCGCCCCAGTTGGCAAGGCTGGCTCCCAAGGCCGCCAGCCAGAAGCGCCTGCCGTGCCACCGCTCCACCTCCTCGCCGGCCTCCAGAGCGGCGAGAGCCTTGCGGCGGCGCATATAGAAAAACAAGGGCAGCAGGGACAGAACGCCCAGATAGTACCGCAGGGAGATGAAGGTGAAGGCCCCCAGATGCTGGGAGGCCTGCTTCTGGAAGATGAAATTCATGCCCCAGATAACTGCACACAGCACCAGCGCACAGTTTGCCAGAAAGGTCTTGTTTTTCATAGCGGTCCACTTCTTTCTTTTTGATCGAATGACAGTTTTTTGATATAGGCCACGGGCCAAAAATAGGGAATGGGAGAGATCAGAGAATGAAACAGGGGAATCCGGCGGATATCGTCTACGATTACATCAAAAATCAGATCGTCACCAAGGCCATCTATCCCGGCACCCGCATCGTGGAAGAGGATCTGGTGCGGGAGACCGGTGTCAGCCGGACTCCGGTGCGCTCGGCGCTGATGCGGCTGGCCTATGACGGTCTCATCCAGCAGCAGCCCAACCGGGGCGCCGTGGTGGCAAAGCCCTCCGCCACGGATCTGCGGCAGGTGTATGAGGCACGGGCTGTGCTGGAGGTGGGGGCCTTCCGGGCCGCCGTCCATCGCCGCAGTGATGAGAGCGTCCTTCAGATGGAGCAGAACCTGCAAAAGCAGCAGGATTTGACGAACCTCTTTAACATGACGGAGTATGTCCAGCTGAATCGGGAGTTCCATTGGATCATCACCATGGAGGCCCAGAACGCCTACTATGAGAAGTATCTCAACGAATTGCAGAACAAGGTCGCTACCTACCTGCTGTTCTGGGACAGCTCCACCACCAACAGTCTGTCGCTGGATCTCCACCTTCGCATCTTCGAGGCGTTCCGGGACCGGGACGAGCAGAAGGGCGTGCTGGCCCTGATGGAGGACCTGCAGCTGGCGGAGGAATGTGTCCGGGAATCCCAACAGCTGTGATGATAGCACACCCTTTGCCGTAAAGCAAGCATAAAGATATTGCCCTGCACCACATTTTATGGTGCAGGGCAATTTGTTTTGTCCGGCGGACGAAGTCCTGTACCGTCGGGCGGTTTCCGTCGCATTCTCACGACCGTTTAACGGTTTATTTATTCTTGTGTCACAGTTGTGAACGATACCTTAACTTGACCTTGCGTTCGATATTGTATACAATACTCTCAACAAAAGATGTTTCGATCTTTGAACCATCTATTGTGAAATTGACGAGAGCTTTGCTTCCCGAAAGTGAGGTAACAAAAAATGGTCATCGGAGTATTGAAGGAAATCAAGGGCAATGAATACCGTGTGGCGGCCGTACCCGCCACCGTGCATGAGATCGTGCGTCACGGTCACACCGTGTACGTGGAAACCGGCGCCGGCGTGGGCAGCGGGTTCAGCGATGCGCAGTATGAGGCTGCCGGCGCTATCATCGCCGACACCAACACCGTCTGGGAGAAGGCCGACCTGTACTACAAGGTCAAGGAACTGTTCCCCCAGGAGTTCAAGTGGATGAACAAGGGCAAGATCCTCTTCACCTACATCCACTCCAACGCTCACCCCGACGAGACGGACACCCTGCTGGGCAGCCACGTCTCCGCCGTGGCCTATGAGGATGTGCAGGACGAGGAGGGCAAGTTCCCCCTGCTGCGCCCCATGAGCGAGCTGGCCGGTAAGGGCGGCTTCCTGGCAGCCCTGCACTTTGCCCAGTCCGTCAACGGCGGCCCCGGCAAGCTGCTGGCCAACGTCACCGGCGTGGAGACCCCCATCATCACCATGCTGGGCTGCGGCGTGGTAGGTACCGGTGCTGCCGAGCTGGCTGCTGCCTTCGGCAACGAGGTACGTATTCTGGACGTCAACATGAACACTATGCTGGCCGCCAAGAAGACCTCCCCCGCCAACATCACCTACATGATCTCCAACCGCTCCAATCTGGAGAAGTGCCTGCGGGAGTCCGATGTCATCATCAACGGCATCCTGTGGGCCAAGGACCGCAAGGACCACATCGTCTATCGTGAGGACCTGAAGCTGATGAAGCCCGGTGCCATGATCGTGGACGTGGCCTGCGACGAGAACGGTGCCATCGAGACCTGCCGGGATACCACCCATGATGATCCCATCTACTTCGTGGACGGCGTGATGCACTACTGCGTGGATAACATCCCCTCCGCTTTCTCCCAGACCGCTTCTGTGACGCTGGCCAACGCCACCCTGCCCTATCTGCTGCAGATGGCGGATAAGGGCTTTAAGAAGGCCATGGAGGATAACCGCCTGCTGCGTCTGGGCATGACCTGCTACGACGGCAAGCTGACGCTGAAGGAGACGGCTCTGAAGCAGAACCGTGAGTGGACCGACGCCGACGAGCTGGTCAAGGTCTGGTAAAACGCCATTCCCTCTATTTGATAACCAGTTTCCATTACTCCTCATCACACGGGGTGCTCCGGTGTCAGATTCCTGACGCCGGAGCAGGGAACCCCCGCAGGGGAGCCGGAAGCCTGTTATATACCCTATACGCAAGCAACACAAGCAGCAACATGAAAAGAGAAATAACCTGAAAACTTGAGGAGGTAAATATGGATAATTATGGTATCCTTTCTCTGGCTCCTGCTCTGATCGCCGTTATCTTGGCGTTCATTACGAGAGAAGCCCTGTTCTCCATCCTGTGCGGTGTTCTGGTGGGTCTGCTCATCACCGGTCAGGACCTGCTGTTCGGCTTCACCGGCATCATCCAGAGTGCTCTGGGCAATGCCGATTTCATCTGGGTCATCGGTATCGAGGTGTTCATCGGTATCATGGTGGCCTTCTTCCAGAAGTCCGGCGCTATTTCCGCCGTGGCCAACAAGCTCAATGAGAAGCTTCACATCACCCCCAAGATCGCTCAGGTCATGGGCGCTGCGCTGGGCGTGCTGATCTTCTTCTCCGACTATTTCTCCCCCCTGTTCGTGGGTAACGTGATGCGTCCCATCACCGACAAGGCCAAGGTCTCCCGTGAGAAGCTGGCCTGGCTGTGCGACTGCACCTCCGCTCCCGTCTGCATCACCCTCCCCTTCAGTGCTTGGGGCGTGTATGTAGCCGGTCTGGTGGTGGGCTTCGGTACCTTCGCCACGGCGGAGGCCGGCCAGAACGCCGTCATCCATGCTTCCGTGTTCCAGCTGTACGGTATCCTGACCATCGTCATGATCTTCCTGGTGGCTCTGGGCTTCATTCCCGATTTTGGCCCCATGAAGAAGGCCGAGGAGCGTGCCCGCACCACCGGCAAGGTCATTGCCGACGGATCCACCCCCATGCTGTCCAATGAGCTGGACAACATCAAGCCCAAGGAGGGCTTCAAGCCCAATATCGTGCTGCACTTCCTGATTCCCGCCATCATTATCATCTGCACCACCATCGGCACCTACGTCGTTATGGGCTCCGCCAAGACGCTGGAGGCCTTCGTGCTGGCCGTTACCTATCAGGCCATCGTGCTGCTGATCCAGAAGGCCTTCAACATCCGTGAGATGATCCAAGTAGCCACCGAGGGCATCAAGTCCGTGGTCAGCGCTATGCTGATCCTGTCTCTGGCCTACTGCATCAACGCCATCTCCCAGTCGCTGGGCACTGCCAACTTCGTCATCAGCGTCACCGAGAGCTGGATGACTCCCGCCACCCTGCTGGCTCTGACCTTCGCCGTCTGCGCTTTCATCTCCTTCTTCACCGGCACCAGCTGGGGCGTGTACGCCATCATGATTCCCATTGCCATGCCTCTGGCCTTCAATATGGCCGGCGGCGTGGAAGGCAGTCTGGTCTATGCGGAGATCGCAGCCGTCATGGGCGGCGGTGCCTTCGGTGACCACTGCTCCCCCCTGTCCGACACCACCATCCTGTCCTCTCTGGGTGCAGGCTCCGACCACGTGGATCACGTTAAGACTCAGTTGCCCTACGCTCTGTCAGTGGCTGTGCTGTGCCTGATCGGCTACATTATCATCGGCATTTGCCTGTAAAACATACCTTGGCTGCTTGTACGTTTGTTTGAAAGAGAAAATCCATCCATTCCATATCCAAAAGATAGGGGGCCTCTGGAAACAGAGGCCCCCTATCTTTTGGACGGAGGAGGCACCATTTGTCTATCCGGCGACATATTCCGCTGGAGTACCGGGGACACGCAAAAAGCGCTCCCTCCACCGATGTGGAGGTAGCGCTTTTGCTTATCACTTAATACAGCTTCACGATGCTCAGGGCCATAGCCACATGACCGATCATGGAGTTGAAGTCGAACACGGGAATGTCCAGTTCCTCCCGGATGCGGTGGGCGAAGGGGGGCAGGTCGGTGCATTCCAGTACGATGGCACCGATCTCCGGGTGATCCTTGACGCCCTGACGGGCCACATTCAGGATCTCCTCGGTGACAAGGTCCATATCGAAGCTGTCGTCGGGATGGTCGAAGATCTTGCTCCACTCCGGGGCGTTCTCCAGCCCCATGACGATGGGGTGCATCTCATCGGTGATGCCGCAGGCCCGCAAGTGCTTTTCGGACAGGCTGGAGGCGCTGGCGGTGATAACGCCCACGGCTCGGTCACGGCCCACCAGTGCCTGTGCAAAGGGTACCTGCAGCAAAGAGGAGGTGAACACCGGGATATCCACGGCGTTGGCCAGTGCCTCCTGGAAGATGGCATTGAAGCCGCAGCTGGTGGTAATGGCCCGAACACCCTCCTTCTCCAGCTCCTTGGCCAGCTGGATCATATCCTCCAGCAGCTTCTGGCTGGGGTGCAGGATCACGGTGTCGGTGTTGGCGCCCTTCACCTCCACCAGCTTCACCGGGAAGGGGTAGGATGCCAGATTGGTGCTGTTGCCGGGCAGTTGTTCCAGCTGCATGAGGCCCTGAGGCACATGGCCGGATTCCCAGCGGAGAATTGCAATCTTTTCCATAATATTCCTCCTGTTGGCCTGTGACCGACTCCCACCGGCAGGCCATCCGAGTATGTCACCGCAGACGATCCACGGTTTATCCATATAGTACAGCAAAGCAGGGAAAAAAGCAATATTAAATCTTACTATTGTATACAACGTCTAAATTTAATGATGAATTTCAGTCAAGTTTACAAAATGTTCAAAATCCACATTTTTAATGTTGACTTCGGGTTTAAAGATGTATACAATCTTAACAACAGCTATCGCATTGTTTGCGCTTACTTAGCTGTTATCGATTTCGTCGCTTTATTTTTGAAAGTGAGGTAACAAAAAATGGTCATCGGAGTACTGAAGGAAATCAAGGGCAATGAATACCGTGTGGCGGCCGTACCCGCCACCGTGCATGAGATCGTGCGTCACGGTCACACCGTGTACGTGGAAACCGGCGCCGGCGTGGGCAGCGGGTTCAGCGATGCGCAGTATGAGGCTGCCGGCGCTATCATCGCCGACACCAACACCGTCTGGGAGAAGGCCGACCTGTACTACAAGGTCAAGGAACTGTTCCCCCAGGAGTTCAAGTGGATGAACAAGGGCAAGATCCTCTTCACCTACATCCACTCCAACGCTCACCCCGACGAGACGGACACCCTGCTGGGCAGCCACGTCTCCGCCGTGGCCTATGAGGATGTGCAGGACGAGGAGGGCAAGTTCCCCCTGCTGCGCCCCATGAGCGAGCTGGCCGGTAAGGGCGGCTTCCTGGCAGCCCTGCACTTTGCCCAGTCCGTCAACGGCGGCCCCGGCAAGCTGCTGGCCAACGTCACCGGCGTGGAGACCCCCATCATCACCATGCTGGGCTGCGGCGTGGTAGGTACCGGTGCTGCCGAGCTGGCTGCTGCCTTCGGCAACGAGGTACGTATTCTGGACGTCAACATGAACACTATGCTGGCCGCCAAGAAGACCTCCCCCGCCAACATCACCTACATGATCTCCAACCGCTCCAATCTGGAGAAGTGCCTGCGGGAGTCCGATGTCATCATCAACGGCATCCTGTGGGCCAAGGACCGCAAGGACCACATCGTCTATCGTGAGGACCTGAAGCTGATGAAGCCCGGTGCCATGATCGTGGACGTGGCCTGCGACGAGAACGGTGCCATCGAGACCTGCCGGGATACCACCCATGATGATCCCATCTACTTCGTGGACGGCGTGATGCACTACTGCGTGGATAACATCCCCTCCGCTTTCTCCCAGACCGCTTCTGTGACGCTGGCCAACGCCACCCTGCCCTATCTGCTGCAGATGGCGGATAAGGGCTTTAAGAAGGCCATGGAGGATAACCGCCTGCTGCGTCTGGGCATGACCTGCTACGACGGCAAGCTGACGCTGAAGGAGACGGCTCTGAAGCAGAACCGTGAGTGGACCGACGCCGACGAGCTGGTCAAGGTCTGGTAAAACGCCATTCCCTCTATTTGATAACCAGTTTCCATTACTCCTCATCACACGGGGTGCTCCGGTGTCAGATTCCTGACGCCGGAGCAGGGAACCCCCGCAGGGGAGCCGGAAGCCTGTTATATACCCTATACGCAAGCAACACAAGCAGCAACATGAAAAGAGAAATAACCTGAAAACTTGAGGAGGTAAATATGGATAATTATGGTATCCTTTCTCTGGCTCCTGCTCTGATCGCCGTTATCTTGGCGTTCATTACGAGAGAAGCCCTGTTCTCCATCCTGTGCGGTGTTCTGGTGGGTCTGCTCATCACCGGTCAGGACCTGCTGTTCGGCTTCACCGGCATCATCCAGAGTGCTCTGGGCAATGCCGATTTCATCTGGGTCATCGGTATCGAGGTGTTCATCGGTATCATGGTGGCCTTCTTCCAGAAGTCCGGCGCTATTTCCGCCGTGGCCAACAAGCTCAATGAGAAGCTTCACATCACCCCCAAGATCGCTCAGGTCATGGGCGCTGCGCTGGGCGTGCTGATCTTCTTCTCCGACTATTTCTCCCCCCTGTTCGTGGGTAACGTGATGCGTCCCATCACCGACAAGGCCAAGGTCTCCCGTGAGAAGCTGGCCTGGCTGTGCGACTGCACCTCCGCTCCCGTCTGCATCACCCTCCCCTTCAGTGCTTGGGGCGTGTATGTAGCCGGTCTGGTGGTGGGCTTCGGTACCTTCGCCACGGCGGAGGCCGGCCAGAACGCCGTCATCCATGCTTCCGTGTTCCAGCTGTACGGTATCCTGACCATCGTCATGATCTTCCTGGTGGCTCTGGGCTTCATTCCCGATTTTGGCCCCATGAAGAAGGCCGAGGAGCGTGCCCGCACCACCGGCAAGGTCATTGCCGACGGATCCACCCCCATGCTGTCCAATGAGCTGGACAACATCAAGCCCAAGGAGGGCTTCAAGCCCAATATCGTGCTGCACTTCCTGATTCCCGCCATCATTATCATCTGCACCACCATCGGCACCTACGTCGTTATGGGCTCCGCCAAGACGCTGGAGGCCTTCGTGCTGGCCGTTACCTATCAGGCCATCGTGCTGCTGATCCAGAAGGCCTTCAACATCCGTGAGATGGTCCAAGTGGCCACCGAGGGCATCAAGTCCGTGGTCAGCGCCATCCTGATCCTGTCCCTGGCCTACTGCATCAACGCCATCTCCAAGACGCTGGGCACCTCCAGCTACGTCATCAGCGTCACCGAGAGCTGGATGACCCCCGTGACCCTGCTGGCTCTGACCTTCGCTGTCTGTGCCTTCATGGCTTTCTTCACCGGCACCAGCTGGGGCGTGTACGCCATCATGATCCCCATCGTGATGCCTCTGGCCTTCAATATGACCGGCGGTGAGGCCAACAATCTGGTGTACGCCACCATCGCTGCTGTCATGGGCGGCGGCTGCTTCGGTGACCACTGCTCCCCCCTGTCCGACACCACCATCCTGTCCTCTCTGGGCGCAGGCTCCGACCATCTGGCTCACACCAAGACCCAGCTGCCCTACGCTCTGACCGTGGCTGTCATCACCTGCATCGGCTACACCATCATCGGCTTCTGCCTGAAGTAAGTATCCGATCGCTCACTGCTTGTGTGTTTGTAGAAGAGACCGCCGGGTCACTATTCCCGGCATGACTACCTATCATACCGAAATCCCCCCTGTTTCACAGGGGGGATTTTGCCCTATCCTAAATTCTGCGGCCAAGGGCCGAAAGGAGTCCTCACCATGGAACGGATGCCCAGTATTTTTAACGACGTGCTCTCCCCGGTGACGCCGGGGCCGTCCTCCTCCAACACCTGCGGCCCCTACCGCATCGCACGGCTGGCCCGTGCTCTGCTGGGGGAGATGCCCCGCCACATCACCGTCCGCATGGCCCGCCGGGGCGGGTACTACGACACCTTTTACAGTATGCACAGCCACGAGGCCATTCTGGCGGCGCTGCTGGGACAGGAGCTGCTGCGCTGCGACCTGAGCACCATGTGCCGTCAGGCCGACGAGGCTGGGCTTTGCTACGACTTCCAATTTGTAGATGACCTGCCGGTAAGACCCTCAGAGCTGGCGGAGATGGAGCTATCCGGCGACCGCCGCACCATCCGGCTGACAGGGGTGTCGCTGGGTGGCGGCGAGATCGAGATCACCCGTCTCAACGGCAGCGACATCCTGCTGCGGGGCAAGCGCCGGGAGACGGTGTGTCTCGGCCCGGAGGGCGCCCGTGTGGTGCCGGAGGATACCGCAGCCGGGCCCGGCCATGCCGTTTCAAGACTTGATTTTGCCAAAGTCAAGCTATTGCCAG